>JADMIO011054731.1_pt1 | contig 74873 bp, 77 predicted proteins | sample 8958161 | NCBI WGS metagenome assembly JADMIO01 (sample SAMN16585339, study PRJNA669376) | soil metagenome | isolation source: Crop rotation soil | place: USA: Cullars Rotation, Alabama | collected 2011 | reverse complement strand
GCGACAACTTGTCCACGTGGAATTCTAAGCTTAGGATCCCAATGTGCTGGAAAGCCGGCAGCCCCGAGGATGATTTTCTCGCCGCCGCACGGACCTTCGGGAACGGGCGGCGCGGGGTTGCGGTAGGGGTCACGGGGATCAACTTCTCGGGCCGGTCGAGCCTGACCGAATATCTGATCCAGCTGCTCAACACCGTCTGCGGCCGTTTCATCCGTGAGGGCGAGGCGATCGCCACGCCCGGCGTGTTGCTGCCGCGTGCCACCCCCCGGGCCCAGCCGCGCCCGCCTCGGCCCGCGGTGAATCTCGGCTACCAAATGGCCTCGCGTGGGCTGTCGATGGGCGCGGCGGGGCTGCCGACCGCGGCCGCCGCCGAAGAGATGCTGGCCGGCAAGGTCAAGGCGCTGATCTCGCTCGGCGGCAATCCGGTCGCGGCCTGGCCCGATCATGGCAAGGTGATCGCCGGGCTCGAATCGCTCGATCTGCTGGTCCAGGTCGACATCCGCATGTCGGTGACGGCGCGGATGGCCGATTATGTCATCGCCGCCAAATCCGGCTTCGAGGTGCCGACCGCCTCGGTTGCGCGCGAAAGCCTTGAGCGCGGCAATGCGGTGCACGGCAATATCGATACCTTCGGCATGTACGCGCCGGCGATCGTGCCGCCGCCGCCGGGCTCCGAGCTGATCGAGGAGTGGGAGTTCCTTTACGGGCTCGCGCAGCGGCTTGGCCTCGGCCTGCGCCTCAACTTCTCGAACGGGATGAAGGGCACGGCGCGTGAGAACCGCCCGCCGATCGACATCGACATGGTCAACAAGCCGACCACCGACGACATATTGGCGATGCTCACCTCCGGCTCGCGCATACCGCTATCGGAGGTCAAGGCCCACCCGAACGGCGCGCTGTTCCCCGAGGAGATGCTGGCCGCGCCGAAAGACCCCGGCTGCACCGCGCGGATGAATATTGCCGATCCCGCGATGATGGCCGAACTCAGCGAAGTGCTGCGCCAGCCCGTGGTCGCGCTGCGGGCGGGTGCGGACTTTCCCCTGATGCTGGTCAGCCGGCGGCTCGCCCATGTCTTCAATTCGGTCGGCCATGATCTTCCGATGCTCAACCGCAGGGGCAAGACCTATAACCCGGCCTTCATGCACCGTGAGGACATGGCCGCGCTCGGCGTCGCGGAGGGAGGAGAGATACTCGTCGAATCCGAACATGGCCGGGTCGAGGCGATCGTCGAGGGTGATGATACGCTGCGGCGCGGGGTGGTCGCGATGACTCATGCCTTTGGCAACCTGCCCAAAGACGGCACCGATTATCGCAGGGTGGGCAGCAACATCGCGGCGCTGATCAGCGCGGACGATGATTATGACCGCTATTCCGGCATTCCCCGGATGAGCGGCATTCCGATCAGGGTGATCGCCAGAATCTGACCACCACGCCCGCCTCGAAATCGCTCTATCGCGGGAATTTTCGTCCGGTATAGTGACCAACCAAAAGGTCGTTTGGGAGAGGGGCTTGGCGGATTTGTTCGACCTGACCGGAAAGGTCACTGTCGTCACCGGGGGCAATGGCGGCATTGGCCTGGGCTTTGCGCGCGGCATTGCCAAACAGAGAGGCGCGCTCGCGGTCTGGGGGCGATCCGTCGACAAAAATGCTGCGGCAAAGCGCGAGCTTGAGGCGCTCGGCGTGCGCGTGATCACCCAAGTGATCGACGTCGCGGATGAGCAGCAGGTGATCGCCGGCTATGACGAGGTCATGGCCGAATATGGCCGCATCGACTGCGTGATCGCCAATTCGGGGATATTCACCCCGGCGCCGTCGGTGCTCGATATCGATACGCCGCGTTACCGCGAACTGCTGGCCACCAATCTCGACGGCGCCTTCTTCACACTGCGGGAAGGCGCGCGCCACATGGTCCGGCGCGCCGAGGCGGGCGAACCCGGCGGGTCGCTGATCGCCTGCGGCAGCCTGTCGATCTATCTCGGCGTTCCCGGCATGGCGCATTATGCGGCAGCGAAGGGCGGGCTCGCATCGATTATCCGCTCGATGGCGGTCGATCTCGGCAGATATGGCATCCGCGCGAACATGATCGCGCCGGGCTGGATCAACACCTCGGACGGGCCGTCACCCATCGACGAGCGGGTGGAGGTAGTCACGCCGATGGGACGCATGGGCCGGCCCGAGGATCTGGAGGGGATCGCTGCGTATCTGGCGAGCGACGCGGCGCGCTATCATAGCGGGGACACGATCGTGATCGATGGCGCCTATCTGGTGAATCTCGCATGAGCGGCGATGCGCTCTCGGTCGACGAGATGATCGGTGCGGCCCAGGCAGTAACGGGCCTGATCGACTTCGACAGCGACAGCTTCATGGAGGGCCTCGAAATCCTCGTGAACGACATCAATGGCGACAGCGAGCGCAGCGCGGCGGGGCGGGTCGCCTTTCGCAGCGACATCGTCGCCCGGCTGGCGCAGCGGCTCCAGGTCGCCGACTATATCCGCCACCGGCCGGCGCTGCTCGATGCGCCGGTCAAGCGGCCGCTGTTCGTGTTCGGCATCCCGCGCACCGGTACGACGCTGGCCAGCAACCTACTCGCGGCGGACCCGGGGCGCCGGTCATTGCTCGACTGGGAGACCAAGAACCCGGTTCCGCCGCCCCGGGGCGATCAGCTCCACAGCGACCCCCGTGCGCTCGCCCAGCTCGAACAGGAGCGCGAGAACCAGCTCAAGAACCCCTCGGCGGGCCGTTTCTATCGCGCCTCGGCAATCTATCCGACCGAGTGCATCTTCGCGATGTCGAGCGATTTCAAATCGCTTTACTGGGAATCGCACGGGCCCTTGCCCACCTACAGCCGGTGGGTGCTTCACTGCGACACCACGCCGACCTATCAGTATCACAAGAAGTTCCTGCAGATGCTGCAGGTCGACGCGCCGGGTATCTGGAACCTGAAAATGCCATCGCACGCGCTCTATCTGGACGCGCTGCTCAAGGTCTATCCCGACGCGCGGTTGGTCTGGACCCACCGCGATCCCTATACCGCCACTGCCTCGCTATGCAGCCTGATCGCGCAGGCATCGCATCCGACGTTTTACGGCCGCGCTGACAAACAATGGATCGCGCAAAATTATCCAGCGCAGGCGTCGGCGCATGTAAACCGGGTGATGGCGGTGCGCGATCGCATCGGACAAGACCGGATTTACGACCTCCATTATGCCGATATGATCCGCGACCCTATCGAAACGTTTCGCCGTCTTTACAGCTGGTTGGGCGACGATTTCGATGCAGCGGCCGAGCAGGGGATGCGCGGCTGGCTCGCGGATAATCCGCAGGGGAAGTTTGGCAGGCACGACTATCGGCTCGGCGAGTTCGGCCTGACGGTCGACATGCTCGCGCCGCTCTTCCACGACTATCTGTCGCACCACGATGTCGAACGCGAAGGCTGAGGAGACCGCCATGAGCCGCTACCGCGTCGCCGATCACCGGCTGAACGATCTAGTGCGATGGGATCCTGCGCTGCCTGCCCGCCGGATCAACGATCATATCCTCGTGTCGCCTGGCTGTTCCTGGTCCTATGTCGTCACCTCGGACGATGGCGATGTCGTTATCAATGCGGGTATGCCGCATGAGGCCGAGCGCCACCGCGAACGGTTCGAGCAACTGCTCGGACGGCCGCTTGACGTTCGCGCGCTCGTCTTCACCCAGAGCCATGCCGATCATATGGGCGGCTGGCAGATATTCCGCGACAATGACGCGCCGATCTATGTGCACCGTGATTTTCCCTGGCTGTGGCGCGAACGCTATGAGCTGATGCCCTTTTTTGGGCCGCGCAACCGGCGGGTACTGCCCAGCCTGCTCGCGACGCCGCAGGCGGCCAACCAGATGAAGCCGGCGGTGGAGATTCCCGATCCGACGCTCGTCGGCGACAACCACGCGTTCGAGGTCGGCGGCAGGCGGTTCGAAATCCATTCGACGCCGTCAGGCGAGACGCTGGACTCGCTGGTCGTCTGGATGCCGGGCGAGCGGACCTTGTTAACCGGCAATCTGATGGGCGCGCTACCTGGATCGCTGCCGCATTTCTACACTGCGCGCGGCGATCGTGACCGCAGCCTCACCCGCTTCATCGTCGATATGGACAGGCTGCTCGGTCTCGCGCCCGAACTGCTGATCATGGGCCATGGCGAGCCGGTGGCGGGCGAAGCGGCGCGGGACTATTTGCGCCGACTGCGCGACGCGACCCGCCATATCAGGGACGAGACGGTCCGGGGCATGAACGCCGGCCAGACCCTCCACGAGGTAATGGCGTCGGTTAGGCTCCCTGCCGATCTGGAGCATATGCCGGGGCGTGGCCGGCTGTCCTGGTATGTGCGCAGCATGTGGGAGGAACTGACCGGCTGGTTCCGCCATCAATCGACGACCGAACTCTATGAGACGCCCCAGCAGGCGATCTGGCCGGACCTGCTCGAGCTTGCCGGGGCGGATCGGATCGCAAAGCGCGCGGCCGATCACGTCACCGCCGGCAAGCCTCTGGAAGCGCTGCATCTGACCGATATCGTGCTCGCCGCCGATCCGCAGCACCGCGTGGCGCGCGAGGCCGAAGTCGCGGCGCTCGAAATGCTTGTGGAGAACGGGAGGGGCGAATTGTTCGACGAACAGGGCTGGCTTGAGTTCGCGCTCATCCGCGCGCGCGCCGAATAGGAGGGGCGGTGGACATCCTGCCCGTCGGCCGCTTCTTCCAGCTCGGCTATGTGACGCGCGATCTGGACGCGGCGATCGAACTGTGGCGCCATCGCTATGGCGTCCGCGAATTCCGCCGCTTTGACGGGGGCGAGGTCCGCTTCGCGCTGGCCTGGGATGGTGCGACGATGATCGAATTCATCGAACCCGCGGCCGAGCAGCCGGGCATTTTCGGCGAGGCGCTCCACGCGGATCGCGCGGTCAGCCTTCATCATCTCGGCTATTGGGTCGACGCCGATCAGTTCGACGCGCTGCCGGAGACCTGCCGGGCCGCATCGCTCGATTGCCCGATCCAATGGAAGACCGATCAGCTCAGCGTCTTCTTTGCCGACACGCGCGCGGACAATGGCCTGTTCAGCGAATTCATCCATGTGCCCGATATGCGCGTCGGGCTGTTTTCGGATGTCCCGCACAATGTTCGATGAAGGGAGGGGATCTGCGATGACGACCGCACGGATCTATCAATTGCGGGCCGCGGCCGGGAAGCAGGCGGATGTCGCTGCGGCGCTGTGCGCGCTGGCGCGCGCGATGCCGGCGATCGAGGGGTGCGAAGGGGCGGATGTCCTGCAGGACGCGGGGGATGAGCTGCACTTCACACTCTTTCAGCGATGGTCCTCCGCGGAGGCGCACCAGAAGGGCGTGGCATCTTTCGATATGAAGGTGGTCGCTGAACTGCTGGCGGCGCTCGATGGGCCGCTGGACGGGGCCTATTTCAAGTATATCCCGCAGTCCTGACGCAGGTCAGGCGGGGTCGGGTCAGCTCGCCGGTTCAACGACCAGCGCATTGCCGTCGAGGGCGGTCACGATGGCGATCGTTCCGGCGGGCATGTCGGGGCCCCTGGCTGACCAGAAGCTGTCGCCATCGGTCGCGCGGCCCTGGCCGGCGGCGACCGCTTCGCAGATCGTGACGCGCATGCCGATCATCCGGGCGGCGCGGTTGTTGAGCAAAGGGTCGGTGGTGCGGGCGGCGCGGCGATAGAGGTTGCCGCCAAGGTAGATCGAGGCGATGGCCGAGACCGCGAACACCGCCAGGTCGACGGCGAGCGGGGGCGCGAACAGCAGTGCGACGATGCCGGTTATGACCGCGGCAAGCGCCAGCCAGATCAGGAAGACGCCCGGGACGACGATCTCAGCGGCGGCGAGCAGCGCGGCCGCGACCCACCAGGCCCAGCGCAGGTCGATCATCGCGATGATGTCGCTCATGCCGGATCGTCCGACTGGGTGGTCGGAACGCCAGCGCCGCTGCGCGGAGGCTTGCGCGCGGGTGGCGGCGGTGGCGCGGCGTCGTCGCCGAGCGCGGCCTTGGCCAGCGCGCCGATGCCGCCCAGCGTTCCGATCAACTGGGTCGCCTCGACGGGGAAGAGGATCGTCTTGGAATTTGGCGAGGTCGCGAACTTGCCGATCGCCTCGACATATTTCTGCGCGACGAAATAGTTGATCGCCAGCGCCTCGCCGCCTTCGATGGCTTCGGAGACGACGCGGGTGGCGGTGGCTTCGGCCTCCGCCGCGCGTTCGCGCGCCTCGGCGTCGCGGAAGGCGCTTTCGCGGCGGCCTTCGGCCTGGAGGATCTGGCTCTGCTTCTGGCCCTCGGCCTTCAGGATCTCGGAAGCGCGCTGGCCCTCCGATTCGAGGATCAGCGCGCGCTTTTCGCGCTCGGCCTTCATCTGGCGGCCCATCGCGTTGACGATGTCGGCGGGCGGGCGGATGTCCTTGAGCTCGACGCGGGTGAGCTTGACGCCCCAGGCGACGGTTGCGTGATCGACGACGCTGAGCAGCCGCGCGTTGATCTCGTCGCGCTTCGACAGCGTCTCGTCGAGATCCATCGAGCCCATCACGGTGCGCAGGTTGGTGGTGGTGAGCTGAAGCAGCGCCCGATAGAGATCGGACACCTCATAGGCCGCCTTCACCGGGTCGAGCACCTGGAAGAAGACGACGCCGTCGACCGCGACCATCGCATTGTCCTTGGTGATGATCTCCTGCCCCGGAATATCGAGGACCTGCTCCATCATGTTGATCCGCCGGCCAACCCGGTCGACGAACGGCATGATCAGCGTGAAGCCTGGCTGCGCGGTCTTGGTGTAGCGGCCGAACCGCTCGATCGTATATTCGAAGCCCTGCCGGACGACGAGCACCGCCGAAAAAACGAACATCACCGCCAACAGCGCTATCGCCGCGAACAAGATGGCTGCGATCGTCATGCTTCGCTCTCCCTAATTCCCCGCAGGATGATAGCGGGTTGCGCGGGGCATGACAGCAAAAGTGGACGCCCACATTTCGTTCGCGCGAATATCGGGTAGGGAAGGGGCATGGCCTCTCCGCAATCGACCGATCCCGTCCGCCGCATCCTGTCGATCGATGCCCTGCGTGGGATCGCGCTGTGCGGCATCCTGTTCGTCAACATATTCGATATGGGCGGCCCCGTGGCGATGGATCGGCCGCTGACGATGCCGGGCTGGTCGGACCCGGAATGGCAGGTCTGGACGGTTACGCAGCTGTTCGTCACCGGCACGATGCGGGGGCTGTTCTCGCTGCTGTTCGGGATCGGGCTGGTCATCTTCGTCGGCGAGGACGAGAGCGCCGACAGGTCGAAGCTTTATATGCGGCGGCTGTTGCTGCTGCTGCTGTTCGGGATGATCGACGCCACATTGCTGCTGTGGCCGGGCGACATATTGATGATCTACGCGTTTGCCGGTGTCATCGTCCTGATCCTCCATCGGCTCAAGCCTTACCAGTTGATCGCCGCCGCCACGGTCATCCTGATGGCGATCTCGCTCTGGGGTGCTTTCGACGCCAGTGCGATCCTTCCACGCGAGACCGTCTATTCGCCGGAAATGCTCGCCCGGGAAGGCGCGGCCCGGCTGGGCTCCTATTGGCAGACCTTCGATTATATCAGCTATATCAGCTGGTCGTGGACGGTGAACGCGCTCGCCTATCGATGGGTCGGCGACGCGGCTGCGTTCATGCTGATCGGGATCGCGATCTACCGGATGGGACTGTTCGCATCCGATGGCGACCCGCGCTGGCCGGTGCGCATGGCGGCTGGCGGCTATACGGTGGGGCTGACGCTCCGGCTCAGCCATGTCGCGCTGGTGCTCGGCAATGACGGCGGGCCGACGGTCCTGAGCGCGCTGGTCGAGCAGCCGGGGCGGGTCGCCATGACGCTGGGCCATCTCGGCCTGTTCCTGCTGCTCTGGCGGCATGCGGACGTGCGCCGCCGGCTGCGGCCGATAGCAGCGATGGGGCGCATGGCGCTGACGCTGTACCTCGGCCAGAGCCTGCTAGCCGCCTTCACCTTTTCGGGTTTTGGGCTTGGGCTGTGGAATAGCCTGTCCTGGCCGCAGCTATGGCTGGTGGCGTTGGCGATTCTTGTGATTGAGGCGGTGTTTGCGGCGCTCTGGTTTCGGGTTTTTCGCTACGGACCGATGGAGTGGCTGTGGCGCTGGGGCACCTACTGGCGGCGGCCGACGTTTTTTGTTTAGCCCTCAGGCGCCGGGCGGCGGGCATCCGCCCGCCTTGGCTTGCCTCGCTATCGCTCGGACGCGCTGCATGCGCTTGTCTCTTCGAACCTAATGAGCGCGACGATGATCGGAGCCGATCCGCTGACTGCTGGGGGCAGTCCGTAGGCGGAGATCGGCTCGCAAAGCGAGCCGTGGCGGCCGCGCGAGCTCCGTGCTCGCTAGCGCCCCGCGCTAGCTGCGCCGAAGCTTATGCGAGGATAGCGAAGTGCGCGGATGCGCACGCCGGCGCTTGAGGCTATCAAATCACGCAAACAGCCTCGCATGTTCGTCGAACTTGCCGCGTTTCAGCAAATCGGCCTGCTCGCGCCAGCGCTCGTCTGCGATCGTCGCCGGGGCGAGGCCCATTCGTCCTTCCAGGGCGGCCTCGTCGCTCGCCGACAGGGCGAGGATATCGGCATAGCGGTGGACGCCGAGATCGTTGAGCTTGATCTCGCCGCTGCGCCCGACCCCGAAAATCAGGGATAGATCGTCGCGATTGCCTCCCGCCGCGGCTGCGATCGAGCCGGCGGTGCCGGATGAGACGGCGGGTTGATGTCGTTCGAGCTGTGTAATGCGATCGTTGGCGGCCGCCGCGCGGGCCATATGACCCTCGCGTTCGGTTTCGAGTTCGATTCTGCGCTCGCGCTCGCTCTCCAGCTCGGTGATGCGCGCCGATAGCCGGTCGCGCTCCGCATCCGCGGCGATCCGCGCCGCGCGTTCCTGTTCGAACCCGCGCCGCCAGTTGCGACCGCCAGCGCGCGTCAACAATCCGAGAAACCATCCGAGGATAAGTACGAGTGCAAGGACAACCCATTGGTTCGTATTAAAACCGGGCATGTTCAAGCCTCCCATATAGATGGAAGTAAGAACCGTTACGGCGCTCCTACGTTCCTTTACGGGCTGTCAAATATTGCTTTTGCGAACCGCTTTGGTCCGAATACTAGCTCATCACATTGTCTTTGATCGAGCAGGCCGCCGGGCCGAGGATCACGATGAACAGCACGGGCAGGATGAACAGGATCAGCGGCACCGTCATGATCGCGGGCAGGCGCGCTGCCTTCTCTTCGGCGCGCATCATCCGCTCGTGGCGAAATTCGGCAGACAGGACGCGCAGCGCAGCGGCGAGCGGCGTGCCGTATTTCTCGGTCTGGATCATCGTCGTCACCACGCCGCGGATCGATTCGAGATTGGCGCGCTGGGCCAGATTTTCGAAGGCCTGGCGGCGGTCGGTGAGGAAGCCGAGTTCGATCGCGGTCAGCGCGAATTCGTCGCCGAGCTCGGGATAGGCCTTGGACAGCTCGCGCGCGACGCGGTTGAAGGCCATATCGACCGACAGGCCAGCCTCGGCGCAGATCACCAGCAAATCGAGCGCGTCGGGAAGTGCCTTGCGGATCATCGCCTGCCGTTTGGTGACGAGGTTCTTCACATAGATGTCGGGCGCCTTGTAACTCGCAATCAGCGAGCCGGCGACGATCATATATTGCTTGAAGGCGCTCGCCTCCGGGAACCAGTTGAGCAGATAGACCCCGATCGCGGCGGTGCCGCCGATCATGATCGGCGCGACCAGCCGGAAGAAGATCACCGTGATCGCCGCATCCTTGCTGCGGATACCGGCGCGGGAAAGGTTGAGCGCGGCGCTCTTGAGCTGCGAATCCTGCAGCATCTTCATGCTGCCGAGGATGGCCCTCATGCGGTCGACCGAGGCGCTGGCCTTCTTCTCCATCTTGGCCCGGCGCCGGGTCTTGGAGGCAGCGACGCCGGCCTTGAGCTGCTCGCGCCGGTCGTTGAGCGCGCGGACGCGCCGGGCCATCGGATCGCGGCTGAAGGATTTCATCAGGCCGTGACCGACGATCAGGATGATCACGGCGGTCGTCAGCGATATGCCGATCGAGAGCAGCGTGCTGAAGAATTGCGGGGTGACTGCGTGGTCCATGGCCGCCTCAGATCTCGAAATTGATCATCTGACGCATGATGAATGCGCCGATCGACATCCAGACGAGCCCGCCCATGCCGGCGATCATCAACCGCTGATCGGTGAAGAAACTGCCCATATAGGTGGGGCTGATGAAGGTGATGATCGCGAACACCATGAAGGGCAACGCGCCGATGATATAGGCCGAGGCCTTGGATTCGGACGACATCGCCGCGATCTTCAGCTTCATCTGCATCCGCTTGCGCAGAACCTCGGCGAGGTTCGACAGCGTTTCGGCGAGGTTGCCACCGGTTTCGCGCTGGATCGCCAGGGTGATCACGAAGAACTGAAATTCCGCGGTGCCCAGCCGGTCGGCGGTTTCCTGCAGCGCGGCCTCGAGCGTGCGGCCGATCTTCATGCGGTCGGAGACCGCCTGAAATTCGCTGCCCACAGGGCCGCTGATCTCGGAGGCGACGGCGCCCATCGTCTCGGCGATCGGCAGGCCCGCGCGCAGGCCGCGGACGAGAAGCTCGATCGCGTCGGGAAAGCGGGTGACGAACTGGCTGATCCGGCGCTTGCCCATATAGTTGAGGAACATCGGCGGCAGCCCGAGCCCGGCGGCGACGCCGACGATCAGCGCCATCAAGGCGGGCAGGCCGACGATCGTCAGGCCGAGGAAAGGGATCGCGGCAGTGATGCCCATTCCGATGAAATAGTCCCGGGCGGTCCACTTCTTTCCGGCAGCGTCGATCCTGAGCTGGATATCGACGGGATCGGGAAGGATGCGGTTGAGCAGCGTCTTTTCGCGCCGCTGCGTGGCGGCGCGGCTGGCGAGAAGCTTGCGGACATGCTCCGCGACCACCGGTTCGCCGCTGACATTGTAGCGGCCGCGCACGGTGGAAAGCCGCCGTGCAAAGACGCGCTGGGATGCCGGGCGCATCAGCACGAAGATGAACAGGGTCATGACCACGGCCATGACCATCATGAACATCATCGTCAGCATATCAGCGGGGTCACCCTGGCGGTCACTTCTTGGCGATCTTGGGCTTGGGTTGGAAGATCGCCGCCAGTTCGTCGATCAGAGACGGCTTTTTCCTGGTCTCGCCGCCGAAATCATCGGAGACCGACTCCAGCAATTTGGTGGCGATCTGCGCCAGGCCCTGGCCGATCTTGGACGACTTGGCCGCTTCGGCCATCGGCTTGCCCAGCTTGGCGGCGTTGACCGCCTGCTTGTGATCATAGGGCAGGATGAAATCGATCGATCGCTCGATCGAATTCTCGAAATCCTTGCGGCTGATCTCGGTAAGGCTGGGATGGACGCGGTTGGCGACGACCAGCACGCCCGCCTGCGGCGCATTATTCTTGAGCCAGGCGAGGATGCGGATCGTGTCGCGGGTCGCGGCCAGGGTCAGGTCGACCACCAGCACTACCGACTGGATCTCATGGAACAGATGCGGATGCTGGACCATCAGCCCGCGCGGGACGTCGACCACGGTGCATTCGAACGCCGATTTCAGCTCTTCCTGCAGCTGGAAATAGGCGCCGCCGTCGGTGATGATCGGATTGTTGATCGGCGCTTCCGCCGACAGCACCGACAATTTATCGTTGGCCTTGACCAGCGCGCGTTCGAGGAAAAGCCCGTCGATGCGCGCGGGATTGTCGATCGCATCGGTCAGCCCGCGGCCGGGTTCGAGATCAAGCGCCAGCGCGCCCGTGCCGAAATGCACGTCGAGATCGAGCAGCGCGGTGCCATAACCGCCATTGTCGCCCATCAGCCAGGCAAGCGAGGAGGCCACCGTCGATGCGCCGACGCCGCCGCGCACGCCGATCACCGCGCTGATCAGGTGGATGCGGTCCTCCGCCGCCATGCTGTGGCGCGGACCCATCAGCATCATCTGGGCCTGGGCAAAGGCGTCGCGCACCTGATCGGCCGAGAAGGGCTTGAGCAGATAATCCTGGATGCCGCTGTTGAGCAGTTCTCGATAGAGCCGGACATCGTTTGTCCCCCCTGCTGCGATCACCACCGTGCCGGGTTCGCAGACCTCGGCCAACGCGTTGACGTCGCTCAGCGGATCGGTCGATTCGGACAGGTCCACGAACAATATGGTGGGGCTGGCCGATACCGAGAGCGATTGAATCGCGCCGCGCAGGCCGCTCTTGTTGACCGACTCCGGCGCCCAGCCGAGCTCGAACACCAGCGGCTTGAGAAGCTCGACGCTAGCGTCGTCGCAGACATAGGCGGCGAAGGGATTGCGGCTCTGTTGCTGCGCCGCGTTGAAGGGGGCGTTCATCAATTGCCTCCCTTGGTCGATTCGAGCTTCAGGCCGCCGGTCGACGTGGGCGCGGTGTTGCGCCAGACCCGGATCGCCTTAGTGGCGGTGTCGGCGCTGGAGCCGCGGGCTTCCTGGCCGTGCACCAGATCGGCCGGATTGGCGATCATCGCGGCCATCATCGAATTGGTGGCGCAGCCATAATTGGATGAAGCCGAGCCGGTGAAATTAGGCTGCGACGCCTGGCTGAAATCGGAACAGCCGGGAACGCTGGCGGTCGAGCGGCTGACGACGATGCGGACCTGCCCGGGCGCGATCGCCCCCTCCGTGACGGGGGCGCCGTCGCTCAGGAACAGACCGCGGCGGCCGACGATCGCGGCGATGTCGCGATTCGAGCCCGACGAGGCCATGCTGGTGTCGACGCTGATCCGGTCGCCATAGCCAAGGCCGATCGCTTCGAACCACTGCAGGACGCGGGTGGCTTCGACGGGATCGAGCCCGTTGCCGGACACGTCCATGACATAATCGCTGCGCTGGACTACCGGCTGATGCACCGAGGACTGGCCGCGATTGTGGCGGCCGGCCTGGGCGGTAGCGGGAACCACCGATACCGCCAGCATAGTTGCGGCCGTGGTCAGGTTGAAGAGGCTCTTAGTCGTCATCATCCACCTCTTCTCAATTCAGCGAAAAGCCGGCGTCGGGCGCGGGTGCGCCTTTCGGCTTCGACGATGGCGGTGCGCTGGAGACGCGGTTTCCGTTGGGAATCGTCTGCGGCGGTGCGTTCACCGGGCCGGGCTCGACGGCGCGGTTCACGCCCATGAAGGTCTGGCCCGCGATGATGCGTTCGGCGTCGGTCGCGGTGAGCAGGCCGGTGGTCGGTAGAGAGACCTTCTGCGACACGGGTTTGACCAGATAGGGCGTCACCACGATCATCAGCTCGGTCTCGTTGCGCTTGAAGCCGTTCGAGCGGAACAGCGCGCCGAGCACGGGCAGGTCGCCGAGGAAGGGCGCCTTGTCGACCGTGGCGTTCTGCCCGTTCGACAATAGGCCGCCGATCATGAAGGTCTGCCCGGACCCCAACTCGACGGTGGTTTCCGCGCGTCGGGTGGTGATGCCGGGAATGGTGAAGCCGTTGAGACGGACCGAGCCCGCATCGGTGAGTTGCGACACTTCGGGGCGGACGCGGATCGAGATCCGGCCGTCGCCGAGCACCGTTGGCGTGAACGACAGGCTGACGCCATATTGCTTGAATTCGACCGAGACGGCGCCAAGGCCCTGCGAGATCGGGATCGGGATCTCGCCGCCCGCCAGGAAGCTGGCGGTTTCGCCCGAAATCGCGGTGAGGTTGGGTTCGGCCAGCGTCGAGACCAGCCCATCGGCTTCGGCGAGATCGATCGCGGCGGCGAGATCCATGCCGAGGAATTTCCCCATCAGCGCGATCGACGTGCCGGAACCCGCGCCTTTGCCCAGTTTGTCGAGATCGTAGAGCGTGCCGGGCGAGGTGACGAAGCTCCCCGTCGCCGGATTGAACGGCAGCGAGATCGAACCCGGCGGCAGATTGTAGAGCGACGAGGCGTCGAGGCTGGGGAAGGTGTTCGGCAGATCGCTGATCGAACCGAAGTTGCGGCCCTGGGCGATGCCGAACAGGAAGCCGCCGGTGACATCGCGGTTGAGCAGATTGACGCCGACCTGCTTGGCGAATTCGCGGCTGACCTCGGCGATCTTGACGTGCAGGTTGACCTGCAGCGGCACCGCCGAGCGGAGCCGGTTGACGACCTGGGTTTCCTTGCCGACGAAATGCTCGACGAGCTGCTGCGCTTCCTCAATGTCGCTGGGGCCGGCGACGGTGCCGGTGAGCAGAACGACGCCGTTCATCGTGGTCGCCGTGATCGCGGCCTCGGGCATGGCGAGGTTCAGCATCGTATCGACGCTGGTGATGTTGCTGCCGACACGCACGATGGACGACCAGATCACCTTGCCGGCCTTGTCTGTGGCATAGACCGCGGTTTCGCCCGGGCCCTTGCCGAAGATATAGAGCTGGGTCGACGAACGGACCTGAACGTCGGCGATCTTGTCGTCGGCCACGAACAGATCGGTCATCGCGGCCGGAAGCGCGATCATCTGACCCGAGCCGATCGACAGCGTGGTCGTCTCGCGCGGCGTTCCGATCGTCGCGGTCCGCACGCCGCCCGTCGGCATGGCGGCAGCAGCGGCGAAGATCGGCGCCAGGCTGATCGCGCCGGCGGCCACCGCTCCCACGAAATGGTTGATACGCAGACGCATCTTACTTGGCTCCGACGGTGGTGCTGGTGTTGCCGCGCGAGATCCGGATTACCGGTCCGCTCGGCGCGCCTGTTGCGCCTGACCCACCCGGTACCGGGGCGGCGCTTCCGACTTTCGCCGGTACCGAGGCGCGCTGATAGCGCGAGACATCGGCGCCCACCGTGTAGGTCGTGTTGGTATCCATCGGCTGCGACGAGATTTCGAGCAGCATCTGCCGCTCCTTGGTCGGGTCGCCGTCGGCCGGAAGCTTCACCTCGCCATTGGCGATCCGCTCCTCGAGCTCAGCCTTGTTGTCGGCGATCGACCGGAGCGCGAGCGACAGCTGACCGATGGTCTGCGCGACAGCAATCTTTTCGGCGATCTTGGGGGTCGCCTCGAGCGTGACGTTCGACGTGTTGGCGACAATCGTCTTGCCCTGTTCGTCGACGGTCTTGTCGGTGCGCTGATCGGCAGCGAGGACGCGGATATTGCGGATGATCGTCTCGGCGGCCTTGAGCGGCGGACCTTCGCCGCCGCCGGGCACTTCCTGGGTCAGCATCAGGTCGACGCGGTCGCCGGGGAAGACGAAGCCGGCGACGCCCGACTGGGCCGACACCGAAATCGTCACCGCGCGCATGCCGGGGCCGAGCGCCGCCGCCAGGAAACCACGGTCGCCGGGCTTGACCAGCGCGCCCTGGGTGACCGGCGCGCCCGCTGTGAGCGCATAGCGGACGACCGACCCGTTGAGCTTGGTGAGGTCGCCCTCGCCCTTCACATAATAGGTCTTGTTCACCAGTTCGGCAGGCCAGCGCTGATAGCGGAAGCTTTCGGGGCCGATGATCGTGCCGACGGGCAGGGGACGGATCGCGACCGCGACCTCGGGCCCGGTGGGCTGCGGCGCGGCGGCGACCGGGGATGCCTGGGCCTCGCCCTCACCGCCGAACATGCCACGGATGACGACCGCGGATATCCCGGCCATGACGAGCGCCATGATCAGCAGCAGCAATTTCCGTGCATCCATCGGTCGTGACCCACCTTCGCCCGCGCGGGGCGTTGAAAAAACTTACGTCCGGCTATGCGCCCGACGTGGTTAACAAGCCGTTCGCCACCACCCAGATTCCGCCGATCGCGATTGCGACGCCGTAGGGAACCTCGGGCCGTTCGGCGTTCGGACGCCAGCGTTGGCGGATCAGCAGGAACAGCGTTATCGCGCCCCCGGCCAGCGCCATCACGATCAGCATCGTCACCAGCGCGGGAAGGGGCAGCCAAAGTGCCAGCGCACCGATCATCTTGACGTCGCCGCCGCCCATCATGCGGATGATGAAGAGCAGCGCGCAGACGCCGAACAGCGCGGCGGCGATCCCGATCCGTGCCGCGATGTCGGGCCAGAAGGCATCGCCGGATATCCACCAGAAGCCGATCGCCATCAGCGCTATGGCGGCGTTCAGCTCATTCGGGATCGTGCGCGTCTTGATGTCGGTCCACGCCGCCATCAGCAGCATGACGGCGAGCAAAGTGCCGAAAATATCGGGAAGTTGGATAGACATATGTAAAGCAGGCTAGACGCCGACACTTACCAAAACCTAAACGCGGGCGATGACCGACTGCTTCGCCACTGCCGATATCGCCATTATCGGTGCCGGCATGGCCGGCGCCAGCCTCGCCGCGGAGATCGGCGGCGGCGCTAAAATGGTGCTGATCGAGCGCGAGGCGCAGCCAGGCTATCACAGCACCGGCCGCTCGGCGGCCTTCTGGTCGGAAACCTATGGCGGCCCGCTGGTTCAGCCGCTGACCAGCGCGTCGCACGCCTATCTCGCGGACAACGGCTTCCTCACGCGGATCGGTGCGATCCATCTCGAAGGGCGGGACGGTGCCGCCGCGATTGAGGCGCTGGTGCGCGACTATGGGCAGGCTGTCCGGCTCGACCGCCTGACCGCCGAGGACGTTGCCGCACGAATACCTGGCCTTCGTGGCGGGCAGGGCGGAGGGCTTGCCGAACCGAGCTGCAGCGCGATCGACGTGGCAGGCCTGCACGCCCATTATCTGGCGCGGGCGCGCAAGGCGGGTGCGGAGATCCTCACCGATTACGATGTCTTGGGCCTGAAGCGCGCGGGCCAGGAATGGCAGATATCGACATCCCGCGGCACAATCGTCGCCCGCACGCTGGTGAACGCGGCAGGCGCCTGGGCCGGCGGCGTCGCGGCGATGGCCGGTGCGCAGTCGATCACGATCACGCCGATGCGGCGGACGATGGTCCAGTTGGAGGTCTATCCGCCCGTGCCGTCCGATATGCCGCTGGTGATGGACGCGGCCGAGGCATTCTACCTGAAGCCTGAGGCCGGCGGGCGGATCTGGCTGTCGCCGCACGACGAGAGCCCGACCGAGGCCTGCGACGCGGCCCCAGAGGAAATCGATATTGCGACGGCGATCGACCGGCTCGAACAGGTCGTCACATGGCGGATCGTCCGGCGCGAGCGCGCCTGGGCGGGCTTACGCAGCTTCGCTCCCGACAGGGTGCCGGTCTATGGCTTTGATAGCGACGCGCCCGATTTCTTCTGGTTCGCGGGGCAGGGCGGCTTCGGCATCCAGACCGCGCCCGCCGCGGCGATGATCGGTGCGGCGCTTCTGATGGGCAGATCACTGCCCGAGGCGGTTCGGCACATAATCCCGGATCCCTACGGACCTGGCCGGTTCTAAAACACCACCAGCCGGTCATCGCCCAAGGTGGTGAGCAGCCCCAGCGGGCCCTGCGCGGTGATGCGGGGATCGACCTGATCGATGCCTAGTCCCGTGAGCGCCAGCCCGCCCTGACAAAGGCTGATCTGCGCGCCAAGTGTCAGCGCGTCGTCCAGAATTTGCGGCAATGTCGGCAGGCCATTGCCGGCCCGTGCGGCGTCTCCGGGGGCGGCCATAGCGCCGCGCAGCAAGGCCACGGCGCCTTCGTGGAGGTGGACGCGTACCGCCATGCCCGAGGCCGCCGCCGCCGCGGCAAAGGTCAAGGCGGCGTGCAGGCGTTCGGCGTCGCCAATGGCGACGAGGATGGTCAGCCCCCGCATCGGCAGCCCGGATCCTTGGCGACGCTGATTGTGCGGAACCGAAAGGCGAGCGCATCGACCAGCAGCAGACGCCCCGCAGGCTCGTCGCCAAAGCCGGTCAGCGCGCGGATCACCTCCATCGCGCCGAGACTGCCCATCACGCCCGTCAACGCCCCCAGCACGCCCTGATCGGCGCAGTTGATATCGGCGCGGCCCGGATCGTCGCCGACCAGGCAGCGATAGCAGGGCGCTCCCGCCATCCAGCCGCGCCAGACGCCGAGCTGCCCGTCGAACTGGCCGACCGCCGAGGAGATCAGCGGGATGTGGAGGCGGGTCGCTGCATCGGAAACCGCGAGCCGCGTCGTGAAATTATCGCAGCCGTCGAGGATGGCGTCGCTGCCGCGCAGCAGCGCCTCGGCGCCGTCGGCGTCGACCCTGAGGGTGACCGGTTCGACCTGCACATCGGGGTTCATCGCGGCAACGCGTTCGGCCGCCACTTCGACCTTCGGCCGGCCGATGTCGGTGGTACCGAACAAAGTCTGGCGCTGCAGGTTCGACAGGTCGACGACATCGTCATCGATGATGCGAAGCCGCCCGATCCCCGCCGCCGCCAGATATTGGATGGCCGGAGCGCCGATTCCGCCTGCGCCGATCAGCGTCACTGTCGATCCGAGCAGCTTCTGCTGCCCAGCGCCGCCGACCTCCTTGAGGACGATATGACGGGCGTAGCGGTCGAGTTGGTCGTCGGTCAGGGACATGCGCATTTTCTATCCCAAGAACATCCGTTCGTCCCGAGCGAAGTCGAGCGACGTTGGCGTGGTGAAGCGTGTCTCGATTTCGCTCTACACGAACAGCGCGGGTTCAGACCCCCGTCGATCCGAATCCGCCCGCGCCGCGCGCGGTTTCGTCGAGTTCGGCCACTTCGGCGAAGGCCGCGCGCTGGACGGCGGCGGGGACGAGTTGGGCGATGCGTTCGCCGCGCCGGACCGCAAAGGGCTCGTCGCCGAGATTGGCGAGGATGACCTTCACCTCGCCGCGATAATCGGCGTCGATCGTGCCCGGCGTGTTGAGGCAGGTGATGCCATTCTTCAGGGCCAGTCCCGAGCGGGGGCGGACCTGGACCTCATAGCCTTCGGGAATGGCGATGGCGAAGCCGGTCGCCACGGCATGGCGCCCGCCGGGGGCGAGCGTGACATCCTCGGCGGCGACGATGTCGAGGCCGGCGGCGTGCGCGGTGGCATAGCTCGGCAGCGGCAGGCCCGCGCCATGATCGAGGCGCTTCAGCTGTATCGAAATCTCAGGCGAACTCATCGGCGATCCTTGCGGCGAGGCGGTGTGCGACATCGGTCTTGGCGAGCTTTTCCCAGCTTTCGACGCCCTTTTCTGTGACGATGTGGATGCTGTTGTTGTCGCCGCCCATGACACTCTCGCCCTTGGCGCCCGAGACGTCGTTGGCGACGATCCAGTCAGCCCGCTTGCGCGTCCGCTTGGCCACCGCATGGTCGACGACCTTGTCGGTCTCGGCGGCAAAGCCGATCAGCAGGCGGGGGCGGCGATCGCTGGCGCCAAGCCCGGCGAGGATGTCGGGGTTTTCGGCCAGCGTCAGTGTCGGTGCGGCGCCCGTGCCGTCCTTCTTGATCTTCTGTCCGGCGGCGCTGTCGGCGCGCCAGTCGGCGACCGCTGCGACCATCACCGCGACATCGGCGGGCAGCGCGGCCTCGACCGCCGCCGCCATCTCCCGCGCGCTCTCGACATCGACGCGGTGGACGCCCTCGGGAGTCGGCAGGCCGACCGGGCCCGAGACGAGGGTCACACGCGCGCCGAGCGCCGCGAGCGCACCGGCAATCGCATAGCCCTGCTTCCCCGACGACCGGTTGGCGATGTAGCGCACCGGATCGATCGCCTCATGGGTTGGGCCTGCGGTCACCAGGACATGGCGCCCCGCCAGCGCACCGCCCTTGATGCCGGGCGCGGGCGCGACGCGGGGTGCGGCGAGCAGCGCCTCCATCCGATCCCAGACGAAAGGTGGCTCGGGCAGGCGACCAGGCCCGAATTCGCCGCAGGCCATCGCACCCTCGTCGGGATCAAGCACCGTCACGCCGTCGGCGCGCAGCCGGGCGACATTGCGCTGGGTCGCGGGGTGGAGCCACATGCGGACATTCATCGCGGGCACCGCCAGCACCGGCTTGTCGGTCGCCAGCAGCAGCGTGGTGGCGAGATCGTCGGCGATTCCCGCCGCCATCTTCGCCATCAGATCGGCGGTCGCCGGACAGACGACCACCAGATCGGCCTCGCGGCTGAGCTGAATATGGCCCATCTCGGTTTCGTTCTTGAGATCCCACAGGCTGGTGTGGACCTCCTGTTCGCTGAGCGCGGCCAGCGACATCGGGGTGACGAAATGCTGCGCGCCTTCGGTCAGCACGCAACGCACGCTGCCGCCGCCCTTGCGGATCAGACGGACCAGCTCGCACGCCTTATAGGCGGCGATGCCGCCGCCGACGATCAGCAGGATGCGGGGGGCGATCATGGGCCGATGACCTTCGACAATGCTCGGAGGACCGCGTCACGATCAAGTTGAGACAGGGTGCCGATCCGTTTTTCGATCAGGCGGCATTCCAGCGTGAACAACTTCATGCGGACCTTGCACGGCTTGGGCAGGCCGGCGCGCTCCAGATCGCTGAGTGCGGTATCGCCAGGCCAATCTGACTGTCCGGCGGACGTTATCATCGCCAGCACTGCATTGCCGGTCGCCTCGCTGAACTGGCGGTCGCTCAGCATCAATGCCGGGCGTCGCTTGGTAGTGCGGCGGTCGGTGAACGGGAACGGAACGACCACCGTCTCAAACCTCTCAAAGGTCACGGAAGGCCTCTTCGTCGGCATCGCTTGACCATTCGCTCAGCGTTGAGCCGACGGCTGCGCTCCAGGCCCAGTCGATTGGACGGGCCTTGCGCACGATCACTTTATCGCCCTCCACATCAAATGCGACATGATCGCCGGATTTGACGCCGAGCTGCTGGCGAACATCGGCCGGGATGGTCACCTGATTCTTAGACGTGAGCTTGCTTACATCCATACCGTATTACGTAATACCGAATGGCTCCGGCATCAACCAAGGAGCAGCATAGCCGCCGCGCCGGCCATGGCGGCGAACAGCGCGACGGCCGCATAGCGCCAGCTCGATCCAATCGCGATCACCTGCACCTCGCGCAGCGGCGGCGGCGGGGGCGCGCCGCCGGGCGCCGGATATTGCGCCTCGATCCGGCGGATCAGATCGGGCAGGCTGGCGAGCGTGCGAACGTCATCGACGATGCGGTCGGCCAGCCAGGCTTCGGGCCCGAGTTCGGAGCGGATCCATTCCTGGACGAAGGGGCCCGAGGTTTCCCACATGTTGAGATCGGGATCGAGCGCGGTGGCGACGCCCTCCACCATCACCATCGTCTTCTGGAGCAGCAGCAGATGGGGCTGGGTCTGCATGTCAAAATCGCGGGTGATCGCGAACAGGCCGTCGAGCATCTGGCCGACCGAGATATCCTTGGCGGCGAGGCCGCGGATCGGCTCGCCGACGGCGCGCAGCGCGGTGGTGAATTCGCCGACATTGTGGTGCGGCGGCACATAGCCCGCCTCGAAATGGATCTCGGCGACGCGCTTGTAATTGCCGGTGATCAGGCCGTGGATGATTTCCGCGAGCCATACCCGCGCGCGGCGGTCGATCCGGCCCATGATGCCGAAATCGATCGCGCCGATCCGCCCGTCGGGCAGCGCGAACAAATTGCCCTGATGAAGATCGGCGTGGAAGAAGCCGTCGGCGATCGCCTGGCGCAGGAAGGCCTGGACGAGCAGCGCGCCCAGCGCTTTGCCGTCATGGCCTGCTTCGATCAGCGCGGCGCGGTCGGCGAGCTTGACCCCGTCGAACCACTCCATCGTCATCACCCGGCGCGACGTTCGCTGCCAGTCGATCGCGGGAACCACGAATCCGGGCACCGCCGTCATATTCTCGGCCAACTCCGACGCCGACGCGGCCTCACGCCGGAGATCGAGTTCTCGCGCGGTCCATTGCCGGAAGGTGGCGATGACGAGGCGCGGACGCAGCCGTGAGATCTCGCCGCCCATCAGCTCGGCATGGGCGGCGGCCCATTCATAGGTCTCGATGGCGCGCGCGAAATCGTCTTCGATGCCGGGGCGGAGCACCTTCACCGCGACCTCGCGGCCCTCGGTGGTGACCGCGCGGTGGACCTGCGCGATCGACGCGGCGCCGACGGGGATCTCATCGAACGAGGCGAACATTTCCTCGATAGGCTTGCCGAGCCCCTGTTCGATCGTGGCGCGAATCGCCGGGAAGGGCGCGGGCGGGAGCGCGTCCTGCAGCCGGAAGAGATCGGCGGCGGCGGCTTCGCCGACCAGATCGGGGCGGGTCGCCAGAGCCTGACCCAGCTTAATCGCGGCCGGGCCCAGCGCTTCGAACGCGTCGGCATAGGCCGGCTGCTTCGGAATACGCGCGCCGAAGCGAGCGAGCCTGACCAGCCGGCGCACCGGCGCGGGCGTCAGCGGATCGCGCTCGATGCCGCGCAGCGCGCCGTGACGCGCGAGCGTGCGGCCCCAGCGCAGCAGCCGCCAGACATGGGTGACGCTGCTGGTCAAATCTTCCAGCCGCTATGGATGGCGACGAGCCCGCCCAGCATCGGCTCGACCCTGGTTTGGATAAAGCCCGCGGCGCCGATCTCTGCCTGAAAAGCGTCCATCGTCGGGAAGCGACGGATCGATTCCACCAGATAGCGATAGCTCTCCTCGTCGCCGGCGAGCAGCTTGCCGAGCCTGGGGACGAGCCGGTGCGAATAGGCGTCATAGGCCTCGCGAAAGCCCGGCCACAGCGTGGTCGAGAATTCGAGGCAGAAGAAGCGGCCGCCGCGTTTCAGCACGCGGTGTGCCTCGGCCAGCGCCTGGGCGCGGTGGGTGACATTGCGGATGCCGAAGGCGATCGTATAGGCGTCGAAGCTGTTGGCGTCGAAGCTGAGCGTCTCGGCATTCTGCTCGGACCAGCTCAGCCCTTCGATCTGCTTCTTCGCGGCGCGTTCCTTGCCGACTTCGAGCATCGCGGCGTTGATATCCGAGACGGTGACGCGGGCGCCCGAGCGGGCGAGCCGGAAGGCGATGTCGCCGGTGCCGCCCGCCATATCAAGAATCACCTCACCGGCGCGGGGCTTCACCCGGCGCACGAAGCGATCCTTCCACAAACGGTGCATGCCTGCCGACATGGCATCGTTCATCAGATCGTAGCGGCCGGCCACGCTGCGGAAAACATCGCCGACCCTGGCGGTTTTTTCGTCGGGCGAGACATCGGTGTAGCCGAAGGAAACGGTGTCGCTCATAGGGGCACGCTCTAGCCAAGAGGAAGCGCGAACGTAAGCCCCGCTTTCTTTCTCGATCGGGATGACCATATAGCGTCGCCATGCCCGAGCTTCCCGAAGTCGAAACCACCGTGCGCGGCCTGCGGCCTGCCCTGGAAGGCCGTCGGCTGACGCGGGTCGAAACCCGGCGTGCCGATCTGCGACGGCCGTTTCCCGCCGACCTGCGCCAGCGGATGACCGGCGCCACCATCATCGGCTTCGGCCGCCGCGCCAAATATGGGCTGCTCGAGACCGACCGTGACGATGTCATGATCTTCCACCTCGGCATGTCGGGCCGCTGGCGGATCGATCCGAGCGAGATCGGCACGCATGACCATCTTATACTCGAGACCGATGAGGGCCGGACGCTGGCGCTGTGCGATCCGCGGCGCTTCGGGTCGGTCGATCTGGTCCGCAAGGCGGATATGGCGGATTTCTCGGCGTTCAAGGCGCTCGGGCCGGAGCCGCTGGGACCCGATTTCACCGGCGCCTATCTGGCGGGTGCGCTCGATGGGCGGCAGGCCCCGATCAAGGCGATGCTGCTCGATCAGCGGATCGTCGCGGGCCTCGGCAATATCTATGTGTGCGAGGCGCTGCATATGACCGGCATCGCGCCGACCACGCCGGCGGGTCGAATAGCGCGCAAACGGCTCGATCAGCTGATCGACTCTATTCAGACGGTGCTGGCGGCGGCGATCGAGGCAGGCGGATCGACCCTGCGCGATTATGCCCGGCCCGATGGCGAGCTTGGCTATTTCGCCAAGCAATGGCTCGTCTATGGCCGCGAAGGCGAGCCATGCGGGTGCGGCGCGACCGTTTCGCGGCGAGTCGATGGTGGACGATCGACCTTTTACTGCCCCAAATGCCAGAAATAGGGGCGTGCGGAGGTTGACCGCCATGCCATCGCTGTGTATTGGCGCGCCTTCCCGACGTCGGCTGAGTCTTACGTCGTTTCTGTCATTTAGATAGGGTTTGAACGAGCATGGCGAATACGCCGCAGGCAAAAAAGCGCATCCGTCGCAACGACCGTCGCGCCGAAATCAACGGTGCACGGGTCAGCCGGATCCGTACCTTCATCAAGAAGGTCGAGTCCGCCCTGGCCGCCGGCGACAAGGGCGCCGCCGAGGTTGCGCTCACCGCCGCCCAGCCCGAGCTGTTCCGTGGCGTGTCCAAGGGCGTGCTGCACAAGAACACCGCTTCGCGGAAGTTCTCGCGCCTGACCAAGCGTCTCGCCGCACTCGGCTAAGACTTCGAGTCTCGCAGATTTCACAAAACCCGCCGGCAGCGATGCCGGCGGGTTTTGTCATTGTATCGTCACGGAATGGTAACTCTCGGAATTAATTTGATTCGTTGAAAGTTGCCTAGATAAGACACTGTAATTATTACATAAAATATTTTTCAGCTCTAAGATGCCCGGCTTCCGGGGTGTCAAGTCCATATTGCAGCTCGATGACGAATTGATGCACTTGATCCCGCTCGTCGCTTCTCCATAGAGTGCAGTTCACGGTCGGGGCGCGATTCTGTCGCAACCGACTTCTTGATGATTTTCGTGCGGGTGATCCGAAAGCAACGTCTTTCGGACGGGGGAGGGCTTTGCCCTTTTACTGTGACAATGGGGGGGCGGACGCCGGCCGCTCGGGAAGGAAGCTGTGTGTCTGACGGACTAGGCGGATTGGACGTGAGCGGGACTCCCTTTCCAGGTGCGGGCCAGGATGTGGCCCTTGCTCAGGCATGGGAAACGATCCGTTCGAGCCTGCGCCGCAGCATCGGTGTCCGCACCTTCGACGGCTGGCTGAAGCCGCTGGCACTGGGCGATTGCGATCTCGTTGCCGGCACGCTCAACCTTATCGCGCCTAGCGAGTTCATGGCCAATTGGGTCAACACCCATTTTGCAGAACATCTCGCCCATGGTTGGCGCGCCCTGCTGCCCCAGGTGCGCAGCGTGGCGATCGTCTCGGCGTCGAGCAGCGAACGCTCGGCGATGTTCTCCGCGGCGGCTGCGGAAGCGGCCGAGGCGGAAACGCCGGATCTGCCCGTTGAGGAGGCGTTGCCCCGCTACGGCACGCCGCTCGAAGGACGCTACACGTTCGACAGCTTCGTGGTCGGCAAGGCGAACGAGGTCGCCTATAATGCGGCGCGGACGCTGGCCGAGGGCGGCAAGCTCGTCTTCAATCCCCTGTTCCTCCATGGCGGCACCGGGCTGGGCAAGACCCACCTGATGCACGCCATAGGCCATGAATATCTGGCGCGGCATCCGGGCGCCAAGGTCGTCTATATGTCGGCCGAAAAGTTCATGTTCGAATTCGTCTCGGCGATGCGCGCGAAGGACACGTTCAGCTTCAAGCAGCGGCTGCGCTCGGCCGACGTGCTGATGATCGACGATGTCCAGTTCATCGCAGGCAAGGAATCGACCCAGGAAGAATTCTTCCATACGATGAACGAGCTGATCTCGGCGGGACGCCGCCTGGTGATCAGCGCCGACCGCAGCCCCCAGGATCTCGACGGCATCGAAAGCCGTATCCTGTCGCGGCTGTCCTGGGGCCTGGTGGCGGACGTCAATCCCGCCGATTTCGAACTGCGGCTGAGCATCCTCACCCGTAAGCTCGAAGCCATGCCGCAGGCGCAGGTGCCGCAGGATGTGGTGATGTTCCTCGCTCGGCGGATCAGTGCCAATGTCCGAGAACTCGAAGGCGCACTTAATCGCGTCGTCGCCTATGCGGCGCTGTCGGGCAAGCCGGTCGACATCGAATTCACCCAGGCGACGCTCGCCGATATCCTGCGCGCCAATCAGCGCCGGGTGACGATCGACGAGATACAGCGCAAGGTCTCCGACCATTACCGCATCCGCCAGGCCGAGATGTCGAGCGCGCGCCGCGCCCGCGAGGTCGCCCGGCCGCGTCAGGTGGCGATGTACCTCGCCAAGCAGCTCACCCCCCGCTCGCTGCCCGAGATCGGCCGGCGGTTCGGCGGGCGCGATCACACCACGGTGATCCACGCGGTCAAGCAGATCGAGAAGCTGCGGCAGACCGACGCCGAGCTGGACGCCGACGTGCGGTTGCTGATCCGGCAGCTCGAGGGCTGATTTTCCTTCGATCGTCATCCTGAACTTGTTTCAGGATCGACCCGCACGGACCCGGCTTGTGACGCGGTGGATGCTGAAACAAGTTCAGGATGACGGTTCAGGGGGTTAACCCCCGCGTAAATCCAGCCTACATGGAAGCATGTCGGCGCCACTCTACAATGCCCGGATTCTCCGCCTGGCCACCAGCATCCCACATCAGGTTCGCCTCGCCGAGCCGCAGGCGACCGTCTCGAAACGATCGCCGATCTGCGGCAGCAGGGTCACCGTCGATGTCGTTGTCGATGATGAGGGCAGAATCGCCGAACTCGGCCAGGAAGTCCGCGCCTGCGCGCTGGGCCAAGCCTCGGCGGCGCTGATGGGCGAATATGCCATCGGGCGGACAGCGCAGGAACTCGCCGATGCGCGTGATGCACTGAGCGCCTTTCTGGCCGGGGGTCGGGACGATCCCGGCAGCTGGCCCGGGCTCGACCTGTTCGAACCCGCGCGCGCCTATGCCGCACGCCATCCCTCGATCCGGCTCGCTTTCGAGGCGATCGCCGAGGCCGCCGCGCAGGCGGCAGCGGTGACATTGCGATGAGCGATAGCGCCGACACGGCTTTCCTGCTCCGGGACGGCGTGCTGCTGCTCGGCGCGGCGATCGTCTTCGTCCTGCTGTTCCGGCGACTCGGGCTCGGCGCGACGCTCGGCTATCTGGTCGCAGGCGCGCTAATCGGGCCGCAGGGTCTGGCCCTTATCGGCGATGCGGAAGCGAAGCTCGGCATCGCCGAACTCGGCATCGTGCTGCTGCTCTTCCTCGTCGGCCTCGAACTTAATCCGAACCGGTTGTGGCGGCTGCGCCGCGACATTTTCGGACTGGGCCTGGCCCAGGTGGTCGCGTGCGGCGTGGCGATCAGCGCGGTGATCTATTGGGGCACCAGCTTCACAACGGCTGCGGCCATCGCGCTGGGCCTGCCGCTGGCGCTGTCGTCGACCGCACAGGTTCTGCCGATGCTGCGGTCTGCCGGGCGGCTCAACACGCCGGCCGGCGAACGCGCCTTTTCGGTGCTGCTGTTTCAGGATTTGTCGCTGATCCCGCTGATCACGATCATCGCGGCGCTGTCGCGGACGCCGCCCGCAGCGGGCACGCCGCCTGGTTGGCTGCTGGGGATCTATACGGTCGGCGCCGTGATCGGGCTGGTCTTTGCCGGGCGCTTCATCCTCAATCCGCTGTTCCGGCTGATCGGCAATCTCGGCGAACGCGAGCTGTTCGTCGCCGCGGGGCTGTTCACGGTGCTGGCGAGCGCCGCGGTGATGGAGGCGCTCCACCTCTCCACCGCGCTAGGCGCCTTCATCGCTGGCGTGATGCTGGCCGATTCGCCCTATCGCCACGAGCTGGAAACCGACGTCGAGCCGTTCCGCACGATATTGCTCGGCCTGTTCTTCATCGCCGTGGGCATGATGCTCGACCTGCATGTCATCGCCGAGCGGCCCCTGTTCATCATCGCGATGGCGCTCGCGGTCGTCGCGACGAAGACGTTGGTGATGTTCGGGATCGCCCGGGCGTTCGGAGTGTCGAATCGCGGCGCGTTGGGCTTCGGGCTGTTGCTGAGCCAGGGCGGCGAGTTCGCCTTCGTGCTGTTCAGCCAGGCGCGCGATGCCTTGCTGATCCAACCCGAAGCAGCCAGCCTGTTCGGCGCGATCGTGACCCTGTCGATGGCGACGACGCCGTTCCTGATGATGTTCTCGGGCCGGTTCGTGAAGGCGATGCCGAAAGCCGAGGAGCGGGCGGGCCCCGAAAGCGGCGATCTGCCGACGGCGATCGTCGTCGGCTATGGCCGTTTCGGCCAGACCGTCGCCCAGATGCTGATGGCGGCGGGCACACGGGTCAGTCTGATCGACAATAATGCCTCGCAGATCGACCGGTCGAGCAAGCTCGGCGCCAACGTCCATTATGGCGACGGCACTCGGGTCGATCTGCTCCGCCAGGCCGGCGCCGAGCAGGCGCGTGCCATCATCTTCTGCCTCGATGGCGATGGGCTCGGGAAGAAAGAGCTCCAGCCGGTGCTCAACGCCTTTCCCAATGTCGCGGTGCTGGTGCGGGCTTATGACCGCCGGCACATGATGGTGCTGGCGCGCCTCGATCTTGCGGGCGCGGTGCGCGAACTGTTCGAATCGGCGGTGGTGCTAGGCCGCGAAGCGTTGGAGGCGGTCGGGATCAGCGCCGAAAATATCGAGAAGATCGAAGGCGAATATCGGCGCCGCGACGGAACGCGGCTCGAAGCACAGATGGCGACCGGCGACATCGCCGTCGAACGCGACACGCTGTTCACCCCCGATCGCAGCCTCGATCTCGATCAACCGGAGGAAGAGGCGCGATGAAGCGGAGCAGGGCGGGTGGCGATCCCTTGGCGGCGCTGCTCGCGCTGTCGGGCGCGGTCGCGGTGATCGCGGGCGCTTATGGCGCGCATGGCGCGGCCGGCAGATCGGCCGAGTGGCTGTCGACCGGTGCCCATTATCAGATGATCCACGCCGTCGCGGGGCTGGTGGCGCTGGGCAAGGGCCGCGGCCCGGCAGCGATGCTGCTGTTCGGTGCGGTGCTCTTCGCCGGGACGCTCTACGCGATGGCGTTCGGCGGACCGCGCTGGCTTGGTGCGGTCACGCCGTTGGGCGGGCTGGCGATGATCCTGGGCTGGATCTGGCTCGCGATCATCTATCTGCGGGGGCGCTAGCCTAGGCGCTCGCTATCCAGGAATGCCTCGACCTTCGCGAGATCGACCTTCTTGTCGAGGAAGGTCTGGCCGATGCCGCGGGCGAGGAGGAAGGGGAGCTGGCCGCCCTCCATCTTCTTGTCGTGCATCATATGCGCGACCAGCGCCTTGCCGTCGGCGCTGACGCCGGCAGCCTGGAGCGTAGCCGGCAGGCCGGCGCCGGCGATATGGGTGGTCACGCGCTGCGCATCCTCTGCCGGGCACAGGCCTAGCGAGGCCGAGAAGCGGAAGGCCAGCGCCATGCCCGCCGCGACCGCTTCGCCGTGGAGCAGCTTGTCCGAAAAGCCGGTTTCGGCTTCGAGCGCATGACCGAAGGTGTGGCCGAGGTTGAGCAGCGCCCGGCGGCCGGTCGTCTCGCGCTCGTCCTCGCCGACGATTCGCGCCTTGGCGCTGACGCTGGTGGTGATGGCGTGGGTTCGGGCCTCGGGATCGCCGGCCATCAGCCGGCCGGCATTGGCCTCGCACCAGGCGAAGAAGACCGGATCGTCGATCAGCCCATATTTGACGACCTCTGCATAGCCGGCGCGCAGTTCGCGCGGAGACAGGGTGTCGAGTGTCGTCGGGTCTATCAGCACGAAGGCAGGCTGATGGAAGGCGCCGATCAGATTCTTGCCCGCCCGGCTGTTGATCGCGGTCTTGCCGCCGACCGAGCTGTCGACCTGGGCGAGCAGGCTGGTGGGGATCTGGACGAAACGGCAACCGCGCTTGAGGACCGACGCGGCGAAACCGACAAGGTCTCCGATCACGCCGCCGCCGAGCGCGACCAGCGTATCGCTGCGCTCGACGCCACGGTCGAGCAGCGCGTCGGTCAGCATCTCCAGCGTGGCCCAGCCCTTGGTCGGTTCGCCGGGAGCCAGGATCTCGACGACATTGGCGATATTTGCGGCTGCTAGTGAGCTTTGCAGTCTATAGAGCTGATTAGGAACGAGATTTTGGTCGGTTATGATGACCAGCCTGTTACGTGCGGCATAGGGCGCCAGCAAATCTCCGGCGCGGTCGAGCGCACCGGCCGCGATGTGGATGTCATAGCTTCGGTCGCCGAGCGCGACGGTGACAGTCATGATGCGAGGGCTTTCAATATGGTGTCGACGGTCGCCTCGTGCGGCAGAGGCTGGCTGCGCACATGGATCGGCGCGAGCGCATAGACCGGGTTGCGGACTGCGGCGAGCTCGGCAAGCGCCTCACGCGGGTCGCGATCCTTGAGCAGCGGGCGGCTACCGTCGCGGCGCTGGACGCGTTCGGCGAGCACGTCGATATCGGCGTCGAGCCAGATCGCCAGCCCCTTGGCGAGGATCAGTTCGCGGGTTTCGTCCTGCATGAAGGCGCCGCCGCCGGTGGCGATGATCTTGGGGCGCCCGTCCATCAGCCGCGCAATCACGCGCCGCTCGCCGTCGCGGAATTCCTTTTCACCGAAGCGCTCGAATATCTCGGAAACCGCCAGCCCCGCGGCGCGCTCAATCTCATGATCGGCATCGACGAAGGGCAGGTGAAGGCGTGCGGCCAGGCGTTTTCCGACCGTCGATTTGCCGGCGCCCATCAAACCGATGAGCACCAGCGGACGATCAAAACGCGGCAAGGTTGGCGGCAGGCTTTGCGGCATGTCGTCGGGGGCTATACACATGGGCGGCCCCTCGGGCAAAAGCGCGTCCATTGCAACCATTCGGAATCATTCATGTCGCGGTTCAGCTTCATCCTTTTAAGTGTCGTCATCATCGTCGTCGTCGCGCTGCTGGCGCTGAGCTTCGTCAATACCGAGAAGCCGCCAGTCACCGTGGAAAAGGCGATTCTGAATGAAGCGCAGGCCAAGTAAAAGCGCGCTCATATCGCTGACCGCGCTGGCCGGCATAGCGGCGGGCGCGGCCGCGTTCGCCCAGGAATCGCTGCTGCCGCCCGGCTTCGGGACGCAGCCCGGGCCGTCGAATCGCCCGCAGCAGGTGGGGACGGCCACGCCGGGCCAGCCGTCGGCGCCGGCGCCGACGGTTGCCGCCCCGGCAACGGCGCCGTCGCTCGATCTCGATCCGGCGATCTTCGCGTCGGCCGTGCCGATCGAACCCGATGAGCCGATGGAGATTCCCGAATCCGCGCGCCGCTCGATCGACAGCGTCGGCCCCTTTGCGGGCTTCGGCCAGCGGGCATGGGGCGAGAGCGATGGCCGCTTCCTGTCGTCGCTGATGCGCCGGCTCGACGTCCCGATCACATCGCGCTGGGCATCGATCACGCTGCGCAGGGCCCTGCTGAGCAAGGTTCCCACCCCCGATCATGTCTCGGCGCCCGATTGGGTCGCGGAACGGGCCTGGCTGCTGCTCCGGATGGGGGAGGCCGACGGCGCCCGGATGATGATCCAGGGGGTCGATGTCGACCAGTTTAATGCGAAACTCTTCGCCGTGGCAGGGCAGAGCGCGCTGGCGGGTGCCGATGCGGCCGCCCTGTGCCCGCTCGCCAATGGCGGGGCGATTCGCAGCAAGGAACCTCTCTGGCCGATGGCGCGCGCGATCTGCGCTGCACTGTCGGGCGACAACGCGATCGCCGATGTCCTGATGGATCAGGCGCGCCGCCGCACCCGGGATCCACGCGGCATCGACATCCAGCTCGCCGAGCGGATGATGGGTGTGAATGGCGGGTCCCAGCGCAGCGTCACGATCGAATGGACCGGGGTGAACCAGCTGACCGCATGGCGTTTCGGCATGGCAAGCGCGCTGGGGGTGACCATCCCCTCCGATCTGCTGCAGACCGTCGGCCCGCAGGCGATCGCCTGGTCGGCGCGCGCACCGATGATACCTGCGTCCGAGCGGCTCGGCGCGGCGATGACCGCTGCGCGATTGGGCGTGTTTTCCAATTCGGCGCTGGTCGATCTTTATGCCCAGTCGGGCGACGACAGCGGCGATTTTTCATCGGAGACTCCGGCGGGACGGCTGCGCGCCTGCTATGTCGCCGACGGCGAAAGCGCGCGCCTGTCCGCGATGCGGGCCTTCTGGAACGGTGAAGGGCTGGAGGAGGGACAGAAGGTCGATCGCTATGGCGGGTTGATCCTGACGGCGCGGGCCGCGGCTCGGATCACGCCCAGCAGCGATTATGCGGGGGACGTCGTCGAACTGCTCGGGTCGATGATGTCGGCGGGGCTGGACCGCAGGGCCGCCCGCTGGGCGCCAGTGGTCGGCGCGATGTCGCCGGCCAAGGCGGACAACGCCTGGGCGATCCTCGCGGTGGGAACGCCGACCGTCGCCGTCGATCTCTCGGCGGACCGGCTTTCCGGCGTCGCCGATCGCTGGGGCGACGAGAACCGCCAGAAGCTGCAATTGCTGCTCGCGGCGCTGTCCGGGCTCGACCGGCTTCCGGGCCAGGACCAGATGAAGCTGCTCGACGATTATGAGGTCGGCTTCGACAATCAGAGCAATTGGGGGCGGATGCTGCTCCAGGCGGCGGATCACAAGGAGCCGGCGACGGTAGCGCTGCTCGTCGCCATCGGGATGCAGCGAGTCGGCTGGGCGGGGATGTCCCCGGCGATGTTCGCCACCATGATCCGCGCGCTCCACGATGTCGGGCTGGACGGCGAGGCACGAATGATCGCCGCGGAGGCGATGACTCGGCTGTAGGTCTCAACTCTTCCGTTCGTGTCGAGCGAAGTCGAGACACGTCTTCGTGCCAACGTCCCTCGACTTCGCTCGGGACGAACGGGATTATGGGTTTGTGAAAGACGCCGACGCCATCCTGCAGTTTCTTGAGATGCTCGCCGCCGAAGGGGGCGCCGCGAAGAACACGCTGCTGGCTTATGGTTCGGATCTGCGCGGCGCGTCCGAGGTGCTGGGCGGGAGGCTAGTCGGTGCCGATAGCGCCGCGTTGCAGCGGTTGGGCAGCGAGTGGATGGCGCTCAGCCGCACCAGCGTGGCGCGGAAATCATCGGTTCTGCGGCGCTTCTTCGGTTTTCTGGAAGAAGACGGGGTACGGGCCGACGACCCTTCCGATGCGTTGCCCCGGCCGACAACCCAGCGCGCTTTGCCGCGAATCTTGAGCCATGCCGATATCCAGCGCTTGTTCGAAACGCTGGAGCAGCGCCGCGCGGATCGCGCCGGCGACCCGCTGACATTGCGGATGATCGCGCTGGTCGAGCTGCTCTACGGATCCGGCCTGCGCGCGACCGAGCTGGTGTCGTTGCCGCGCCACGCGCTGCGCGGCGATCAGCCCTTCCTGATCCTGCGGGGCAAGGGCGGGCGCGAACGGCTGGTGCCGATTTCGGACCGGGCACGCGCGGCGGTCGCCGAATGGAGCCGGCATGTTCCGCCCGATCAGCCGCACCTCTTCCCATCGGGCAAAAGCTTTCTGAGCCGCGTTCGCCTGTTTCAGCTCGTCCGCGAGCTGGCCGCCGAGGCGGGGATCGCACCGCAGCGGATCAGCCCGCATGTGCTGCGGCACGCCTTCGCCACCCATCTGCTCGAAGGCGGCGCCGATCTCCGCGCGCTGCAGACGATGCTGGGCCATGCCGATATCGGCACCACGCAAATCTATACCCATGTGAACAGCGCGCATCTGGTCGAACTGGTCAACCGCCGCCATCCGCTGATGGATTCGGCCCGCGCGGTGGCAGGCGACCAGAGTTGAGCGCCGCGGCCCTTGTCTCGGGCCGATCTCTGCCATAGGCGTCAGCCCCGACAATCCAAAAGGGGGGATGAGGATATGGCGGGGGATGTGGTGGAATTCGATGCCAAGCGGGATCGGCTGGTCATCGTCGCTTCGACCCTCGGCACCGTCTTCGAATGGTATGATTTCTTCGTCTACGGGACGCTCGCGACGATCGTCGCCGGGCATTTCTTCCCGTCGGACAACCCCGCCGTCAGCTTCCTGATCTTCCTCGCCAGCTTCGGCGTCGGCTTCGGCATGCGGCCGCTCGGCGCGGTGCTGTTCGGCGTGCTGGGCGACAGGCTGGGGCGCAAATATACCTTCCTCGTCACGATCGCGCTGATGGGCGTCGCCACCGCCGCGGTCGGCGTCCTTCCAACCTATGAGACGATTGGCGTCGCAGCGCCGATCCTGCTGGTGCTGTGCCGGATCCTGCAGGGCCTTGCGCTCGGTGGCGAATATGGCGGTGCCGCCATCTATGTCGCCGAACATGCGCCCCGGCATCGGCGCGGCTATTATACCAGCTTCATCCAGTCAGGGGTGGTCGGTGGCTTCCTGCTCAGCCTTACGGTGGTGCTGGCCTCCAACCTTTTCGTCGACAAGGAGGCGTTCATCGCCTGGGGCTGGCGGATTCCGTTCCTCTTCTCCTTGATTCTGTTGGCAGTCTCGTTGTGGGTTCGCCTCAAGCTCAAGGAGAGCCCGGTCTTCCAGGCAATGAAGGCATCGGGTGAGATCGCGCGCAATCCGCTGCGCGAGAGCTTCAACAGCTGGCCCAAGCTGAAGATGTTCCTGGTCGCGTTGTTCGGTATCGCCGCGGGGCTGACGGTGATCTGGTACACCGGCCAATTCCAGGCGCTATACTTTCTGCAGAACAGCCTGCGGCTGGAAGATAATGCGGCGCGGCTGCTCGTCGGCATCGCCGCGTTTTTCAGCCTGTTCTGGTTCATTCTGTTCGGCTGGCTGTCCGACCTGATCGGCCGCCGCAAGCCGATCCTGATCGGCTATGCTCTCACCATGTTGCTGCTGTTCCCGCTGTTCCACTGGATCGCGGGCGCGGCCAATCCCGGGCTGGCCGCGGCGATGGAGAAGGCACCCGTCGTCGTCACCGGCAGCGATTGCAGCTACGATCCCTTCGCCACGGTTCAGGCCACCCCCTGCGGCAAGATCCTGGACACGTTGTCTAAAAAGGGCGTCGCCTATAGCAAGCTGACCGGCGTTCCCGGTGCGGCGCCCGCCGTCACCATCGGCGGCAATCCGGTCGATGTGAGCGATGCGGACAGCCTGGAGGCCGGGCTGACTGCTGCGGGCTACAAGCTCGACAAGATCACCCCGACGATCCCGCAAAGCGTCAGGATCGTCCTGCTGCTCATCGGGGTCGGCTTTCTGTCGGGGATGACCTACGGGCCGGTGGCGGCGCTGCTCGTCGAGATGTTCCCCGCCCGCGTCCGCTACACCTCATTGTCGGTGCCCTATCATATCGGCACCGGCTATTTCGGCGGCTTCCTGCCTTTCATCAGCCAATATATCGTTGCGAAGACCGGCGATCCCTTTGCCGGCCTCTGGTACACGGTCGGTGTCGTCGCGCTTGCCTTCGTCATCACCTTGATCTGGCTGCCCGAGACCGCGGGTAAAGAACTGGAATAGGCGGGGAAGGGCAGCAAGGCCTTGATCATTTCAGGCTGAATGGCCTGAAACGTGAATCAAGGTTCTAACTATTTTATGGAGCCTGAGTCACGTCATCGGGGGAGCGCAAAGCGCTTCCACCTTAGACGATCAGGCTCTATCGCGGCGGGAATATGTCTGCCGACCTTCCCCTGCGATTGATTCTGGATGGCGCCGCGCTGGTTGCGAACTGGCGCTGGCTCGGCCGCCATGCCGATGCGCCCGCGGGTGCGGCGATAAAGGCGGATGCCTATGGCATCGGCGTGCACGAGGTTGCTCGCCGGCTGGCCGAGGCGGGGTGCCGCGATTTCTTCGTAGCGACCTGGGCCGAGGCCGACGAACTCGGCCAGCTTCCCTATGGCGCGGCGCTCTCGGTGCTCCACGGCGTGCGCGAAGAGGACATGGCGGCAGCGTTGGCATCGCGAGCACGGCCTGTTCTCAATTCGCCGGCGATGGTGGCGCGGTGGAAGGCCGCCGCCCCGGACAGACCATGCGACGTGATGATCGACACCGGCATGAACCGGTTGGGCCTGACCGCCGAGGAGGCGATCTCAGGGTTGCTCGACGGGCTCGATATCGACCTGCTGATGAGCCATCTGGCCTGCGCCGACGAGCCGACGAACCCGATGAATGCCCGCCAGCGGGAAAGCTTCGCCGAACTGGCCGGTCAGGTCGCCGCGCGGCGTTACAGCCTCGCCAATTCGGCGGGTGCCTGCATCGGGCCGTCTTATGGTTTCGATCTGATCCGCCCCGGCCTGGCGCTCTATGGCGGCGTGCCCCGTGCCGAAGCGGCGGGCCATATCAGCCCCGTCGTCCGGATCGAGGCGCAGTTGCTGCAGGTTCGGGATATCCCGGCGGGCGGCACGGTCGGCTATGGTGCGACCTTCACCGCGGCGCATCCGATCAGGGTCGGAATCCTCAACCTCGGCTATGCCGACGGCTATTTTCGGGCTTTTGCCGGATATGGCATGGCGCGGGCCGGCGATATCGAATGCCCATTGGCCGGGCGCGTGTCGATGGACCTGATCGCGGTCGATATCAGCCGGGCCGATATCGGCGAAGGTGACTGGCTGGAGGTCGACTATCGGCTCGATGCTGCGGCTTCGGCGACCGGCTTGTCGCAATATGAGTTGCTGACCGGGCTCGGCACCCGCTATCAGCGGCGCTGGACGGACTAGGGTGATCGTGATTTTCCGGCTTATTATCGCATTTTTTGCTTCGATCGGCCGCCTGATGATTTCGGGCTTCAGCGCGATCGGCCGGGTCGGCATCTTTGCGGCGACCACATTTACCCGCGCCATTCGTCCGCCCTATTATCCCGCGCGCCTATTCGAACAGCTGATGCAGATCGGCTGGTTCTCACTGCCCGTCGTCGGCATGACCGCGATCTTTTCGGGCGCCGCGCTCGCCCAGCAGACCTTCACCGCCGGCGCGCGCTTCAATGCGACCTCGACCGTGCCGGCCATCGTCGTCCTTGGCATCGTCCGCGAACTGGGGCCGGTGCTCGTCGGCCTGATGGTCGCGGGCCGGGTGTCCTCCGCGATGGCGGCCGAGCTCGGCACGATGCGGGTAACCGAACAGCTCGATGCGCTGTCGACGCTGCGGACCGATCCTTACCGCTATCTGATCGCGCCGCGCGTGCTCGCGGCGTTGATCGCGGTGCCGCTGCTGGTGCTCATCGCCAATGCGATCGGGATCTTCGGCGGCTATTTCGTGTCGGTCTACAAGCTCGACTTCAACGCGGTCGGCTATCTGACCACGTCGCGTAATTATCTGACATCCAGCGACATGCAGATGGCGCTGGTGAAGTCGGCCTTCTTCGGTTTCTTCATCGCGCTGATGGGCTGCTATCACGGCTTCCGTGCGCAGGGCGGGGCGGCCGGTGTCGGCCGCGCCACCACCGATGCGGTCGTCTCGGCCTTCATCCTGATCCTGCTGTCGAACATGCTCATCACGCTGATGGCGTTCGGCTGATGGATGACGGCTACAAGATCGTCCTCGACAATGTCGGGAAGACGTTCGGGGCAAACCACGTCCTCGACGGCGTCAACCTCGAGATCGAGCCCGGCGAATCGATGGCGATCATCGGCCAGTCGGGCAGCGGCAAATCGGTCATGCTCAAATGCATATTGGGCCTGATGCGGCCGGACAGCGGGGCGATCCGAGTCGACGGCGAGGACATGGTCAACATGTCTTCGCGCGAGCTGGAGCGGTTCCGGGCCAAGTTCGGTATGTTGTTCCAGGGCTCGGCGCTGTTCGACTCGCTGCCGATCTGGCGCAACGTCACCTTCGCATTGACGCAGGGGCGGCTGGTCGATGCCATCCGGATGCGCAAGATCGCCGAGGAAAATCTCGAGCGGGTGGGGCTGGGCAACGAAGTGCTCGACCTGCGTCCCAACGAACTGTCGGGCGGCATGCAGAAGCGCGTGGCGCTCGCCCGCGCGATCGCGCCGCGGCCGGAGATCATCTTTTTCGATGAGCCGACCACCGGCCTCGATCCGATCCGCGCTGATGTGATCAACGATCTGATCGTCGAGCTGGTCGACGATCTTGGCGTCACCGCGTTGACGATCACCCATGACATGGCGTCGGCGCGAAAGATCGCCCACCGGGTGGCGATGCTCTATCAGGGCAAGATCATCTGGCGGGGGCCGCGCGACCGATTGTACGACAGCGGCAACCCTTATGTGGATCAGTTCGTTCAGGGCCGTGCCGAAGGACCGATCCGTTAGGCTGTATTCGACGCTTTCGATCACTGAAAGCGTACTTTCCAATTGGATCGATCAATCGTGGCTTGGCAAAAGGCGGTCATCCAATTCCGAAAGGACGATCAATGCTCGGACGTACCGTACCCGATGTTACCCTGAAGACCCGCGTCCGCGACGAAAGCGTCGGTGGGCCCAATCCCTTCCGCTGGCAGGACGTCCACACCGGCGAACTGTTCAAGGGCCGCCGCGTGGTCGTGTTCGCGCTGCCCGGCGCCTTCACCCCGACCTGCTCGACCGAACAATGCCCGGCCTATGAGCGCAGCTATGACGATCTTCGCGCCGCGGGGGCGGACGAGGTCTATTGCCTGTCGGTCAATGACGCCTTCGTCATGCACCAGTGGGCGAAAAGCCTGAGGATCGAGAAGACCAAGATGCTGCCGGACGGTTCGGGCGATTTCACTCGCCGCATGGGCATGCTGATCAAGAAGGATCATCTCGGCTTCGGCGAGCGCTCGTGGCGCTATGCGATGGTGGTTGACGACGGTAAGGTGGTTGGCTGGTTCGAGGAGCCGGGGATCAACGATGACGGTACCGACGAGGACCCCTATGCGGTGAGCTCGCCCGATACCGTTCTCGAATGGTTGAAGGGCCACCCGGCGAAGTAAACCGCTTCCTTCCCCGCTATCGTCATTCCAGCGAAAGCTGGAATCTCATTGCCTTCCTGCGACGAAGGGAAGTGAGATCCCCGCCTTCGCGGGGATGACGGGGGTGAGGAAGAGTATCGGCTATATCCCCAATTCCTTCTCGACCCGGCCGATCCACCTCCGCACCGCCGGATATGCTCCAAGATCGAAGCCACCTTCATGCGCAATGCGCGTATAAGCGACCAGGGCGATGTCGGCGAGGCTGAGCGTTTCCCCCACCAGGAAGCTCCGTGCCTCCAGTGCCTCGTCCAGCAGCTTGAGGGCGCTATTGCCCCGCGTGACGATCTTCTCCTCGAGATCGTCGACCGATTTGCCCAGATAGTGCATCTGGAAGCGCGCCACCGCGATATAGGGTTCGTGGCTATATTGCTCCCAGAACAGCCATTCGAGCATCTTGGCGCGGTCATAGGCGTCCGCGGGGATCAGCCGCGAGCCCTCGGCAAGATGCAGGATGATCGCGCCGGACTGGGCAAAGCAACGGCCGTCGTCGAAGCGGACCAGCGGCACCTGCCCCATAGGGGACATGGCCAGAAAATCCGGCGCGCGCGTCTCCCCCGTCAGCACGCCTATCTCGATCCAGCGATAGGGAAGGCCGAGCAAGTCGGCGGTCCACTTCGCCTTCAGGCAGTTGCCGGAACTCGAATCGCCGTGAATCTCCATAAAGCCCCCAGATTCCGCAAAGCCACGCTCATAATCCCCCCTGCCATATAACCGAAACAAAGCTGCAAGCGGCTCTGATAAGCGGGGCTTATCCGGCTCGGATCACTGAACCTTTTTTGTTCGGGTCGCGCAAGCGACGCCGAGCGGGCTAAGTCATTGTCATAAAGCCGTAAGCATTCAGCGAGGCAGTTGTAACAAAGCGCAACCATAGGGTCGGCTCGTCATCCAGACAGGAGACGAGTGATGAATGCTATCAGCCGCATTGCCGCCTATCAGCCCAGCGCGCCCGGGCTTCCCGAAGCCCGCCGTCCGCGCCGGCGCTTCCGGACGATCTGGGTGTCGGACATCCATCTCGGGACGCGCGGCTGCAATGCGCGGATGTTGATCGACTTCCTCGATTCCACCGATAGCGAGACGATGTACCTGGTCGGCGACATCATCGACGGCTGGCGTCTCAAGAGGAACTGGTTCTGGCCGTCCCTCCATAACGACATCGTCTGGCGGGTGATGAAGCGCGCGAAGCGCGGCACCCGCGTCGTCTTCATCCCGGGCAATCATGACGAGATGTTCCGCCAGTTTTCGGGGATGACTTTCGGCGGCATCGAGATCCGCCGCAGCGCGGTCCATGAAACGGCCGACGGGCGACGGCTGATGGTGACCCATGGCGACGAATTTGACACGGTGGTGATGTGCCACCGCTGGCTCGCCTTCGCCGGCGACGCCGCGTACGAAATGCTGATGCGGCTGAACGTGGTGATCAACGCGGTGCGCCAGCGGTTCAACCTGCCATATTGGTCGCTCTCCAAGCACGCCAAGCACAAGGTCAAGAATGCGGTCGAGTTCATCTCGCGCTTCGAGGAGGCGGTTGCCCATGAAGCGGGGCAGCGCGGCGTCGATGGCGTCGTCTGCGGCCATATCCACACCGCCGAGATCCGCCGGTTCGGCGATATCGTCTATTATAATGACGGCGACTGGGTGGAAGGCTGTACCGCGCTGGTCGAGCATTTCGACGGGCGGATGGAGGTCCTTCACTGGGCCGACGAGATCGCCGCCCGCCGCCAGACCGCGTCCGAGCTCGCCGCGTGATGCGGATCGCGATCGCCACCGACGCGTGGAGCCCGCAGGTCAACGGGGTCGTCCGCACCCTCCAGGCAGTGCGTGGCGAGCTGGAAGGGATGGGCCATGATGTCGGCATCATCGCGCCCGATCAGTTCGTCACGCTGCCATGCCCCAGCTATCCCGAGATACGCCTTGCGCTGACCACGCGGATTGGCGTCGGCCGGCGGATCGCGCAGTTCGGCGCCGAGGCGATCCATATCGCGACCGAAGGGCCGATCGGCCTCGCCGCGCGTCGCTATTGCCTCGACAACGGCCTCGCCTTCACCACCGCCTATCATACCCAGTTCCCTGACTATGTCGCCGGACGGACCGGCATGCCCGCGGACTGGTTCTGGCGCTATATCCGCTGGTTTCATGCGCCTTCGTCCGCAGTGCTCGTCTCGACTCCGTCGATCGAGGCGGTGCTGGCGGCCCGCGACGTCGGGCCGGCGCAGCGGTGGGGCCGGGGCGTCGACCTGGAACTGTTCCGCCCGGATCGCGCCGCGTATCCGGACCTTGCCGATCTGCCGCGTCCCATCCAGCTCTATGTCGGCCGGGTCGCAACGGAGAAGAATATCGAGGCGTTCCTTGCCTGCGACACGCCGGGTTCCAAGGTGATCGTCGGCGACGGCCCCGCCCGTGCGGCGCTGGCGCGGGACTATCCCGAGGCGCATTTTTTCGGCGTGCTGCACGGCGAGGCGCTTGCCCAGGCTTATGCCGGTGCCGATGTTTTCGTCTTCCCGAGCCGCACCGACACCTTTGGGCTGGTGATGGTCGAGGCGCTGGCATGCGGCACGCCGGTCGCCGCCTATCCGGTGGCGGGGCCGATCGACGTGCTCGATCCGCGCTCCTCGGCGATGGATGAGGACCTGGCAACCGCGATCATGCGGGCCTTGGCCTGCAACCGGGAGGTGGCGGCGCGCCATGGCGCCACCTTCGGCTGGAAGCGCAGCGCCGAGCAGTTTCTCTCCGCGCTCGTGCCACTGGATGAGGTTCGACAGGGGCTGGCGGCATAAAGCATCTCCCACTCCCGCGAAGGCCGGAGAGGGCAAACAGGCTAAGAGTGCCTTGTGCTTGGGCCGCGCTTTCATTACATCGTCCCCATGCTTCGGCCGCTCCGTGACGGGGCGGCCCTTTTATTTTGGAGGACCGCAATGGCCCAGCCGCTCATGCCGCACGCCACCGCTTCGTGGCTTGTCGACAACACCGCGCTCAGCTTTCCGCAGATCGCGGACTTCTGTGGTCTGCACATTCTCGAGATCCAGGCCATCGCCGACGACATGGCCGCCACCAAGCTTACCGGGCGCGATCCGGTGCGGGCCGGCGAGCTTACCATGGCCGAAATCGAAAAGGGCCAGAAGGACGCCAATTACCGCCTGGTAATGCAGAAGGGCCCCGAGCAGCAGCGCCGCACCAAGGGCCCGCGCTACACGCCGGTGTCGAAGCGCCAGGACAAGCCCGACGGCATCGCCTGGATCATCCGCAACCATCCCGAGGTTTCCGACGGCCAGATTTCCAAGCTGATCGGCACGACCCGGACGACGATCGCGGCGATCCGCGACCGTACCCATTGGAATATTGCCAACATCGTTCCCAAGGACCCGGTCACGCTGGGCCTGTGCTCGCAGCGCGAACTCGACGCCGTTGTGGCCAAGGCCGCCAAGGCTGCCGGCATCGAGGCCCCGACCGACACCCGCCTCGAGGGCGATCGTGAAGCGCTGATCGAACAGCTCCGTGCCGAGCGTGATGCCGCCAGCCGGGTCGCCGAGACGACCCATGCCAGCGAGGAAGCGGCGCTATTCGGGAACAGCACGCCGACGGCGGAAAATCTGTTCAAGAGGTGAGGCGGGAGCGGGGGCCAGTCCTGCGGCTGGCCGCCCTGGCGGTGGCCGTGATGGCAATTGCCGGGTCACCGCTTCATGCGGAGCGCGCCGTTGTCGGCAAGCCCGCGCCATCTTTTGTCCTGCGGCTTGTCGATGGCGGCAATGTCACGTCCGAAAGCCTGCGCGGCAAAGTGGTCGTGCTAAACTATTGGGCGACCTGGTGCGTGCCCTGCAAAAGGGAATTGCCGCTTCTCGACGCCTATTACAGGGCGACCGAGCAGCACGGCCTGCGCGTCTTCGCGATCACGACCGAGGATTCGATCCCGATGTCCAAGCTGAAGCCGCTGCGCGCGGTTATGGCTATTCCGTTCGTCGCGCGGATGCGCGGTGATTACGGGATATTGAAAGGCGTGCCGACCAACTATGTCATCGATCGGCAGGGGGTGGTCCGCCATGCGAAGGCGGCAGCGCTGGACCTTGACGACCTGAACAACATCCTGATCCCGCTTCTCCAGGAAGCCGCGCCGCCGACCCCATAGGCGGTGGCTTGACCCGTCGGCTCCCCGCGCTCAAAAGCCTTCGCCATGGAAGATACCACCGCCTTTGCCGAGCTGTCGTTCGAAGACGCCCTGAAGCAGCTCGAGGCCATAGTGCGTCAGCTTGAATCGGGCGATGTCCCACTCGACGAGTCGATCGCACTCTATGCGCGCGGCGATGCGCTCAAGCGGCAATGCGAGGTTCGCCTCGAGGCAGCTCGCGCGAAAATCGAAAAGATCAGCTTCGGCGCGGATGGCGCGCCAAAAGGGACAGAGCCCTTTACCGCGGGCTGATCGATGGCGGATCGCCTTCCCCGCGCGCTTGGCCTTGAACTGGAGCGGATAGCCCAGGAAATCGACAGCCGCTTCGATGCGCTGTTGCAGCCGCCGACCGATAGCCGCCAGCGGCTTTACGAGGCGATGCGCCACGCCGCGATCGGTGGTGGAAAGCGGCTGCGGCCCTTGCTGGTTTCCGCATCGGCGCAGCTTTTCGCCGTCGAACCCGAATGCGCGCTGCGCGTCGGTGTCGCGGTAGAGTGTATCCATGTCTACAGCCTGGTGCATGACGATCTGCCAGCGATGGACGATGACGATATGCGCCGCGGTCGGCCGACTGTGCACAAGGCGTTCGACGAGGCGACGGCAATCCTGGTCGGCGATGCTTTTCAGGCACTTGCATTCGAAATCCTGTCTTCCGAAGCAACCCATCCCGATCCCTTTGTCCGCGTCGAACTGATCTCCGCGCTGGCGGCGGCGGCGGGCCCCGCGGGCATGGTTGGCGGGCAAGCGATGGACATGACCGCCCAGCTCGTCGCTCAGGATCTGGGCATGGTGACGCGGCTGCAGCAACTCAAGACCGGCGCGCTGATCGGTTTTTCGATCGAAGCCGGCGCCATTCTCGGCCGTATTCCGGCCGAGGGGCGGGCGCGGCTGCGCGGCTATGCGCACGACCTGGGGCTGGCCTTTCAGATCGCAGACGATCTGCTCGATGCCGAAGGCGACCCGGAGTCGGTGGGTAAGGCGACCGGCAAAGACGCGGCGGCGGGCAAGGCGACCTTTGTCGGACTTCTCGGCGTCGATCGGGCGCGCGCGCAGGCAAAACTGCTGTCGGCCCAGGCGATCGACCATCTTGCCGGTTTTGGCCGCGAAGCCGATCTGCTACGCGACATCGCAAGCTATGCGGTCGAGCGGGATCGCTAATCGATGACATGGGGGACTATCCGTTGAGAATAGGTGTCTATCCCGGGACGTTCGATCCGGTCACGCTGGGACATATGGATATTATTCGCCGGGGGGCCAAGCTGGTCGACCGGCTGGTCGTCGGTGTCACCACCAATCCCTCGAAATCGCCGATGTTCACGCTCGACGAGCGGCTGGAGATGGTTCGCCGCGAAACCGAGGATCTCGGCGACAAGATCGAGATCGTCGCATTCGATTCCCTGCTGATGGATTTCGCCGAACGGCAGGGCGCTTCGATCATCGTTCGCGGCCTGCGCGCCGTCGCGGATTTCGAATATGAGTATCAGATGGCCGGCATGAACCAGCAGCTCAACAACCGGATCGAGACGGTCTTTCTGATGGCCGATGTCGCGCTGCAGCCGATCGCGTCGCGGCTGGTCAAGGAAATCGCGCTCTATGGCGGACAGATCGACCGGTTCGTTCCGGTGCGTGTCGTTCAGGAAGTCGTCGCGCGCGTCGAAAAGATCGGTAAGAAGGGCAGCTGAACGGAATGCCGCGGTTCAGCCAGCGGCAAGCCGAACGATAGTAGCAGCACCGCGGCGGTCGTCGCGGGTGGGAGATGTGATTTGATGCGGTTCAAGTTCGTAGTTGCGGCTCTTCCGGGCTTGTTCCTCGCCGGCATGGCATGTGCGCAGGCGCCGACGCCCGTGCCGCCCGCCGATCCGCAAAATATCCTCAACCTCGATCTGTCGACCGGCGGGCGTGTCATCATCCAGCTGCGCCCCGACAAGGCGCCGGCTTCGGTTGAGCGGGTCAAGACGCTGGTTCGCCGCCACTTTTACGACGGCCTTACCTTTCACCGGGTGATCGAGGGCTTCATGGCCCAGGGCGGCGATCCGAAGGGCACCGGCGAGGGCGGTTCGGACCTTCCGGATCTGACGGCCGAGTTCAACGATCTTCCCCATGTTCGGGGCACCATGTCGATGGCGCGCGCGCAGGAACCCAATTCCGCCAACAGCCAGTTCTTCATCATGCTTCAGCCCAATCTGGCGCTCGATGGCAATTATACCGCGATCGGACGTGTGCTGTCGGGCATGCAATATGTCGATGCTCTCGAGAAGGGCGAGCCTCCCGAAAAACCCTCGAAGATCGTCCGGATGTCGATCGAGTCCGATAATCTGGGCATGACCCCGATAGCGACGCCGATCCCGGTTGCCGCGCCGGCCGCCGCGCCCGCGCCGTTGAGCAAGAAGGAGCTCAAGGCGAAGAAGGAACAGGAAGAGGACGACGCCAAGGCTGCAGCGAAGGCCGAAAAGACTCGGAAGGCCGAGGAAGCGAAAAAGGCCCGCGAGGAAGCCAAGGCGAAGAAGGCCGAAGCAGCGCAAACCGCCCGTAACGAAGCCAATGCGAAGAAGGCAGCGGCCAAGGCCGCCGCGGCCGCGCCCCCCGTCGCCGAGCCGCCTGCCGAGCCGCAGCCCGCTGAGACTCCGCCGCCACCGGCTGCCGATCCCGGGACGAGCGCGGCGGTGAACGCCATCGCGAACGACGAAACGATCGCGCAGCCGCAATAAGCGCGCGGCCTTCCTGCCCGCCGTCGTGCGGCAGGGCCGGGATTGAGGATCAGCCATGCGCGTCGACGAGTTCGATTTCGACCTGCCGTCCGATCATATCGCGCTGCGGCCCGCCGATCCGCGGGACAGCGCGCGGATGCTGGTCATCGACGGGCCGGCGCTGTCCGATCATATCGTCAGCGATCTGCCCGATCTGCTCCGGTCGGGCGACTGCCTCGTCTTCAACGACACCCGTGTCATCCCGGCACAGCTCGAAGGGCGCAGGGGCGATGCGCGGATCGGCGCGACCCTGCACAAGCGCGAAGGGCTGCGCCGCTGGCGGGCCTTCGTCCGCAATGCCAAGCGGCTGAAGATCGGCGACCGGATCGATTTCGGCGTGGATGTCTTCGCCCGCGCCCTGGAGCGCGGCGAGGATGGCGCGATCCTGCTGGAATTCGAAGGCGACGAACCGGTCGAGCTGTTGCTCGAGCGCGCGGGGCGGATGCCGCTGCCGCCCTACATCGCTGGGAAGCGCCCCGCCGACGCGCGCGATCTCGAAGATTATCAGACGATGTTCGCGCGCGAAAAGGGCGCCGTCGCCGCGCCCACTGCTGCGCTCCACTTCACGCCCGCACTGATGCAGAAACTAGCCGATGCGGGGATCGCGAGCGAGACGCTGACCCTGCATGTCGGTGCGGGGACCTTCCTGCCGGTCAAGGTCGACGATACCGACGATCACCGCATGCACGCCGAATGGGGCCGGATCGACGCCGCCACCGCCGGACGGCTTAACGCGGTTCGAAAGGCAGGCGGGCGGGTCATCTCGGTCGGCACCACCAGCCTGCGCCTGCTTGAAAGCGCGACCGGGGCCGACGGCGTCATCGCTCCGTTCGAGGGCGATACCGCGATCTTCATCACGCCCGGCTACCGCTTTCGCGCGATCGATGGGCTGATGACCAATTTCCATCTGCCGCGCTCGACCCTGTTCATGCTGGTCAGCGCATTGATGGGCCGTGAGGCGATGCAGGCGGCCTATGCCCATGCCATCGCTCATGATTATCGATTCTACAGCTATGGCGATGCGAGCCTGTTGCTGCCGCGGCAGGATTGAGTTGAAATTGCGGGCATCGTCCGCATAACCGGTTCCAGTTTTAATAGACGGGCCACAAATGAGCGAAACCGCCACCCAATCTGAACTGACGCTGTGGGAAGAGGAGGTGGCCGAACTGGACGCGGTGCTGGCCTCGTTGACCGAGGCCGACTGGGATCTGGTCACGCCGTTCAAAGGCTGGCGGATATTCGACCATGTCCATCATCTTAATCTGTCGGATGATCTGGCGGCCATGGCGGCGGGCGATCCCGTCGCCTTCGCCGCACGTCGCGCGGCTACGAGGTCGGCTGCCAGCGGTGGGCTTGGCGCCAGCGGATCTCCGGACATCTCACCCGCCGAGATGCTGGCGCTCTGGCGCCGGGGGATCGCGTCGCTGGGGGACGGGCTGGCGACGATCGCGCCGGGCGAGCGGCTTCCCTGGTTCGGACCGGACATGTCGCTCAGGGCGTTCGTCGCCGCCCGCCAGATGGAGAGCTGGGCGCATGGCCAGACGATCCATGACGCTCTGGGCCGAGGCCGCACCCCGACCGACCGGCTCAAGCCGATCTGCGAGCTTGGCTGGCGGACCTTCGGATGGAGCTTCGCGGTGCGCGGGCTGGACGTGCCGAGCGTGCCGGTGGCGGTGCGGCTGACCGCGCCTTCAGGGGCGGTCTGGACCTGGGGCGAAGCGGGCGCGGACAATCAGGTTAGCGGAACTGCCGAGGATTTCGCGCTGGTCGTGTGCCAGTGCCGCAATATCGCCGACACCGCGCTCGAAACGCGCGGCGACGTCGCGAAGCAGTGGATGACAATCGCCCAGTGCTTCGCCGGCGGGCCCGTCGATCCGCCGCAGCCGGGTGCGCGGCCGGCACTTGGGGGAGAGGCGCGATGACCATGGCGAAAGGGCCGATGCAAGGCGTTCGCATCCTCGATCTGTCGACGATCATCGCCGGCCCGATGGCGACAGGGATGCTCGCCGATCAGGGCGCGGACGTGATCAAGGTCGAGGCTCCGCCGTTTGGCGATCGGCTGCGCAACACTGGCTGCTCGCGCAACGGCGTCACCGGTACGCATCACATGGTCAATCGTGGCAAGCGCTCGATCACGCTCGACCTGAAGAGCGAGGCGGGCTTGCGGGTGATCCGCCGGCTGATCGCGCGCAGCGATATCCTGCTGCACAATTTCCGCCCGAAGGTGATGGCGCGGCTCGGCCTGTCCTATGAGGATCTACGCAAGGACCATCCCGAGCTGGTCTATGTCTCGATCAGCGGGTTCGGCGACAAGGGGCCGATGGCCGATCGCCCGGCGTTCGACCATATCATGCAATGCTATGCCGGCTTTGCTGACCTTCAGGGCAACGCCAAGCAGGGGCAGCCCCCGAGCCTGGTCCGGAACACGCTGATCGACAAGCTGACCGCGATTACGGCCGCGCAGGCGACCGCAGCGGCGATGTATGCACGTGCGACCGGCGCGGGCGGGCAGGAGGTTAAGCTGTCGATGCTGAGCTCAGCGATTGCCTTCATCTGGCCCGATGCGGCAACCGGCCTGCACATGCTCGACGAGGGTGCGGTCGAGATGCCACCGGTTGCCGATTTCTGCCGGCTCTATCCGTTCAAGGACGGCTATGCGACCTTTTCGCCAAGTGCTGCGTCCTTCGCCGAACTGTGCCGCGAATATCAGGCGCCGACCGGCGCGCATCCGGCGTTGCAGAGCGATCGCGGCCGGGTGATCGAGGTCGAGCTGATGGCGCAGGTCGAGAGCGAATGGGCCGAAGCCACAGCGAAGGTGGGCGTCGAAGAGGGGATCGCCTTTCTCGAATCGATCGATGCGCCGTGCGGCAAGGTCCGGTCGCTCGGCGATCTGGTCGATGATCCGCAGGTCGAGGCGAACGGCTATCTGCGCGTCGCCGACCACCCGGTCGCGGGTCGTATCCTGGAAGCGCGCGAGCCCGCCGAGTTTTCGGGGACGCCTTGCAGCAACCCCGGGCCTTCGCCGGCACTCGGCGAGCATGGCGGCGATATTCTCGCCGAACTGGGCTTCAGCGCGTCGGACGCCGAGGCCCTGCGGACGCAGGGCGCGCTCGGCTGATGGAGACCAACATGGAGCGGAGAGGGCGATGAAGGAGGCAAATGCCGGGTTGGGCGCGGTCGAAAATGCGGTGCCGCTCAGCCAGATTCTCGCCTTCCATGCCGATCGCGATCCGGATCGAGCGTCGCTGACGGTCGGGGGCCGCAGTGTGAGCCGCCGCGAACTGGATCGCTCCAGCAACCGCCTCGCGCGCGACTTCGAACGGCTGGGCGTCAGGCCCGACGACATCGTCACGGTCGCGCTGCCGAACAGCATCGAGGCGGTCGAGGCAATCTTCGCGGCGTGGAAATGCGGCGCGCGGCCGAATCCGATTAGCTGGCGGCTTCCGCTCGTGGAGGCGCAGGGCATCGTCGATCTCGCCGAGCCCGCAGTCGTGCTCGGCGGCCCCGAAGGGCTGCGGGCGCGGGTGCGGCTGCCCGAAGGCTATCGGCCCGACCCGTCGATCTCCGACGATGCGCTGCCCGAGGCGCGGATCACCCGAAACTGGAAGGCAATGAGCTCCGGCGGGAGCACGGGCCGGCCGAAGATCATCGTCGGCCATGCCGATGCCGCCTTCAATCCCTTCTCGCCGGGCTGGGGCCAGAAGGTCGACGGCACGATCCTGATCCCGGGGCCGCTCTATAATAATGGCCCCTTCATGAACACGGTGCTGGCGATGTTCTCGGGCAATCACGTCGTGATGATGCCGAAGTTCGATCCGCTCGAAGCGATGCGGCTGATTGCCGAGCACCGTGTCGACTGGACCTTCCTGGTGCCGACGATGATGAACCGGATGTGGCGGCTCGGCGCGGAGGTACACGCCCGATATGACATCTCCAGCCTGACCACGGTGTTCCACAGCTCGTCGACCTGCCCCGTCTGGCTCAAACAGGCATGGATCGACTGGATCGGCGCGGAAAAGATCCTCGAAGTCTATGGCGGCACCGAAGGGCAGGGGTTCACCTTCATCGCCGGCCCCGAATGGCTGGAGCATAAAGGCTCGGTCGGGCGGGTCATGCCAGGCTCGAAGCTGCTGATTCTCGATCCCGACGGCAAGGAACTGCCGCCGGGCGAGGTCGGCGAGATATTCTTCCTGCCCGATGATCCCGGCCGGAAAACCTACCATTATCTGGGCGGCGAACGCCGCGAGGTTGGTGCTGCGGGGTCGGTGGGCGACATGGGCTATGTCGACGCGGATGGCTGGCTGTTCATCGCCGATCGCCGCACCGACATGATCGTGACCGGCGGCGCCAACGTCTATCCGGCTGAGGTCGAGGCCGCGCTGGAGGCGCATCCGGCGATCGGCTCGGCAATCGTGATTGGCCTGCCCGACGAGGACCTGATCGCGCGGGTCCATGCGATCGTCCAGGTCGATGCGGGGTGCGCGCAGCCTAGCGAGGAGGAACTCAAGGCTTTCCTCAAGCAGAACATCGTGACGTACAAGATTCCGCGCAGCTTCGAGTTTGTCAGCGAAAGCCTGCGGGACGATGCCGGGAAGGCGCGGCGCAGCCAGCTTCGAGCGGAGCGGGTGGAGGCGGCCTCTCCGGACTAGCCAACAGAACACCGTTCGTCCCGAGCGAAGTCGAGGGACGTTGGCTCTCGGAACGTGTCTCGACTTCGCTCGACACGAGCGGTTCGATTGGACGGTCTACCGCAAGGAGGCGTTGACCGCGTCGAGCGCGCGGCTGCCGGGGCACAGATCGGAATCGCCAAGCTGGTTCAGCGGCACTTCGACGGTGTTGAGGTGGCGATGGAGGTCCTCGGCGCCTTCGTCGACATAGAGCAGGCCAGTGACGATCTCGCCGAGCGCGTTGCGTTCGTGGAGGTGGTTCATCGCGGCGATGCGGTCGGTCGGGTCATAATCATGGCCGAGCTTGCGCAGCATCAGCACCGACCCGTCATGCTGGACCACGCGGCGCAGCGATCCGGGCTCATAGCTGGTCTCGATCGCGGTGCGTTGCATGATCAGCTCGACCGCGTTCACCGCCTCATTATGTTCGCGGACATAGTCGTAGCTCTTGGTCGAGCCGGCATGATTGTTGAAGGTGACGCAGGGGCTGAGAACGTCGATGAAGGCGGCGCCGCGATGGCGCAGCGCGCCCTTGATCAGCGGGACGAGCTGTTCCTTGTCGCCTGAGAAGCTGCGCGCGACATAGGTCGCGCCGATCTGCAGCGCGAGCGCCACCATGTCGATCGGGCTGTCGGCATTGAGGACGCCCTTCTTGCTCTTCGAACCCTTGTCGGCGGTGGCCGAGAACTGACCTTTGGTCAGGCCATAAACACCATTATTTTCAACGATATATGCCATGTTTATGCCACGGCGCATCGCATGGGCGAACTGGCCGAGGCCGATCGAGGCGGAGTCGCCGTCTCCCGACACGCCGAGATAGATCAGATCGCGATTGGCGAGCGCGGCGCCGGTCGCGACCGAAGGCATGCGGCCATGGACGCTGTTGAAGCCGTGGCTGGCGCCGAGGAAATAATCGGGGGTCTTGGACGAGCATCCGATCCCCGACATCTTGGCGACGCGGTGCGGCTCGATATCGAGCTCGAAGCAGGCGCGGACGATCGCGGCGCTGATCGAGTCATGGCCGCAACCGGCGCACAGCGTCGAGATCGCGCCTTCATAGTCGAAGCGCGTATAGCCCAGCGCGTTGCGGGGTTGGGATTCGGCGAGCAGCCGCGGCTTGGCGATATAGGTCATGCTTTCACCTGTGACTTTTGCAGCGGCAAGACGTTGCGGTCGCCGATCCGATCGGCGATCGCGCCGACGATGAAGCGGGCGGTGATCGGCGTGCCGTCATAATGCAGCACCTTGATCAGCTTGCGCGGGCTCTGCTCGAGCTCGTTGACGAGCATCGTACGGAGCTGGGCACCCTCATTCTGCTCGACGACGAAGACCAGATCATGGGCCTCGATGAAATTATCGACCGAGTCCGGGAAGGGGAAGGCGCGCACCCGCATCGCATCGACATGGACGCCGTCCGCCTCCATCATCGTCAGCGCCTCGTCCATCGCCGGGCTGGTCGAACCGTAATAGATCACGCCGTAGCGGGTCGGCCGCGACGCTTCCCTGACGATGGGCTGCGGCACCAGCGCCTTGGCGCTCTCGAACTTACGGCGCAGCCGCTCCATATTGTAGACATAGTCGTTCCCGGACTCGCTGTACTTCGCATAGGCGTTACGCGTCGTGCCACGCGTGAAATAGGCGCCCTTGCTGGGATGGGTGCCGGGAATGGTTCGATAGGGAATGCCGTCGCCGTCGACGTCGAGATAGCGGCCGAAATCCTTGCCGGCCTCGAGCTCCTCCGCGGTCATCAGCTTGCCGCGATCATAGATGCGGCTGTCGTCCCATTCGAAGGGTTTGCAGAGCCGCTCGTTCATGCCGATGTCGAGATCGGTCATGAAGAAGATCGGGGTCTGCAGCCGCTCGGCGAGGTCGAAGGCCTGCGCGCCGAACAGGAAGCATTCGTGCGGATCCTCGGGGAGAAGCAGGATGTGGCGGGTGTCGCCATGCGAGGCATAGGCGCAGATCAGCAGATCGGACTGCTGGGTGCGGGTCGGCATGCCGGTCGACGGGCCGCCGCGCTGCACGTCAACGATCACCGAGGGTATCTCGGCGAAGTACGAGAGGCCGACAAACTCCTGCATCAGCGAGATGCCCGGACCCGAGGTCGCGGTGAAAGCGCGCGCGCCGTTCCAGCCGGCGCCGATCACCATCCCGATCGAGGACAGCTCGTCCTCCGCCTGGACGATCGCGTAGCGCGCGGCGCCGCTGTCCGGATCTGTCCGGAACTTGCGGCAATAGGCACTGAACGCCTCGATCACCGAGGTCGACGGGGTGATCGGATACCAGGCCGCGACCGTCGCGCCGCCATAGACCGCGCCCAGCGCGCAGGCGCTGTTGCCGTCGATGAAGATGCGATCGCCGACGCCGTTCGAGCGCGCGACGCGGATTGCGAGCGGGCAGGGGAAGTTCTGCTGGGCATAGGCATAGCCGATCCGGGCCGCCTGGCGGTTGCCTTCGATCAGCTTGTCCTTGCCGCGATATTGCTCGGCGATCAGCGTCTCGATCACGCCCAGCTCGATATCGACCAGCGCGGCGAGCGCGCCGACATACATGATGTTCTTGAACAGCCGGCGCTGGGCGGGGTCCGAAAACTCCTTCGAGCAGATCGCGGTCAGCGGGATGCCAATGATGTTGATGTCGTCGCGCAGCTTCGACTTCGGAACTTCGCGGGTCGAATCATAGACGAGATAGCCGCCGACATCGATCTCCGCGATGTCGCGATCCCAGGTCTGCGGGTTGAGTGCGACCATCAGGTCGCAGCCGCCGCGCCGCCCCAGCCAGCCCTCTTCCGAGATCCTCAGCTCGTACCAGGTCGGCAGGCCCTGGATGTTCGACGGGAAGATGTTGCGCGGGCTGACGGGCACGCCCATGCGCAGGATCGAGCGCGCAAACATCTCATTGGCCGAAGCGGATCCCGATCCGTTGACGTTGGCGAACTTGATGACGAAGTCATTCGTGCCGGAAATGGCCGTCATTACGCAAAAACTCCCGCGCCCGCCTGGGCAACAAGCCAGTCGACCTTCTGCATATCCCATGCGTTAGTCGGACAACGCTCCGCACATAGCCCGCAATGCAGGCAGATATTCTCGTCCTTGACCATCACCCGGCCAGTCGAGAGCCCGCCCGCGACATAGAGCGGCTGCTCCTCATTGGGCGAGGGCGCCATCAGGCGGGTCCGTAGGTCATCTTCGTCGCCGTCCATCGTGAAGGTGATACACTCGGTCGGGCAGATATCGACGCAACTGTCGCATTCGATGCATGTCTTGGGGGTGAACACCGTCGCCATGTCGCAGTTGAGGCAGCGCTCGGCCTCCGCGCATGCCTTCTTGACGTCGAAGCCCAGCTCGAGCTCGAGCTTGATGTCCTTCATCGCGATTTCGAGATCGCGGATCGGGACCTTCTGGCGGTCCTCTTCCGAGATGTCGTTGTCATAGGCCCATTCGTGGATGCCCATTTTCTGGCTGGCCAGGGTGATGCGATCCGCCGGGCGATCGGCGACGACATCCAGGCCCTTGAGGAACAGGTCAATCGAGATCGCCGCCTCATGGCCCTGCGCCACCGCCCATATGATGTTCTTCGGGCCCAGCGCCGAATCGCCGCCGAAGAAGACGCTCGGGATGCTCGACTGCAGCGTCTTCTCGTTGAGCGCGGGCATGTCCCATTCGTTGAAGTCGAGGCCGATGTCCCGCTCTATCCAGGTGAAGCTGTTCTCCTGGCCGATCGCGAGCAGCACCTGATCGCAGGCGACGGTCTCGAACCGGCCGGTCGGGACGAGGGCGCGGCGGCCCTTGGCGTCGGTGCCCGGCTCGACATGTTCGAAGGTGACGCCGGTCAGCTTGCCGTTTTCATGCTCGAAGGCCTTGGGGACCATGCAGTTCTGGATGAGGATCTTCTCATGAAGCGCGTCCTCCTTTTCCCAGGGCGATGCCTTCATCTCGTCGAAGCCCGAGCGGACGATGACCCGGACTTCCTCGGCGCCGAGGCGGCGAGCCGAGCGGCAGCAATCCATGGCGGTGTTGCCGCCGCCAAGCACGATCACGCGTTTGCCAACGCTATCGATATGGCCGAAGGCGAGGCTGGAGAGCCAGTCGATGCCGACATTGATGTGGGCGGCGGCTTCCTGCCGGCCCGGGAGATCGGCATCGCGGCCTCGTGGCGCGCCGGTGCCGACGAACACCGCGTCCCAGCCTTCGGCGCAAAGATCCTTGAGGCTGCCGATCCAGCGATCGAGCACGAAGTTGACGTCGAGCGCTTCGACATAGCCGCACTCTTCGTCGATCACGGCGTCGGGCAGGCGGAATTTCGGAATCTGGCTGCGCATCATCCCGCCGGCATCCTTGCCGTTGTCGAACACGGTGACGTCATAGCCCTGCAGGGCGAGATCGCGTGCGACGGTGAGCGAGGCGGGGCCGGCGCCGACGCAGGCGATGCGCTTGCCGTTCTTCTGGATCGGCGGTTTGGGCAGCAGGGCGCTGATGTCGCCCTTCAGATCTGCGGCGACGCGCTTCATGCGGCAGATCGCCACGGGCTCCTCATCGACCCGGCCACGGCGGCAGGCGGGCTCGCAGGGACGATCGCATACCCGGCCGAGAATCCCCGGGAAGACGTTCGACCACCAGTTCACTTCATAGGATTCGGCGTAGCGTCCGGCGGCGATCAGGCGAAGATATTCGGGAACCGGGGTGTGAGCGGGACATGCCCATTGGCAATCGACCACCTGATGAAGATGGTCTGGTACACCGACGTCAGCGCGCGTCATTTGAACTCTCTCCTGCCCGTCGTTGCGGGAAAACCTACGCGCCACCCCTATTTAACGACACGCAAGACGCTTTTCGGCAAATTTCCGGGCGCTGTCAAAGCAAAGCGGGCTTTTTCCCCAAATATTCCGTGGTACGCGGCAAGCTGTGCTTTTGGCGTCCGCGCCTTGCCTTCCCGGGCCGCAAGCTCTACAGGCCCGCCATCTTTCAATGACCTTTAAAAAATGGAGCCGCTCGGCATGGCGACCGAACGTACTTTTTCGATTATCAAGCCCGATGCAACGCGGCGCAACCTGACCGGTGCGATCACCGCCAAGCTTGAGGAAGCCGGCCTCCGCGTCGTCGCCTCGCGGCGTATCCACATGACCAAGGAACAGGCCGAGGGCTTTTACGGCGTTCACCGCGAACGCCCCTTCTTCGGCGACCTGGTCAGCTTCATGATCTCGGGCCCGGTCGTGGTGCAGGTTCTCGAGGGCGAGAACGCCGTCGCGAAGAACCGCGAAGTGATGGGCGCAACCAACCCGGCCAATGCCGACGAGGGCACGATCCGCAAGACCTTCGCGGAATCGATCGAGGCGAACTCGGTGCACGGCTCCGACAGCCAGGAGAATGCAGCGATCGAGATCGCCTATTTCTTCAAGCCCGAAGAAATCGTCGGCTAAGGTGGACGGCCCCGTCATCAGACGGGCCGGCCCAGAAGACGCTGCCGCGCTGGCGATGGTCGGCGCGGCAACCTTCCTCGAATCCTATGCGCACATGATCGGCCTCGCCGACATGATCGCGCATGTCGGCGCCAAGAACAGCGTCGAGGCCCATGCGGCGTTCCTCGCCGATCCCGGCAGTGCGGCCTGGCTGGTATCGCTGCCCGCCACCGATACGCCGGTCGGCTATGCGCTGCTGACGCCGCCCGACCTGCCGATCGCGATAGAACCGGACGATATCGAGCTTCGCCGAATCTATATCTTGTCGAAATGGCAGGGCAGGGGCCTCGGCGGGCGGCTCGCGGCTGCGGCGATCGACCATGCCCGTTCGATCGGCAAGCGCAGGCTGCTTATCGGCGTCTATTCGGGCAATGGCGGCGCTATCGGCTTCTACAAGCGGCTCGGCGCTGAGCAGATCGGGACGCGGCGTTTTCAAGTCGGCGATGCTGTGTTCGACGATCTGATCTTTGGGCTGGATCTGTAGTTGATTCCTCTCCCGGAATGACGGAATTGGGAGGGGCTGCAGTCAGAATTCCATCGCCGCCGCCAGTTTAGCCGGCGCGCACAACCGCCAGCTTTCGCGTATCCGGTGCTCGACCTGATCCCAATCGGTATCGGGCTGATCTAGGCGGATGCCGATCCAGCCCGATGGCCCGAGATAGGGCGGCTTGAAATAGGTGTCCGCGTCTAGTTCGATCAGCAGCTCCTGCTCTTCGAGGCCGCTTGTCTTGACGAGGACGGCGGTACGATCGTCGCTGTGATGGTTGTGCCAGAAATAAGCGAACATCCGCTTGTCGGCGACGCGCCAGCAGGGCGAGCCGTGCGAGACCTTTTCCTCAACCAGCGGCAATGCGGCGGCGAGCGCGGCGACGCGGGCGTGGGCAGCCTTGGGATCGTCCAGCGCCACTATTTTGCAACCTTATGGCGGGCGTTCCACACCGCATCGAGCCGGGCCTGCGCCATGGTCTCATTGGCATGGCTAATCAGCGACAGCCCGCGCAACCGGATTGAGGTGCCGCCGAGGAAACTGCTGTCGGTGACATAGCCGACATCATAGAGCGCGACGTCCTGCGCGACCTCACCATCGACGGTGAAGCGGGTTGTGATCGCCACCGGCAGGCGGGCGTCGCCGCGCTGGCGCTCGTCCTCGCCGGCCGCGTGCCGCGCCTTTTTCAGGCCGTCAGCGAACCAACCGGCCTCGATCCTTGGATCGGTGCTGTCGACCGGGTCGACGCCGAGCGCTTTCGGGAAGGCGATTGTCTGGCCCTGGATCACCTGATCGCCCGCCGCGCTCAGAGTCAGCCGGTCGCCGTCTTTTTCGCGCGTGGCCTTGAGGACGAGGGTGCGGGCCTTGACCCCGGCCTTCCGTTCTTCGGCGTTCTTCGCGGCTTCGCTGTGCCGTCGTTCGCTATAACTGTTCCAGAAGGTGAGGCCGGATATCAGCAGCGCAGCCACGCCCAGTATTTCGCCCAGCGTCAGCCAGCGCATCCAGCGGCGCCGCATCGCGGCATCGGAATTTTGGTCAGCCATGCGCCCGGATATAGGCGGCGAGCGCTTCGGGATAAAGACGGTGCTCTTCGGGCAATATCCGCGCTGCGAGATCGGCGGCGCTGTCGCCCGGCAGAATCGGGATCCTGGCCTGGGCGATCACCTCGCCGTCGTCGAGTTCGGGCGTGACCAGATGGACCGAGCAGCCCGCCTCCGGATCGCCCGCGGCAAGCGCGCGGGCGTGGGTGTCGAGGCCCTTATATTTGGGCAGCAGCGATGGGTGGATGTTGAGGATATGATCGGCCCAGCCCGCGATGAAGCCGCTGCTCAATATCCGCATATAGCCGGCAAGCGCGACATAGCGGACCCCGGCTTCGCGGAGCGCCGCATCGATGATGGCATCGTGCGCCTCGCGGGTCAGGCCCTTGTGGCTGTGCGCGAAGGTCGCGATTCCGGCCGCGCGGGCGAAGTCCAGTCCCGGCGCATCGGGGTTGTTCGATGCGACGAGGATGACTTCATAAGGGCAATCCGCCGCCCGCGATGCCTCGATCAACGCGGCCATGTTGCTGCCGCGGCCGGAGATCAGAATTCCAAGGGAGGCTTTCACCCCAGATGCGTCGACGACCATGCCGCCTGCGCGCTCCAGGTCTCGACCGATCCCGTGACAGTGCAGCCCTTGTCGCCTGTGGCGATATGGCCGACGTTCAGCACGGTCTCGCCCGCGTCTTCGAGTGCCTTGGTGACCGCGGCGACATCCGCTTCGGCGACGATGATCGCCATGCCGATGCCGCAGTTGAAGGTGCGGGCCATCTCGCCGGGCTCGATATGGCCCTGAGCCTGCAGGAAAGCCATCAGCCGCGGCTGTTCCCAGCCATCGGCATCGACATGGGCGTGGAGGCCTTCGGGCAGCACGCGCGGGATATTTTCGAGTAGCCCGCCGCCGGTAATGTGCGCCATCGCTCGCACCAGCCCCGACCGTACCTGTGGCAGCAGCGATTTCACATAGATTCGGGTCGGCGCCATCAGCGCGTCGATCAGCAGCTGATCCTGATCGAACAGGGCGGGGCGGTCGAGCTTCCAGCCCTTGTCCGCGGCGAGCCGGCGGACCAGCGAATAGCCGTTGGAATGCACCCCCGACGAAGCGAGGCCAAGGATGCGGTCACCGGCGGCGACTTTGTTTCCGGTGAGCGCCTGATCGCGCTCGACCGCGCCGACGCAGAAGCCGGCCAGATCATAGTCGCCGTCGGCGTACATGCCCGGCATCTCGGCGGTTTCGCCGCCGATCAGCGCGCAGCCGGCGAGCTTGCAGCCTTCGGCAATCCCGGCGATCACCCGTTCGGCGATGCCGTTATCGAGCCGTCCGGTGGCGAAATAATCGAGGAAGAAGAGCGGCTCGGCGCCCTGCACGATCAGATCGTTCGCGCACATCGCCACCAGATCGATGCCGACGCCATCATGCCGCCCGCTGTCGATCGCGAGCTTCAGCTTGGTGCCGACGCCGTCGTTCGCCGCGACGAGCAGCGGATCGGTATAGCCGGCCGCCTTGAGATCGAAGAAGCCGCCGAAGCCGCCCAGTTCGGCGTCGGCGCCGGGGCGCCGGGTTGCCTTGGCGAGCGGCGCGATCGCCTTGATCAGGGCGTTGCCCGCCGCGATCGAGACGCCGGCCTTGGCGTAGGTATAGGGCTCTGAGCTGTTCGTATTGTCGGACATGCGCCCGCCCTAACCATATCGCACTTGGATTTCCACGGGCAACTCGCCAAAAGGCGTCTCGTGACCCTAGCTGACCGTCTTTTCCGCCCCTTGCCGATGTCGCTGATGCTCGCCCTGCTCTGCGCGGCGGCGCTGGCCTGGGCGCAACTCGAGCGCCCCGACGAACGCGGAGTCGCGCCGATCGACGGCTCGGGAAGCTATGAGGTCGATGGCGTGCAGGTCGACGTTGCGGCCCGCACTGCCGATATGGCGCGCTCCGGCGGCTGGCGCGAGGCCCAGCGCAAGGCCTGGAAGATGCTTTGGGCGCGGGTCAATGCCAAGCCGATCGAGAACGCGCCGGGCCTGCCCGATTCGACGCTCGATTCGATCAGCGGCGGCATCGTCATCGAGCATGAGCAGATCAGCCCCAACCGCTACATCGCCAGCCTCGGCGTATTGTTCGATCGTGCGCGGGCCGGCGAGTTGCTCGGCGTAAAGGGCGCCGTGCGCCGTTCGGCGCCGATGCTGGTGATTCCTGTGATGTGGAGCGGTGGCACGCCGATTAGCTTCGAAACGCGCAACGAATGGCAGAAGGCCTGGGCCCGCTTCCGTTCGGGCAACAGCCCGGTCGATTATGTCCGCGTCTCGGGCACCGGCGCCGATCCCGTGCTGCTCAACGCCGCGCAGACCCGGCGCCCCGGGCGCGGATGGTGGCGTATGCTGCTCGATCAATATGGCGCCGCCGATATCGTCGTCCCCGAAGTTACGCTGTTCCGCCAATGGCCCGGCGGTCCGGTGCTGGCGCGGTTCGTCGCGCGGCATGGCCCCGATGGCGCGGTGGTAGACAGCTTCAGCCTGACGGCGGAAAATGGCGATGCCCTGCCGAAGATGCTCGATAAGGGCGTAGAGCGTATCGACGCCGCTTATGTCCGCGCTCTCCAGGAAGGGTCGTTCAGCCCCGACAAGTCGCTGATCATCGAGACGCCGGTCGAAGAAGTGCCGATCGACGATGTGCTGACCCAGCTCGCGATCGCCGCGACCAGCACGATCCTCGTCCAGGCGGACACGCCGGATCCCGCCGCACTGCGCGCCAATGAAGCCGCCCTGCGCGCAATGAACGGCGTGACGGCGGTGCGCACCGACAGCCTGGCGCTAGGCGGGGTGTCGATCTACCGGGTAAGCTTCTCGGGTCCGCCCGCCGCCTTCCGCGAGGCGCTTGCCGCCCGGGGCTGGCAGGTCGAGGATGTGACCGGCGGCGTCCGTATCCGGCGCGGTAGCCAACCACAACCATGACGGATCAGATCGCGCTGCCGTTCCAATGGCCGGCCGACGAAGACGAGCGCGATTTCATCGTCAGCGAGGCCAACGCCGTTGCGGTAAAGCATCTCGAACATTGGTCGCTATGGCCGGTCATGGCGACGGTACTGACAGGTCCGCGAAAATCCGGGCGGAGCCTGCTGGGCCGCATCTTCGCCACCAAGACCGGCGGGCGCTTCATCGACAATGCCGAGACCCAGGACGAGGAAATGCTGTTCCATGCCTGGAACGCCGCGCAGTCGGAGCACAGTCCGTTGCTGCTGGCGGCCGATCTGCCGCCCGCCAAATGGCGGATCAAGCTGGGCGATCTGCGCTCGCGCCTGCTGGCAAGCCCACATATCGCGATCGAGGAGCCCGATCAGGCGTTGATAAGCCAGCTGATAGAAAAGCTGCTGTCGGCGCGCGGCCTGGCGGTGCCGCAGGATGTCCTGCGTTATGTCGTGCCGCGCATCGAACGGAGCTATATCGGCGTCGGCCGGTTGATCGATGCGCTCGACGAGGCGGCTCTGGCGAGGCGCAAGGCGGTCAGCCTCAAGGTTGCACGCGAAGCCCTTGCGACGATGGGCATCACGGACGATAGCTATAAATTGCTCTGAATTAAGTGGTATAAGGCCGCCGATGGATGCGATCGAACAACCCCGGAAGGACGAAGAGCTTGTCGGCGGTTCCACGCCCGGCGAGCCGATCGCGCTGAGGGATCGCTATTTCAATCGCGAGCTGAGCTGGCTGGCCTTCAACCAGCGTGTGCTCGAAGAGGCGAGCAACCGGGCCCATCCGCTGCTCGAACGCCTGCGTTTCCTGTCGATCTCGGGCGATAACCTCGACGAATTCTTCATGGTTCGGCTCGCGGGGCTGAAAGGCCAGCTGCTCGAAGGCGTCGAAACACTTACCGCCGATGGATTGACCGTCGTCCAGCAGGTCGAGGCAGCCAGCCGGCGCGCCGAAGAGCTGATGGCCGATCAGCAGCGCGTGTGGGACGGCCTGCGCGAGGAGCTTGAGCTGGTCGGCATCGTCGTTCTCGAAGAAAGCGAGATTCAGGGGAATGACGCCGAGTGGCTGGAGGAATATTTTCGCGGAAACATCTTCGCAGTCCTGACGCCGCAGGCGCTCGATCCCGCCCACCCCTTTCCGTTCATACCGAATAAAGGCTTCAGCCTGCTGTTCGATCTGACCCGCCTTTCGGATGCTGTGCAGATTTTTGAGTTGCTGATGGTGCCCAGCACCTTGCCGCGCTTCATCCGCCTGCCAGGCGAAGCGGCGCGTTATGTCGCGATCGAGACATTGGTTCGGAGGTTCACCTCGCTGCTCTTCCCAGGCTATGAAGTGCGCGGCCATGGTGCGCTTCGGATCACCCGCGACAGCGATATCGAAGTCGAGGAAGAAGCCGAGGATCTGGTTCTCTACTTCCGTTCGGCGATCAAGCGCCGCCGGCGCGGCCGTGTCATCCGGCTGGAGCTGGAAGGCGGGATGTCGGCTTCGCTCGAACCGCTGTGGAAGGAGCAGATCGGCGGCACCGACGCCTTCATCACCGAATCCGGCACTTTCCTGGGTATTGCGGATCTGGAGCGGCTGGTCGACGAAGATCGCCCCGATCTGAAATTCTCGGCCTTCAGCCCGCGCTTTCCGGAACGCGTTCGCGAGCATGGCGGGGACTGTTTCGCGGCGATCCGGTCGAAGGACATCGTCGTCCATCACCCTTATGAGACCTTCGATGTCGTGCTCGCTTTCCTGAATCAGGCGGCACAGGATCCCGATGTCATCGCGATAAAGCAAACGCTCTATCGCGCAGGCAAGCAATCGGCGGTGATCCGCGCGCTGGTCGACGCAGCCGAGGCGGGCAAATCGGTAACCGCGGTGGTCGAGATCAAGGCTCGCTTCGACGAAGAGCAGAATCTGTTGTGGGCATCACAGCTCGAGCGCGCCGGTGTTCAGGTGGTCTATGGCTTCATCGACTGGAAGACCCACGCCAAGATGTCGATGGTCGTGCGGCGTGAGGCCGAGGGGCACCGCACCTACTGCCATTTCGGCACGGGTAATTATCACCCGATCACTGCGCGCATCTATACCGATCTCAGCTTCTTTACCGCCGATCCGCGCATCGGCCACGATGTGGCGCAGCTGTTCAACTACATCACCGGCTATGTCGAACCGACCGATCTGAAGCTGCTGACGATCTCGCCGCACGGATTGCGCGAGCAGCTGAGCGCCTTGATCGATGCCGAGATCGATCACGTCCGGGCCGGCCGCGACGCCGCGATCTGGGTGAAGATGAACTCGCTCGTCGATCCGGCGATCATCGAGAAGCTCTACCGCGCCAGCGCGGCCGGTGTGCAGATCGATCTCGTCATTCGCGGTATCTGTTGTCTGCGACCCGGCGTACCGGGGCTGTCAGAGAATATCCGCGTCAAATCGGTGGTAGGCCGGTTCCTTGAGCATAGCCGGATCATCTGCTTCGGCAATGGCGCGAGCTTGCCCAACCGCAAGGCCAAGGTGCTGATCAGCTCGGCCGACTGGATGCCGCGCAATTTCGATCGCCGCGTCGAATTTCTGCTGCCGATCGAGAATCCGACCGTCCACGCTCAGATCCTCGATCAGGTGATGGTCGCCAATCTGATGGACGACGAACAGAGCTGGACGCTGCAGCCCAACGGTGAATATGAGCGGGTCGTGCCCGGCAAGCCGCCTTTCAACCTCCACCGCTATTTCATGACCAATCCGTCGCTGTCGGGACGGGGCGCTGCACTGCGGCAGAGCCGGCAGGTGCCGAAGCTGTCGCTTCGCCGGGAAAGCTAAGCAAGAGTCTAAGCGGCGGGCAGCCAGCGCCGCGCCATTCCGACCCAGAGCATCCCGAAGCCCAGGCCGGCGATCACATCGCTCGGATAATGCACGCCCAGCAGAATGCGGCTGAGGCCGATCATGGCGGCCAGCGCGATCGCCGGCGCCACCATCGCACGGCCGGCCAGGGGCAACACCATTGCCAGGGCCAGCCAGGTCAGCATCGATCCCGCGCTGTGCGAGCTAGGGAAGCTGTAGGAAGTGACCTCGGCGAGCCGATCGGCCAGCGACGGGCGGGGACGGGCGAAGGCGGCCTTGAAGATCTCGACCGCCAGCCGCCCGCTGGCGATCGTCAGCAGCAGCCAGATTGCCTGGCCATGACGCCCGCGCCAGGCCAGTCCGATCACCACGACCAGCGCCAGCGGCCCGAGTGCGGCGATCCCGCCCATATGGGTGAAGGCCCGCAGCGAGGGCGCCCAGCCGCTCACGCCGTCGAACCGTAGCGCGTCGAAGATACCGGCATCCAGCGAGGGCGCCCATTGCCACAGCAAAATGCCGGCAACGATCAGCGACAGCCCGATCGCCGGTACCAAGGCTGATGATTGATTGGCCGGATTCGCTATTTCGCCAAACCGCCTTGGAGGAAAACCGGGTTGGGCATCGAAATCGTCCCCGTGTTCGTGGCCTAATGCGATAAAGCGGCCCGGAAGGGATATCAATCTCCTCTCGGCGCGTTTGATCCGTCTCCGAAATCAGCTACATGCGGAACTCTATGTCAGCCATTTCGATGTTCCGCCGTGCCAAGAATCCCGCGCCCGGCCACACCCGGATGGGGATCATCGACATAGGGTCGAACTCCATCCGCCTGGTCATCTATGACGGGCCTGCTCGGGTTCCGGCATCGCTGTTCAACGAAAAGGTCATGGCGGGGCTCGGCAAGGGCGTGTCGCGCGACGGCATGCTCGACACAGATGCCATGGACCGTGCGATCGCGACCCTTGCGCGCTTTCAGCGACTGTCCGAGCAGATGGGCGTTCCGCATCCGCGCACCGTGGCGACCGCAGCAGTGCGCGACGCGGGCAACGGCCAGCAGTTCATCGACCGCGTGCTGGAACTCGGGCTCGCAGTAGAGCTGCTGTCCGGCGACGATGAGGCGCGACTGGCGGCGATGGGCGTCATCGCGTCGATACCCAACGCCAATGGCATCGTCGGCGATCTGGGCGGCGGAAGCCTCGAACTCGCCCGGATCATGGACGGAGAGGTGCTGGAGACGGCCTCCTTTCCGATCGGCGTTCTCAGGATCGACGCGGTCAAGGCGAAGGGCCCGCGCGCGCTGGGCAGCCTAATCGCCAAGGCGCTCAACCGCAGTGGCTGGACCGGGATGGGGCAGGGCCTGCCCTTTTACATGGTCGGCGGATCGTGGCGCTCGCTGGCACGGCTCGACATGCACCTCACCAATTATCCGCTGCCGATCGTACATCATTACTGGATGCCGCCGGAAAATGCCCAGCATCTGGTGCGGGTGCTGGCGCATCTCAACCGCAAGCGGCTCCGCGACATCATCGGCCTGTCCGGCTCGCGCATCCCCTCGCTCGCCCATGCCGCATCGCTGCTCAGCCATGTCGCCCGTCATCTCGGGTCGAGCGAGCTGATCGTCTCGGCCTTCGGCCTGCGTGAAGGCCTGCTCTATGACGATCTCACCGAATATCAGCGCGCGCAGGATCCGCTGATCACCGCGACGCGCGAGGAAGGCGCCCGGCAGGGACGTTTCCCCGAACATGGCGATCTGCTCGAACGCTGGCTCGCGCCGCTGTTCGACGGCGAAAGCGTCGCCGATGCGCGTATCCGCCACGCAACCTGCCTGCTCGCCGATGTGGGCTGGCGCGCCCACCCGGAATTCCGCGCAGAACGCGGCGTGGAGACCGCGCTGCACGGCAACTGGGTCGGTATCGATTCGCGCGGGCGCGGGATGATGGCATATGCGCTGTGGACCAGCTTTGGCGGGCAGGGGATGATCCCGGTGATCAGCAGCATCTGCTCGGCATCTGAGATCATCACGGCCGAACGCTGGGGCTTGGCGCTGCGCCTCGGGCAGCGTTTCTCGGGCGGCGTCGCGGATGCGCTGGTGGGAAGCCGGCTGGCGCTCGCCTCAGACCGGCTCGAGCTGCATGTCGAACAGGAAAACGCGATTCTCTACGGCGAGCCCGTCGAGCGGCGCCACAAGACGCTGGCAGGCGCTTTCGGCGCAAAAGCCAAGCTGGTGGTGGCCACCTAGGAGGGGCGAGCGGTCATTCGCCCTGACCGATGATCCGAGCCGCTCGGACATAGGTGAATTCGCCTTCGCCCGGCCAGGCGCGTCCATCGGGATAGCGCAATTCGATTCCGGCGAGGTCACTCTCGTCCGCCAGCAGCATATTGACGCCGATCAGGCTGTTCCCGAACCGCGATACTGCGCTGACCGTCAGCGTGAAATGGGTCGTTGATCCGCATTTGGGGCAGAACTGGATTTCCGCGCCCGGATCGTCCTTGTCTTCCCGGCAAAATCCCGTCGTGTTTCCCTCGACGCTGACTTCCGAGGGGTGGAGATAGGCCCAGCGAACGCCCGATTTGCTGCAGAGTGTGCAGTTGCACTCGTGGATATAGTCCGGCCGCTTCTGGACTTCGACGCGGATCAGCCCGCAGAGACAGGAGAGTTTCAGCACGTTTCGCATCCCAAAGGCTAAGCCAGGCCCAGCGCCTTCTCCAGTTTCCGGTCGTTGATCACCCCTTCATACATCCAGTGGGGATAGGGCGAAGGCGAGGCGGAGACTGTGTCGAGTACGGCGATGTCTTCGGGCGACAGCCGCAGATCCGAGGCCGCGATCGTGTCGTCGAGCTGTTCAGGCTTGGTTGCGCCGACGATCACCGACGAGACGGGCTTGTTCAGCAGCCAGGCGATCGCGACGGTGGCCGGTGCGACGCCGTGCCGCGCCGCGACCTGCCTGAGCACGTCGATGATCGGATAATCCTTGTCGGGATCCTGCGGGACCACCTTGATGTCGACCAGGCGGCCGCCTTCGCGCGGCGCCTCCCCGCGGGGATATTTGGCGCTGAGGAAACCGCCGGCGAGGGGGCTCCAGATGATCAGCCCCGCGCCGGCATCGGCGGCCATCGGCATGATCTCCTTTTCCAGATCGCGGCCGACCAGCGAATAATAGACTTCGGCGGCGCGAAACGGCTCCTGACCGCGCAGCTTCTGGGTAGCGATCGCCTTTGCGGCGAGCCAGGCCGGCCAGTTGGAAAAGCCGATATAACGAACCTTGCCCGATTGGACGAGGTGCTCGAACGCCGACAGCGTTTCTTCAAGCGGGGTCAGCGGGTCCATCCGGTGCGCCAGATAAACGTCGATCCAGTCGGTGCCCAGCCGGCGCAGCGATGCTTCGGCCGACGCAATGATGTGGCGGCGCGACAGGCCCGAATTGTTGAGATCGGCATCGAAACGCCCGCCCACCTTGGTGGCGATGATCATCTCATGACGGCGTGCGCCCAATGCCTGGCCCAATATCTCCTCGCTCTGTCCCGAGGCATAGGCATCGGCTGAGTTGAAGAAATTGATGCCGCCGTCGATCGCCCGGCCGACGATCGCATCCGACTGCTGCCGATCGAGCTTGTAGATCGATGCGAATCGGCCCTCGCCCTGGCCGAAGGTCATCGCGCCGAGCGCGAGCCGCGACACGGTAAGGCCGGTAGAGCCCAGCTTCGAATATTGCATCCTCGTCCCCTAATTCGCTGCCGAGATGGCGGTCAGGCTTCGAGAGCCGACATGACCATCTTGCCATCGCGGACGCTGAACGCCAGCCGTCCCTCGACCAGCGCCAGCGCATCCTTGCCGAAAACATCGAAACGCCAACCTTCCAGCAGCGGCAGTTCGCGAACGCCGGCCGCCAGCAGTTCGAGATCGTCGGCGCGTGCGATCAGGCGCGGTGCGACGTCGGCATCGCGCGAGCGGACCTTGAGCAGCAGCTTGAGCAGGTCGGCGATCAGCGCGCCCTCCTTGCCGAGGCCGGGCTTGCGGTCTTCGCGCGGCGGCATTTCGGCCTCGCTCAGCGGCTTGGCTTCGGCGATCGCGGCCAGCAGGCGGGCGCCGATATCGTTCTGCGCCCAGCTTGGCGAAAGTCCACGGACGCGCGCCAGATCGGCCTGTTCGCGCGGCGGGTGCGAGGCTATGTCGGCGATGGTCTCGTCCTTGGCGATGCGACCGCGCGGCAGGTTCTTCGACCGAGCCTCACGCTCGCGCCATGCGGCGATCGCCTTGAGACGGCCGAGCACTTCGGGCTTGCGGCTCGGCAGGCGGATGCGGGTCCAGGCCAACTCTGGCAGGTTGGCGTAGCTCGCGGGGTCGCCCAACCGCTCCATCTCATTGTCGAGCCAGCCGCCACGCCCGGTCTTGCGAAGCTTTTCCAGCATCCTTGGAAACATTTCGGCGAGATGGGTGACATCGCCGATCGCATAGTCGATCTGCCGCTTGTCGAGCGGCCGGCGGGCCCAATCGGTGAAGCGTGCGCCCTTGTCGAGCTTGATGCCCAGCATCGTCTCGACGAGGTTCGAATAGCCGATCTGCTCGCCAAGCCCCATCGCCATCGCGGCGATCTGGGTATCGAACAGCGGATAGGGGGTCTTGCCGGTCAGGTTGTGGACGATTTCAAGGTCCTGACCGCCGGCATGGAAGACCTTCAACACCTCCTCATTCTCGACCAGCAGGTCGAGCAGCGGCTTCAGGTCGATGTCCCTGGCTTTCGGATCGATCGCCGCGGCTTCCTCGCTATTGGCGATCTGGATCAGGCAGAGGTCCGGCCAATAGGTGCTTTCGCGCATGAACTCGGTATCGACGACCACATAGGGCGATCCGGCGAGGCGGGTGCAAAGATTGGCGAGCGTGGCGCTGTCGGTAATCAGGGGATGAATATGCATGACGATGTGCATAGAGCCTGATTGCTGGAGGTGGAAGCGCTTCGCGCCACCGAAAAGAACAAGGCCCCGCCGGGTCACAACGCTTGACAAGCACCGCGCGCCCGCGCGAAGCGCACCGCTCGCAAAATCACCTGAAAGTTGAATTCGTCATGCACGCCTATCGCACGCACCATTGCGGCCAGCTTCGCGCCCAGGAAGTCGGATCCCAGGTCCGCCTGTCGGGCTGGGTGCACCGCAAACGCGACCACGGCCATCTGCTGTTCGTCGATCTGCGTGATCATCATGGCCTGACCCAGATCGTCACCGACATCGATTCGGAGGCTTTCAAGCATCTCGACAAATTGCGGGTGGAATCGGTGGTCACGATCACCGGCGATGTCGTTGCCCGCGCGTCCGAGGCGGTGAACCCTAATCTCGCAACCGGGGCGATCGAGGTTCGCGCCCGTGAGGTGTCGATCCAGTCCGCCGCGCAGGAACTGCCGCTGCCGGTGGCGGGCGAGGCCGAATATCCCGAGGATATCCGCCTGCGTTACCGCTTCCTCGATCTTCGCCGCGACCGCATCCATGCGAATATCGTGCTGCGTTCCAATGTGATCTCCTCGATCCGTCAGCGCATGATCGGGCAGGGTTTCACCGAATATCAGACCCCGATCCTGACCGCCTCCTCGCCCGAGGGCGCGCGCGACTATCTGGTGCCCAGCCGGGTCCATCCGGGGAAGTTCTACGCGCTGCCGCAGGCGCCGCAGATGTTCAAGCAGCTGCTGATGGTCGCCGGGTTCGACCGCTACTTTCAGATCGCGCCCTGCTTCCGCGATGAGGACGCCCGCGCCGACCGTTCGCCGGGCGAATTCTACCAGCTCGATTTCGAGATGAGCTTCGTCACCCAGGAAGATGTGTTCGCCGCGATCGAGCCCGTCCTGCACGGTGTGTTCGAGGAATTCGCCAATGGCCGTGCGGTTACGCCTGCGCCGTTCCCGCGGATCGCCTATCGCGACGCGATGCTGCGCTATGGCTCGGATAAGCCGGATCTGCGCAACCCGCTCGAGATCACCGACGTCACCGAACATTTTGTCGGCTCGGGTTTCGGCCTGTTCGCGCGCATCGTCGAAGGCGGCGGCGTAGTCCGCGCGATCCCGGCGCCCGGCGCTGGGGCCAAGAGCCGGAAGTTCTTCGATGACATGAATGATTGGGCGCGGTCGCAGGGCCATGCCGGGCTCGGTTACATCAACATCAAGGGTGGTGAGGCGGGTGGCCCGATCGCCAAGAATCACGGCGAAGAGGCGACCGCGAAGCTGGTCGCGGCGCTCGGCCTCGGCCCCGATGATGGCGTCTTCTTCGCGGCGGGCAAGGAATTGCCGACGGCGAAGCTGGCGGGCGCCGCGCGCACCCGCGTCGGCGAGGAACTGGGGCTGATCGAGCAGGGTGTGTTCAAATTCTGCTGGGTCGTCGATTTTCCGATGTTCGAATATGACGAGGACGCCAAGAAGGTCGACTTCAGTCATAATCCCTTCTCGATGCCCCAGGGCGAGCTTCACGCGCTAGAGACGATGGATCCGCTGGATATCCTCGCCTTCCAGTACGATATCGTCTGCAACGGCGTTGAGTTGTCGTCGGGCGCGATCCGGAACCACAAGCTCGACGTGATGTATAAGGCGTTCGAAATCGCCGGCTACACCAATGAACAGGTCGACGAGAATTTCTCCGGCATGATCAACGCCTTCAAATATGGCGCCCCGCCGCACGGCGGCTCCGCACCGGGGATCGACCGCATCGTCATGCTGCTGGCCGATGAACCCAATATCCGCGAGGTCGTGCTGTTCCCGATGAACCAGAAGGCCGAGGACCTGATGATGGGCGCGCCGTCGCCGGTCAGCCTCAAGCAGCTGCGGGAGCTGAACATCCGGATCGTGGAACAGCAGAAGGGCTGATATCCTCATTTGTCATGCCAGCGCAGGCTGGCATCTCGGGTGACTCTTGCCTCGACCTGATCTCCCCATCTCCTGAGATGCCAGCCTGCGCTGGCATGACGGATGGGTTGGGAGAGCCAACCCAAAATGTCCCATAGAAGGACGGTTGCGAAACTATTAAGCATCTCCAGCGCTTATTGCGCCTTGGCGCTCCTATTATGGTGGGCGGAACAAGCAGGGGAGTTGCGGGGCTTTTGGCGATTGATCTGGCGGATTACGAAGACGGCAAGGGGTTCGATGGCGATTATGACGTCGCGCTCGCCGATCTCCAGTCGCGCCTTTCGAAGATCCAGGTCGCTCATCTGGTTGGCAATATCCGCTCGATCATCCTGTTCGAAGGCTGGGATGCTGCGGGCAAGGGCGGCGCGATCCAGCGGCTGACGGCCGAATGGGATCCGCGCCACTTCCACGTCTGGCCGATCGGCGCACCGACCGAAGAGGAGCGCAGCCGCCATTTCCTCTGGCGCTTCTGGAAGGCCATTCCTGGCAAGGGCCAGATCGCGATCTTCGACCGGAGCTGGTATGGCCGGGTGCTGGTCGAGCGGATCGAAGCCTATGCCGACGAGCGCAGCTGGCGGCGTGCCTATGACGAGATCAACGAATTCGAGGCCCAGCAGCAGGCGGACGGCGTCAATATCGTCAAGCTGTTCCTGCATGTGACTCAGAAGGAGCAGGACAAGCGGCTGGCCGATCGGCTCGAACATCCGTGGAAGCGCTGGAAGGTCACCCCCGACGATTTCCGAAATCGTGCGCGTCGGGCCGATTATCTCGACGCGATCAACGAGATGTTCCGGGAAACAGACACGCGCTGGGCGCCCTGGAAGGTGATCGACGGCAACAACAAGAAGGCCGCGCGGATCGCCGCTCTCAGCCATATTGCCGATGCATTGGAGCGGGTTGTTTCGGTAAAACCCCCCGAACTGGACGCCGACTTCGCGCGCTATGCGCGGAGCCAGCTGGGACTGCCCAAAAAGCCGTAAATTCCGCGGGCGCATGCGCGGTCTCGCCCTTGCGGATGTTGCGCCTTTGTTGCAGCATCGGTTCTGCGGTCAGGATGGCGGCACAGCGGCGGGCATGACCAGCCGTGCCATGACCGAACAAAAATAAGTTGGTAGGGGATGAAGGCATGAATAAACAGGAGCTTATCGGCACCGTCGCTGAGACGACCGGCATGACGAAGAATGACGCGTCGAAGTCTGTCGAAGCGGTGTTCGATTCGATCACTGCGCAACTCAAGAAAGGCGAAGAAGTCCGTCTCGTCGGCTTTGGTACCTTTTCGGTGAGCAAGCGCAAGGCATCGACCGGCCGCAATCCTCGCACCGGGGAACCCATGAAAATCAATGCGTCGAGCCAGCCCAAGTTCAAGCCGGGTAAGGGCCTGAAGGACGCCGTCAACTAATCGGGGGCCGGCTCTGTAAAGGGGCCGGATATAACAGGGCCGCGTCCGCCTGGGCGGGCGCGGCCTAATATAATTTGGGGGCTGGACAGCAGGATCGTCCCGCCCTATCGGCTCCCCCGGTCGCGGACAGAAACCCGCAGACACCGTCAGAGTGGGCGCATAGCTCAGTGGTAGAGCACTGTGTTCACACCGCAGGGGTCGCAGGTTCAAACCCTGCTGCGCCCACCACTCTGACCTTCTACAGGATCAGGCCCCAGCGCTTCTCAGCCGGGCGATTTCCGCGAGCAGCGCTCCGCGATGGGCCCGGCTCGACTTCACCAGCCCCGATATCGCGACCGGCAGGCGCCAGGCCTCGACCCGCTCGATCGCCATGCCGCTCGCCCTGCGGTATTGGCGAAGATAATAATCCGCAGCGAGGTCGCGCATCGTTCGCAGCACGGGAAAGCGCTGGAGCATCGGGCCATATTGACCGAAGCGAAGCAGCATCTCGGTGCGGGCGACATCGCCGGCCGGGTCTCCGGCGCAGCCATTGGCCCAATCGATGGCCGCGACGCCCTGCGGGGTCACCAGCGCGTTGCCTGGGTGGAAATCGCCATGGCAGAGGCTGTCGCCGTTCGGAAGCTCTGCCAGCCTGGCGCGCGCGATGGCTTTCAGCTCCGGATCGACGCAGGCGGCATCGATGCGAACCTGCAATATGATGCTCTGGCGGTGCGGCAGGTTCCCGGCGCCGCATTCATGAATAGCGGCATGACACTGGGCGAGATCGCGCAGAGCTGCACGGAGCCGGCCGATATGCCAACCCGGTTTGCTGCCGATCAGGGGCTCACCCTCGATTTCTTCAAAAACAATGCCGATTCGTTCGCCGATATTGTCGAGCCCGAATGGCTTCGCCACGATCAGCCCCTCGGAGCGCGCGTGCTTGATGCCGTCGAGTTCGCGCAGGGGAAGGCCCGGCTCGACATCGGGGCGAAACAGCTTGAGGACCCGCCCATCGATCAGTCGGAAGATGTCTGCGCTGGCGCCGCTGCCAAGGAGGGCGCCGATATGATGAGCGTGCATGATTTCAGACTCTTACAACAGAACTGTGGATTGAAGCCGGTTATTTCCCTGACGTTTCCGACTGGCCTCGACCTTGACAGTCGACAGGAGAAACGTCCAATCGCGCGCCATGTTTCGAGGCGAGAGATGATGGGTTCCGGGCCAGCCGCACTGACTTTATCGTTGCTGATGCTCGCCGGACTGGCGCTGGCGAGCACCGGAATCTGGCTGATCGCGAAGAAGCGCGACCGCAAGCGCGGCTGGCTGATGATCGCCGCCGCGCTTGTGATGTTCGGGAATGTCGCGATCTGGAGCGTACCGATCGGCTGAGGGAATCCTCAGCCTGAAAGCCGCATGTCCAGATAATCGTCCACCGACTTCATCAGCTGCGGCATTTCGTCGGCGAAGAAATGGTTCGCCCCCGGAATCGTATCGTGATGGATCGTGATGTGGCGCTGGGTGCGGAGCTTGTCGACGAGCTTCTGGACCGCTCCGGGCGTCACGACCTCGTCGCTGTCGCCCTGGATGATGATGCCCGACGAAGGGCAGGGCGCCAGGAAGGTGAACTCATACATGTTCGCGGGCGGCGCGATCGAGATGAAACCCTTGATCTCGGGACGGCGCATCAGCAACTGCATGCCGATCCAGGCGCCGAAGCTGAAGCCGGCGATCCAGGTGGTCTGCGCTTCGGGGTGGATCGACTGAACCCAGTCGAGCGCCGCGGCGGCATCGGAAAGCTCGCCGATGCCATTGTCGAAGGTGCCCTGGCTCTTGCCGACGCCGCGGAAATTGAACCGCAGAGTCGCGAATCCGCGCCGGACGAAGGTCTGGTAGAGCGACTGGACGATGCGGTTGTTCATCGTGCCGCCGCCCTGTGGGTGCGGGTGCAGGATCATCGCGACGGGCGCGCGCGGGCGCGGACCGGGATTGAAACGTCCTTCGAGGCGGCCATCCGGACCGGGAAAAATGACTTCGGGCATCGAAATCCTTCTGGGTAAATAATGGAGCGGGCGCCGGATGGCGCGGCGTCGTTTGAGAGCCTATATAGGGCGGTGCGCGAGACGCGCAATCAGTTGGAGCATCACGGCATTTGGCTACCTCTCGCCTGTATCTCGATCATGCCGCGACAACGCCGCTATTGCCCCAGGCCCGCGCCGCAATGGCCGATGCGCTGGACCGTTGGGCCAACCCGTCATCGCCCCATGCCGAAGGTCGTGCCGCCCGGGCCGCGCTGGAGGACGCGCGCGCACGGATAGCCGCGGCGCTGGGCTTCGACGGAGCGGTGATCTTCACCAGCGGGGCCAGCGAAGCCATTGAGATCGCGATCCGCCGGGCAAAGGCCGGCCCACGCATGATATCGGCCGTGGAGCACGATGCCGTCCGTCGGGTGGCGACCGATGCCGTGCTGCTGCCGGTCGGCGCGGATGCCGTCGTCGCGCTGCCGCCGATCACGGGCAATCGTCCGCTCGTGGCGATCCAGGCGGTCAATAATGAAACCGGGGTGGTGCAGCCGCTCGGCGCGCTCGGGGTCGCTGTGCGCGAAGCCGGGGGGCTGCTGCTGGCGGACTGTGCGCAGAGTGCTGGCAAGCTTCCCCTCCCGATCGCCGATTTTATCGCCGTTTCCGCGCACAAGCTTGGCGGGCCACCCGGTATCGGCGCGCTGCTGGTGCGTGATCTGAACGATCTCGCCCCGAGTGGCGGGCAGGAACAGGGTTATCGCGCCGGGACCGAAAATCTGCCGGCGGTGCTGGGCTTCGCCGCTGCGCTCGAAGCCGATGGCGACTGGCTGGAGCGCTGCCGCCTGCTGCGTGCCCGGCTCGACGCCGCGATCCGCGAAGCGGGGGGCGATGTGGTCGCGGGCGGTAGCGATCGCCTGGCGACGATCGCGTCCTATCGCATGCCCGGCGTTGCCGCCACGACGCAGCTTATCCGCTTCGACATGGCCGGAATCGCGGTTTCTGCGGGCAGCGCCTGTTCGTCAGGCAGCCTGAAGCCAAGCCATGTCCTGTCGGCGATGGGCTGGGACGAGACCGAGGCGCGTGAGGCCGTCCGGGTCAGCTTCGGCCGCGATACCGGCGAGGAGGATATCGACCGCTTCATGGCGCAATGGCGCGTGATCGCCGCGTCGGCGCGGGTGAAGGCGGCATGATTTATCTCGATTATCAGGCAACTACGCCGCTCGCGCCCGAAGCCCGCGCGGCGATGCTGCCTTATCTGGACGACAAGTTCGGCAATCCGCACTCGCCCCACCGCATGGGCCGTGAGGCGGCGGCGGCTGTCGAGGTGGCGCGGGAGCAGGTCGCGGAACTATTGCCCAGCGGGGGGCGCGTCGCTTTTACCAGTGGGGCCACCGAGGCGCTAAACTGGGCGATCAAGGGCGGCAGCGGGCCGATCGTCACGCTGGCGACCGAGCATGCGGCGGTTCTCGATACGATCAAGGCTGTCGGACAGACGGGACGAGAGGTCCATGTCCTGCCCGTCGGCAGCGACGGCCTGGTCGATCTAGACGCTGCCGCGGCAGCTATTCGTCCCGGTACGAAGCTCGTCTCCGCAATGCTGCTTTCCAGCACAGTGGGATCCGAAGCTTGGAATTCACGTGACTTGAAGTCGCGGC
>JADMIO012770929.1_pt1 | contig 74881 bp, 69 predicted proteins | sample 8958161 | NCBI WGS metagenome assembly JADMIO01 (sample SAMN16585339, study PRJNA669376) | soil metagenome | isolation source: Crop rotation soil | place: USA: Cullars Rotation, Alabama | collected 2011 | reverse complement strand
CGACAACTTGTCCACGTGGAATTCTAAGCTTAGGATCCCAATGTGCTGGAAAGGAAATTCAGCCGTCTCGAACTGCTCCCAGCCGGCGGTATTGTGGGAGGCCCCGCCGAGCGGAACGTCATAGCTGCGGGCTCCGACGGCCGATGGCGGCATTCGGATCGCGTTGATCCCTGCCGCGTCGCCCGCGGCATACCATCCGGGATAGGACACCGACCCGCTGTCGGCAACGAACTGGACGATCGCCGTCGTCAGCGTGAGGTTTCCGCCGCCGGTTCCGGTCGTGACGGCAGCGCAAACGAGGTCGCCGTCCGCGACCGTATCGGTATTTGGGGTCGCGTCCTCGAACCAGCCGGTCGTGTTCGCGGCAATCGATGCCGTGTTATTGTCGTCTGTGCCCGCTTTGCGGAGCTTCAAGGTGCTGCCGGTCGAACGGCCATTGACGGTAACGCGGCAGCCGAGCCGGCTGAAATCCCCTGCCGCGCGGGTCTTCAGTTGCGCGTTCGCTTCCGTCGCCGTGAAGGTCAGATGGGCCCCACCGGAAAGCATGAAGTATCGCGTGGCGGAGGCCGTGTTATGGGTGGACCCCGCGAAACGGCCCGAACCCAGAAATGTGACCGTGCCCGTCATGGCGGTTTCTTACGCACGCTTGAAGCGTGCCGGACGCCCGGGACACGCGCTGCCGACATGGGCTTGCGCTCGGACGCGCGTCTGTTTATCGGCCAGCTTCGGATGATCGAGGACGAGCTCCCGCTTGACGTTGTGCGACCACTCGATTTCCCGTTCCTCGACGCCCAGGTGCTCGGCGAGCGCTTGGCAGGCGCCGTTCTTATGTGCGTTTTCCGCCCATAGTTCGGCGTGATGCTCGTGGCAATGCGGCTTGAGAGCCTTGTGATGCGCGCATTGGCTTTCGGAGCGGTGCGGATGATGAGCGCGCCTGTCCTCCGGATGATCGGAACGCCACAGATAGGTCACGACGCACTCACAGCTATCGGGTCGCCAGCGCGTGATTTTCACCCTATCGAGCGTTGTGCCGGCCCCGAGAACGGCCCGGTAGTCTTGGCCCTCAAGGTTGCGCAGCGTGCGATAGAGCGAGAGGCGGTTGGCCTTGTTGTTCAGATCGTATCCTTCGCTGATGTCATGTGCTTCGCCGTCCTTCAGGCGGAATTCATCGACGATATGCGTGATCTCCATGGCGATGCGCTGGGCCTCGGCGCTCGCGACCCTGAACTTCTGCAACGTCGTTTCTCCTTAGGTCAGATAGGCTTTGAGCGAGACGGCGACACCGGCGAGCGTCGTGTCAGCGGTCGCAGGCGCGACGATCGTGAGGATGTCGCCGGCGGCGAATGAGAGATCGGAGGCGAGCGTGAAGCTTCCCGATGCGGATGCGTTGAACGTAATATCGCCGGAATCGCTGCCGTTCTTCTTGATGTCGAAATGCACGTTGCCGGTCGAGGCTACTTCGGAATTTGCATAGCTCCCGGAAAGCCCGCTCGGCAACGTAAAGGGCACGGTCGCGATGAATTTGTAGATGACCTCCGCATCCGTCATCACGCCTTCCTCATAGAAGGCGAGCGTGTAGGCGGAATCGACGAAATCGACGCCGGTCGTGTCTGCCTTTACGCGGACGACGAAACGCCCCTTGCCGGTGTAGGAGGCGGGTGCATCGGTCAGGGCCGTGAATGCCAGAGACGCGCTGCCGGCCAAATCGATCTTGGAGAGGCCGTCGGCCGTACCGTCGGTGGCGTAGAGAGCGTAAGCGCCTGCCGCCAGCGTCAGGGTCGTTGCGCCGCGCGCGATGGAAAGCGTTTCCGAGCCACCGTTCTTGATCCAAACTGCGGCGCGCTTGATCTGCGGCAGGGTCAGGATGCGCGCGACCGTGTTGCCGGAGGTAAGAAACCCGAGGGAGCCACGGTATTGCGCGGAGGTGAGCGTGACATCGTCCGCCGTAAGATCGACGGTCAGGATCTCGGTCAGCGCGGCATCGAGCGCGAGGAAGCCGTCGTTGACCGTGACCTCTTTCTGATTCTGATTGGCCGCGACCAGCGTGATGTTGAGATTATTGCTCATCGGACCTCAGGTAACATCGAGGGTGACAGCGCGCGGAAATCCACGGCCGCCAACGGCGCTCATCTGGTAGACGGTGATCGGGAGCGTGTCCGGCACGGCCCCGAAATCCGTCAGAATGTCGGCATTAGCGTAGGTGATAGTCGGGCTTGCCGAGGACAGCGTGCGTTTCACCACGCCGCCCGGCGCATCGAGGATATCGACCTCGTAAGCTTCGCTTGCCTCGCCTAAAGGAACGATGCCGGTGCCATCTTTCAGCTCGCCGCCAATGCGCGTGCGGCGCACCCAGGAGAGAACGATGTCGGACGGGGTGCCGCTCTTGGCGGCCGTGACACTCCACGGCGCATAGGGCTTGAGGTCGCTTCCCGTATGGACGCGGCTCAGGATGTCCGCGTCCTCGAACAGCGTGCCGAAGCCGACCGCGCGCCAGAGACGTGTAAGTCCCAGCTCTCCGAGCGACAGTCCGAGACTCTCAATGTCTTCCGCGTCGAGCAGCACGAAAAGCTCGCCCGGCGCATGACCATCAACGAACACATCCGTGCCGCGCCGGCCGCGCAGCAAGCCTGAAAGCGTAAAAGAGCCATCCGGGTTCGCGGCGACATCGCGGAACTGCACAATCTCCGGCTCGCCATTGGCCTTGAGCACCAGCGCGCCATTGGCGCCGTTCAGCATGGCGGTTTGGGTCACGCTCTCCACGCGATCGCCGCCAACCGTCATGAACACCGTGAGCGCGTTCGCCTCATCGGTCGCGAATGGCGAAATCGGCAAGCCGAGCGCGTTGGCGGTTGCGCCCCAGGCAACCTCGCCAAGCGAACGCCCGACCTGGGACCATGAGGCGCCGTCGGCACTTTTGTAGAGGGCGGCGCCTGGCCAGGACGGCGTACCAAACCCACCCATGAAGACATAGGCGCGCGAGCCTGTGCCGCCGAGATCATCGACGTCGCGCAGGAGCGGCAGATCGGGAAGGATCAGCTTGGTTGCGGCCTGTCCGGGGATCGTGCCCGGCGCATGGCCCGCACCGCCATCGGCCGATACCGAGGAGACATAGACGGCCGCACGCTCCGACACGCCCTTCAGGCTGAGCGAGAAATCCGCCCCCACATCGACCCGGGTGAGCCGCGTGCGGAAGCTGGTCCCGCTCGGAAATACGACATCCACCACGTCGGCGGGATCGAGCCGCAGAAAGTCCGTCGGAACCTGTGCCTCGTAATTCGAGCGCTCCATCCAGGCGGCATAGAGAGTGCGGGCGGCGATGCGTTTTGCCGTGGTGGCATCGAGCGCCGCCGGGAGTTCGAGGCTCGCCTGCATGCGCGAGTGCATGGTGGGAAGCGGTAGCGATACGCGCTTCTCGCCCTGCGTGCCTTGGCCGTAGTCGGCATCGCGATCCATATAGATGATGTTGACGCGCTCGGGCAGCTCGACCTCCTGCGTGCGCCGCTCGCGCCAGGACTCACCCGAGCGCTCGTCAAGCACGATGAGGAGATCAGAGGAGACGGTGGCGACGGGCGAGGCCCCGCGCTTCTTGAAGCGCAGCACGTCATCGCTCTCGACGGCATCGAAGAAAAAGCCCTGCGCGAGCGGCGAGAGCGCATCGCGCACGCTCGCCTGACGCCCCAGAAAGAAACCCGGGACCACATCATCGAGATCCACCGTGTCGATATCGGCAGGCAAGAGCCCCGCACGCCCGCACAGGTCCGTGACAATGCTGGAGACTGTGGCGCCTTCCGCAGCACCGCCGCCCAGCGCAAGACGTTCCCATCCGTTCGGGCCGTGGACGATGAGCGCGTCGGCAATGGCATCGTAGATCTGCGCTCCACCTTCCCCTGTAAGAAACGGCCAAGTGTCGTCAGTGACGATGGCGCCCGTTGCGGTGTCGAGCTGGACCAAGCGGGTCGCGCGCATCAGCGTCCAGCGCGAACGCTCGAGGCGGCTCAGGCCGAAGAACGGGCCTTCGTAATTGATTTTGATCGGGACAGCCGTCTTCCAGACGATGCCGAGATCGGTTCGCCATTTGACGGTGTAGATCGTGCCGGGCGAGCCGCCATCGGCGATCTGGACCTGGAAGATCACGCCGCCGTCGGTGGTGTCGTAGGTAAGCCCGCCCGCTTCCTGCCAGAAGGCAGTCGCGCCCGCCTCGATGTCGGAGGGCAGAAGGCTCGCCAGCTTCTCGAAGGCGACGCCGATGGTCTCGCCGGTGTCCTCGTCGCCGAAGGCCGAGCTCGCGACCCGGATGCGATAGAGGCCGAGGGCCGTGTGCGTTCCGGTGCCGCTTCCCAGAACCCAGCCCTCGCCCGCGCCTTCGCCCGAGAAGCCGCCCACCACGCCTCGGACCCGTGCCTCGTCGATGGTAGTCCCCGCGCCCCAGACATAGGCCATGTCGGAAGCGCGCAGGACGCCGATATCATTGAAGAGAGAGCCCGCGAGCAGGAAATCGGTCCGGCCGTCCGGCCCGTAGGACGAGATCATGCCCATCCAGCGCGTGCTGACGAAGCGTCCGCTCGTATTGTCGAGGCCGGAGCTGACAGAGCCGAACCGCGCGACTTCCTTGAAGGCATTGGGCTCGACGCGCAGGATCGGAACCGAGTTGCCGGCGCCTGCTGGGATGTAGAGATAGCCGTCGGTGCCGCTGAAGATGCATTGCGGAAAATTGTTGGGCGATGTGCTTGTCACGTCGCTCATGCGCGCCTGGCGGTCCTCGCGCATGGTCCTGAGATCGAAGCGGCGGATGCCGGCGAGCGCCGGATCGGCATCGGATTGCAGGAAATAGCCGTAGCCCCGCCGCCAATCGACGGCCAGAGCGGAGCCCTGATAGCTGCTGAAATAGCCCCCTTCCGCCGCCGTTATGAAATCGATCGTCTGGTAGGATTTCTCGCCCGAAGTGGCGAAGGCGATTTCGGCCGTGATGTTGGGAATGCGATTGCCGTAATCGGCAAGCGGCAAATCCTCGAAGACGGCGTAGCAGAGACCGCGATGCGCCATTGCCCGGCCCGCGCCGGCATCCGCTTCGATCAGCGGATCGGGAAGCTGAGTCTCGTCGCCGGGGTGAAAGCGATATTTGAGGTTCGGCTTCGAAGAGTCCGCATTGGCGCCCGTCTTGTCGACAATGAGCTTGCCGTCCGCCCAGATGCGCAAGATGTCGACTGCCGGTCCTTCTCCGAAAGCGATCGCGAACGATGCGAAATACGAATAGGTGGTAGAGGTCTGCTTCGCGCCTCCACCTCCCTTGCCGCCACCGGCAGAGGAGCGCTTGACCGTCTTCTCCTCGCGGATTCCGGAGGACCAGATCATGTTGCCGGCCATGCGCAGCGTGCCGTAACCGATGGCGACGGGCGTGCCGTAGGCCGACGAAGTGACCGTCAAATCGCCAAGGCGCGGTCCCTCGGTCTTGATATTGGTCCGGTTGGGGAAGATCAGGCTTCCCAGGACCCCGCCCACCAGCCAGCCGGTGCTCCAGCCGACACCGATGGCGGAGCCGAGAACGGCGCCGCCGACTGCAACGAGAATAGCCATGGGATCAGGGGACGTCCGTTGGAAGCGGCGCAAAGCACTCGTGTAATTTCGGGGAGCGCCTCTAAGAAAATCATTAATCCCGACAATTGGTTATGCCGGATGCTGAACGGAGAACCGGCGCACCTATTTACCCGATCCTCGCAGGGAACTAAGCTGATCCGCGAGAAATGGAAGAACGTCAGCGATGCCTTAGACGAGGATGGGTCGTGGGCGAGTTTTGGCGAAAACTCTGGTCAGGTACGTATCGTCCAAGCGCGCTTGAATCCGCGTCTATCGGTATTGGCTGCGTCGCGATAGCCGGCGCATTTCGCATCTGGTCGGACTACCTGTTGGGACCGGGAGACGTCCAAGCGGCACCTTTCTATCCAGCTGTTCTCTTTGCGACGCTAGTTGCGGGAATTGAAGCAGGAATTCTCGCCCTCATCCTTGCCGTCATTTTCATCTTCGTCGTCGTCATCCCACCTGCTTACTCGTTGAGGCTCGAGACTGTCGCAGATGTCGTCAACCTGGCGATATATGCCAGTGCTCTCGCCGCTACAGTTCTCGTAGCCGGTCATTACCGAGGCTTGCTGCGGCGCCTGTACGAAGAGGAGCATCATCGCAAAACCGTCGTCAGCGAACTTGGTCATCGGGTGAAGAACAAGCTTGCGACTATCTATGCGATTATCAGGCCAGAACTGCGCGGCCATCAGGAAATTTGGGCACAGATCGATGGACGCCTGAGGGCGCTCAGTGCCACAGACGACTTCATATCCAAGGCCGATGGGCAAGGCGCCTTCGTGCATGACATATTGATGATGGAGCTTGCTCCCTACGATCTTTGCCGTTTCACGCTCCAAATTGATAATGGGGTTTTCTGCCCGGAAAAGCCCGCAATCGTTCTTGCTCTGATTCTGCACGAGCTCACGACCAATGCATTCAAGCATGGCGCTCTCTCGAATGATCGGGGCAGAATCGAAATTTGCTGCTCGCGTTCCGGAGGCAGGATCACCTTTTCATGGGTGGAAAACACTGGATTCCATGTTGTGGCGCCGGCGCGGAGCGGATTTGGCATCGCCCTCATTCGAGGCGGATTATCAGCTTACGATAGCGAGGTCAGCATCAATTTCCCATCAACTGGCCTCGTTTACGGTCTCTCGTTCATGCTTCCCGAGATCGAAGCCACACAGGATGGGCGATCTTACCCTGCTAAGAGTTCTGCTAACTGGAGCGATCAACGCCATAGCGCGGGCGCCTCCGGGTCATAAGACTCAAACCGAAATGCAAACTTGACCTTCATTGGCCATTCGCCGGTATAGGGTTCCTCGATTACCTTGCGGCGCAGCGCATGCGCATGGATGAGATGCGGGACGCCATGGCGCTCGCTCAAGATTCCGCAATGGCAGGGATAAGCGGCATCGGCAAAGACCAGAACATCGCCGGGGCCGGCGACCGCAACGGCGATGCCATCCATATTCGCGCGGAAATGCTCGACGAAGTTCAGCCCCTGTGCGTGACGCGAGTAGCCCGTCGTGTCGTAGTCCGAGAGCCCGAGGTCGCGCGCGGTCAGAATGACCAGGCCCGCGCAGTCCAAACCTCGCGCGCTGCGGCCCTGATGCCGCCACGGCACGCCCAGGTAGGCGCGCGCCGCGTCGACCACGGCATTGCCGGTGAGGATGGGGGACTCAGCGCGCATCGGGGTATGTCATCAATGCGTCCTGACCGGGCACGTAGGGCTCGCCCCGGAAATTAATGACGTTGTCGAAACGGTCGATGCAGGTGTCGAGCCGTTTGTCGCAGCCGGGATGAATCCGAAATGTGTCGCCAACAGCGATGGCGTATCCGGCCGGCAAGAACAGTTCGACGCTGCCGCTGGATTGCGTCCAGGATTTCACTTCGATCGCGCGCCCGGCATTGGAGCCCGTAACCCAGGTGAGCACGCCTCCCGCGAACCAGCCGTCGACGGCCTCCGGCGCATCGATGTCGGCCGCGAAGATCGTCTGGTCTGTGACGGAAAGCACGGTGCCGTCGCGCGTCCAGACCTCGAGATCGACGCCGCAGCGCGCATCGCCAAGATCGGCCCGGCATTCGGGGCTGTATAGCTCGCCGATCTTTTGCTGCAACGCCTGGGTGAGCCCGCGGAGTTCGGTCCGGAAGATCGTCTGCTCGGTGAGCACGGCCTCGCCGAACCAACCCCTGCGCATGCGAAGCGCGCCCATGGACGTATCGGCCCAATTGACGAGAAAGATGCGCACCTCGGCGCCGTCGAAGAGGCCGGCGCGCAGGTCCTCCTCGGTGATCGCGGCGCTGTCGAATACCCCTTCGACTTCGAGGTTGTCGACGCCGAAGCTCGAATCGTTGGCGATCGCCGTGCGCGAGTAGCCGGAACTTGCCTTGTAGATATTGCCGTCGAAAAGGATGTCCGCATCGTGGTCAGTGAAAAAGAACTCGATGCCGTCGCGCCGCGTGATCCGCCAGAGGCACGCAAGCGTGGTGACGGGCCCCTGAAGATGGGCGGCCAATTCGGGCGAAACCGACTTCATACCCTGATCTCCACGATTGCGATCTGGCCCCAGCTGCCGAGCTGATAGGTCTCGATGGTGATGTCCATCTGATCGGTGTCGAAACGCGCGGGCACATCGAACTCGAAATCCGCCGTGATCTGGATGTCGACGGCAGGCGCAACGCCGAACGTCACGATTCCGGTCGCCGTATCGACCGTCCACCCCGACATCGCCTCGACGCCGTCGCGATAAATCTTGACTGTCCCCGCTACGGGCTTAGCAATCACACGCATCTCGGTCTCGGCGCCACTGGCGTAGCTCTTCGCCAGCTGGAATTCGGTGGCGACGCCGTCGCCCGTGCCGATCGGCTGCGCGAAGGCCTGATAATCGGTCCAATCCTTGAATCGAAAGCCATAGGCGCGGCCCTTGCGCGCGCGGAAGAACGAGATCAGCGCTGCTACCTGCTCGCGCTTCTTGAGCCCATGCGCGACATTCCACTTGCCCCGCGACGCCGACCAATTGGCGTTACGGCGCTCGTGGCCCGAGATGGTGGTGACCACTGTCGTCGAATAGCCCGGTCCACCCGCCGCGCCATAGGAAATGTCGGCCGGGAACTGCACCTCATGAAAGCCGGTCATCGAGGATCACAGATTGCGTCGTGCTCGGTCGATGGCGCGGGCCGCCTCGGCTGCGATCTGTCCCTGCGCATAACGGAAGCCATTCGAGTCCGGTGTCGTGATGTTCATCACTACGTTGATGGGCGGGTGCCGATCATCGCGATTCTTGAGGCCCGTTCCGAGCATCGCCATCTGATGGGGCGTCAGCACGGCTTCGCCGCGCTTCAGAATCGCGGGAAGCTCATCGGCGCGAAGGCCAGCGATGCCGCCGTCATGGTAGCGAGGGGCGGAAGCCAGAGATCCCGGATCGATGACCCGCATCGGCACCGTATCGCGCCCGACGACACCACCTTCGTGGAACAGACCGGCAAGGAAGTCGCCAGCACCACCCAAAACGTCCCCACCGCCCCCGCCACCGAGCCAATCGGCCAGCGGCTTCAGGATGGCCTGGCGCACCGCAATGCGGGTGATGTCCGCCATGATGCTCTCGGCAAACGATGAGAAATCCAGCTTGCCGGTGGTTACGAAGGAGACGAGAGAATCCTCCATCGTGCGAAACGCACGCGTGGTCGCCTCTTCGGCGGCGCCCGCGGCATTGGTCGCCGTATCGACGTAGTCTTTCAGCGCACGATGGACGCCGTCCTCCCAGAGGCGGCTCTGGCGCAGCACAAGTTCTTGGGCGGCGGAGAGATCGTCATTGGCTTTGACCAGCGCCCGATTGAACGTCTCCTGATCGATGGCGCCCGCCAGCAGAAGGCCGTTGAGCCTATCGAGGGTTGCCGCGTATTCCTCGGCTGGCGTCCTCAAGGACTCGACCAGACGGCGCCCCTCTTCGCGCACGCGATTCTCGTCGTGCGTCGTCTTGGCGAGGTCCTCGTGCGCCTGTTTCTCGTCGTAGAGAGCGCCGGCGAGACGTTCAACTTCGGCACGCTGCGCCGCCGTCGCTCCGTCCGACAGTCGCGAAAGCGCCTGATCGATGAAGGCCTGCCGCTCGTCGGCGAAGGCTACGATCTGGTTCGATAGATCGTCGATGACTTTGGTGTTCGCCGCGGCGACACGCTCAGCCGCTTCATGCAGCGGACGCTGGATGGCAGCGATCTGGCGCCGGGCAAGGTCTTCGGCCCTGGCAATGGCCGCTGCTACATCCGAAGCATTGCTGCCATCGGGCGCCCGCAAGCCTTGGAGCTTTTTCTTGGTCTCCTCGAGTTCGCGATTGATCTTGGCAATGCGATCAGCAGGATCGGTCATGAGCTGATCGACGGCGCGGTCGATGGCGCGCCGCTGGGTGGCGAGCTCCTCGGTCAGCCTTTCGGCTTCCGCCTGGCGGCGACCAGCCTCAGCCTGGCGCTGTTCGCTTGCGAACGCACCCGCCTCGCTCCGCGCGCGCGCAATGAGGGCGTTCACCTCGGCATTGAGCCGCGCAACTTCGGATCGCGCCGATTCAAGCTGCCGCTGCGCGCCGCTGCCCTGGTCGCCCCCCAAACTCGATTGGAGCTTGGCAAGTTCGTCCTGCGCCGCGATGAGCTTGCGATTGGCCGCGACGATCTGTTCGGCGATGGGCTTCTCGGCAAAGAGCCGGGTAATATTCTCCAAGCCCCGCGCGAGAATAGTCAGTGAACCTTCTGCGAGGTTTGAAACCGCAGGCGTGCGGCCGATGGCTTTGAGCAGATCGCCCCAGGCATCGGAGAGATGATTGGCGGCGCCGGTAAGACCGCCTGCTTCGGCCGCGCCTGCGCCCCCGACCTGCTGCTGGAGCGCGTCGAGAATGACCTTCTGGGCCTCTGCCGTCTGGCCCGTCTCGACGAGGCTCGCGATCAGTTCCTTCTGCGACGCCGTGAACGACACACCGACGCGGCGCAGCGCCGAAATACCCTCAATTGGATTCTCCAGCGCCTTTCCGAGCTGGGTCGCGGACGAACTCAAATCCTGTCCGAAGACGGTCGAGAGGTCTTGGGCCAGGCTCAGCGCCCGGGTAAAGGTGTCGCCAGAGACAGAACGGAAGGTCGCAAGAACGGCCGCCGCATCCTTGACCGCCTCGGCCGAGGCCAGCGTCGAATGCTCCAGCCCTTCGGCAAAATCCGCGATTTGGTGGGCGGTAAGGCCAGACGCATTGCCGGTCGCCCGTAGCACCGCCTCAAGCCGGCGATAGGAACGGTCCGCTTCGGCCGCCTCCTGCACACCGCGCGTCAACACGACACCAATGCCGGCGAGTGCCGCCCCTGCGGCGAGACCAATTGGCCCCAGCCGCGATAGCGCCGCGCCCAACGGACCCAGCCGGCCGTTGAGGCCTTCCAGCGAGCCGCGGACCTGGCCCGCCGCGCCATCCAGCGCTTGCAACCCACGCGAGGCCGGGCTCGCCGCGTCTTCGATGCGTTTCAGCGAGCGTTCGCCGCTCTCGCCCACATCCTTGAGTTCCGCCTTCACCTTGCCGCCGTCGATGACGGAAAGGCGGACGGAAAGATTGCGTTCGGCCATCTTGGGTCTTCAGTCCGATGTCTGAGCCAGAAGCTCGTTTATCGCAGCAACAAGTCCCGCTTCGCCGGCCGGCAGGAGTTCGGCCACAGCGGCGCGTTGATATCCAAGCGCCGCACCGATACTCAGTGCAGCATCAAGATCGATTCCGATGACGCTACCGCCGCGGGGCGCGATGCGCAGCTGCCCCGAACATCGCATCAGCACATCCCAGGCTTGCCAGCCGGCATCGCTCAGCGGTTCCTGCGCGAGGTATGGACAAAGATTGGCGTCGGCTCCGGGCTCGCCGCGCGAGCACGGACGCGCATCACGCGCACAGCCTTCGCAATAGGCGGGCCCGCCGCCGAAATGCCATTCGGCGCGAGCCCTCAGACGTTTTTTTCGACGTCCAGCAAAAGCGCTGGGCCGAGATATTGACGCTCGAAACTCTCCGCGATCGGCCAGAGATCCATCAGAGCATCGATGCCTTCTGGGGTAACGGCGGCTGGCTTATCTTCCGCATCGCCGATGCCCTCCCAATCCTCGATGGCGAATCTCGCGAGCGCCTTGATCAGCGCCGCCGTGCGTGCGCCGATCACAGCTTCCGAGTCCGGTGTCGTCGCCATGCCCTGGCGCGCGGCAGCCGCGCGAGCGGCCATGACAAGGGCCGTATTGCAAGGGCGGACATGCACGCGCACGCCATGGCCAAGATCGAGCCAATGCGGCTCGCGCTTCAAGTCGAGACGGATCATGAGGAGCCCTCAAACATAGGTGCTGACATCGTTGAGAAGGTGCGCGCGCAGCATCGTGCCTTCCGCTTCATCGAAGGCGCCGCGCCAGTCGAAGCTCGCCTCGACGCCACCCGGACCGGAGACGGCGTATTTCGGTTTGGGGAGGAAAACACGCAGGAGCTCGAATTTGAGCTCCCAGCCCTCCACCATGCTGAAGCCGTAATCGAGCGTCACCGGATCGCCATCGGTCGCTTCGGCGACGAGCGTTGCGCCGTCGAAGCGAACCGCCAGCGCGCCTTGCGCGGAAGCAAATGTCGGGTCGGCTGCTTCGATCTTGCCGTCCTCGCGGATGACGCGGACCCGTTCCAGATTGTTGGAGAAGGTGAGACTGCCGCCGGTGACGCCGGCAAGCGGCGAGCCACCCCGCCTGATGAAGCCGCGGCCTTTGCTGAAGCGCTTCAGCGCGTAGGTGTCCGGTGTGCCGTCGATGGTGGTAGAAGCTCGCACCTCTCCTTGCGCGACGAGCTGCAGTTTCCCGTTGGCGGGACCTTCCTGGCCCATGTCGAAGTTCAGATTATCCATCACCGTTCCGAGGTGACGGAAGAAGGTGGGCGTCACGAGTTTTGGGTGGCCGATCTCGAAGGTGTAACTCGGAATGTCGTCGGCGCCGCTCTCCCAGACATGCGCATAGCCGCCGCCCGTCAGCGTTGCGGCAGAAGCGGTGCCATTGCTCGCAGCAGAGGCCGCGAGCGTGAAGCCATTTCCGGCCGTGCCGGCGGTGTCATGCGTGATCGTCAGCGTCGTTGCGTTCGCCGTGTAGGTGGCGTCATCGATGTCAACATCCGCGCTCGCATTGAGATCTGCTACAAGCGCCGTCAGCGTCGCCGCAAGGCTGACGCCGATCTGGGTTTCGTCGCCCGTAGGCGAACCCGTGACGAAGGTCCATACGACGCCGTTGATGGTGATGGTGCTGCTGTTGGCGGGCTGGCCCGAGAAAACGATGCTGCCGGTCGCCGCCACCGTTGTGGTCGCTGGATCGCCAAAGAGGCCGGTGAGCCAGAAGCCTGTACCCCTCAAATCAAAGGGGATCTCAATCTGACCTTCATCCGTGATCAGCCCACGATACGGGTCCTGGGCGTTCCGGCCGCGCCCGAGAAGCGGATCATCGCCCAGAGGTTGTGTCGAGGACAGGTCTGTCGACTTAAAGTCGAGGCTGCGATAGCCGGAGAGCGGCGCAACGCCGTATGCCGTCTCACGAACAGCCAATAGCGATGCGTCCGCGCCATAGGCGCGTGCCTTTGCCATGGATTGGACTCCTTATATATGGGGCTCAGTCGGTGAGCGGATCGCTCACCAGATATTCGACCGTGACGCCGAGATGGGCGTTGAGGATTGGAGCCGCGCCTTCGATGGCGAGGGCGCCGGTCTCTGGTGCATACGGGATCAAATTCTCGGCGAGACCGCCGAGGGATGGATCTACCTTGAGCGCCATTCCGATATCCCGCAGCAGCGTGTCGAGCGCCGCCTCGCCGCTGCCATCCGCTGCACGCTGCACATAGGCTTCGATCTCGACGCGATGGCTGTAGAATTCGGTGCGCGGGTTCAGCGTGACATCGGGCTCGCCCGGGCTGCCATCGCGCAGAATAACGAGACCGGCCGGGGGTACCTTCTCCGGCAACACCTCGTTGCGCCGGACCGTGGCCGAGAGGCTGCCGGTCAGGGCGGCGGTCAGCGCCGTGAGAATGTCTTCGCGTTTCGACATCAGCCCGAACCTCGTTCCTCCAAGCGCCAGCGCGCCAGGACCAGCTCCACCAGCCGCGCCTGCCAGCGCTGCGCTGCGCCCGCTACATCGAGGCGTTTCTTGAAGCTCACCTGCGGGACCAAGATGAAGATGGGTACGGTGGCGAGGCCGCGCCCTGAGCGAAGGGCGGTAGCGCTCGGGACCGCGAAGCCGCCACGCTTGCCGGTACGCGCCCGTAAATTCTCGGCAACCAGCAATGACGGCGCGGCGCGGCGATAGACAAAACGCAGCCGCATTCCGGTACGCCGTTCCCAGCCACCAGGCGTGATCTTCTTCCCGCCATCGCCGTACTTGCCTGCCGCCGGCGTCGGGATGGCAAGGAAGAAGCCCCTCGTGGAACGAATGACGGCGCCGTCCTCGTAGATACGAACGATCCCAGGCGCCTTGCTCCAAACGAAGCCCGCGGCGCTAATGCTGGTCTGGCCCTTGGGGTAAGTCTCGCTGCGCCAGGTGCGGGCGAGACGCGTCCCCAGACCTCCCTCGGTAATCTGGGAACGCAGCTCGTTTTTGAGACCGTCGGCAGCCTCACGAACGCCGCCGGTGACCGCCTGCTCGGCGGATTTGATTTCTGCGGCCATGAGTTCCTTGAGACTGCCGGTGAGCGCGGCCCCAAACCTCATAGCTGGCGCGTTTCCGCCGTCCAGACGAGCCGTTCCGTGTCCCCCAACGGCTCGCCCTGGACGAGATACATCACGCCATCGACTTCAAGCGTGTCGCCTTCGGCCAACGCTGGCGCATCGCCAATACGGATATCGACCGTCGCCGTCCCGGCGATGATGCGAGTGTCTCCGAAGTTTCCGATACGATCGGGTCGGCGGAGAATAACGCGCACCGGCACGGCGGGATCGATCCCGCCCGCGCGCCACAGGGCATCGCGGGCGAGATTGGGATCGGCGAAGAGATCGTCGATCGCTTCGGCGAAGAGGCTCATTAGTTGCTGGAGAAGATGCGCACGGCAAGACGCGGACGCTTGTTGACGGGAAGAATCGAGCCTTCCGTCTTGACCTCAATCGCACTTCCATCCGGGCGCGCGATCTGACGGGCGTAGATCGGAAGACCGACGGTATTGACGGTCTCGATGAGATTGGCGGGCGCGCCGTAGGTGACGAAGGTATCCAGCGTGCCCATGGGAAAGGCAGTGCCTTCGCCGGCGGGAATGAGGGTTTCCGTAGATCCGGTCGAGAGCGTGACGGTCGCGTTGTATTCCTCGAACACAATCCCTGCGAACGGGAAGCGCCGGCGGGTATCCTCGCGAAGCGGCTGGGCGCCGGTCGAGGAGAAGTATTTGTAGGCATCCTCCACCTTGGCGTGGCCAATCAGCTTGTCGAAAAATTCCGGGCTGACCATGGCGAGAACTCCCGTCATGGTCTCGCCCTTGAGAGCGGTCTCTACCTTGCGCAGCACCTCGCGTACCTTGGCCTGGACATTCGTGCCAGCCGTGCCGAGGACAAAATCAGTCGATTGCTGCGCCAGGCCGAACTCGGAGAAGAAGTCGTAGAGCGTCGTTCCGGCGCCATCCTTCACGATGCCGCGGAGCGCGTTGACCTCCATGTATTCCCGCGTCTGGGCGTGCTTCGCGCGCATGCGGGTGAGCTTGCGCTCCATGACGGTGGCGAGCGGATCCGATGCATCGCCCATCCCAAATCCGCGCACGCCCTGGATATCCTGGGGCGTGACGACATCGTCATGGGGAATCCAGGGGACGGTGAAGGAGCGCATCGAGCGCGTGTCGCGGTTGGCGACCGTTGCGGGCCCACCGAGCGGCACGGTCGGCAGCAGATTCAGCACGCCTTCCGCCTGCTCGATGATGACGCTTCGCTGGGTTACGCCCTCAAAGCGAAAGAAGCCCAGCTGGCCCAGCCGCGTATAGGTGTTGGGCAGGATATTGATGGCTTCGGTCATCTCGGCGAGCGAATAGCCGCCCGCGTCGAAGGGATTGATGATGGCAACCATTAGGGTCGATCTCCTCAGAAAAGATCGAGCCCCGATGGAGGACCATCGGAGCCCGGGGGAATTGGATGGGGTTGGGTTCAGGCGCGGATTATGCGGTGTCGCGCGGTACCAGCCCGACGGTGGCAAGCTGAGCGTGCTTGGTGGACTTCTTCGTCGAGTCGTCCACCGAGGCGTCAAAGTCGAGCGCGTCCTTGGAAACGATCACGGGGCCGCGCAGAACGACGAGCCCCGGTTGGTCCCCGCCGGTCGCATCCACCGCGCCGATCAGCACCGCGGTGGCCGTTTCGGCGCCCTCGTCACCGACGACTTCGGCGTCGGGTGAGAGGCGGTATTTGCCCGAGGCCGTGATCTTTCCGAGCACGGAGCCCAGCGCGTAGTTGGTGCCCGATTTGAGCGTCACGCTCTCGCGGGAATAATTCCCATTGAGTTCGTACTTAAGCAGGTCGCCGAGCGTCAGCGACATGGTGAACGCAGTCATGGATGTTCCTCCTTGGGATTAGTGCTTGCCGGCAGCAGCGCGCTCGCGCGCACGGCGCACGATCGGGCTTGCACGGGGTGAGGGCTGCGGCGGCGCGGCAGCGAGGATCGTCGATGCTTCGGTTCGTGCGGCGAGCGCATCGAGCACCGAGCGCCGCAATGCGTCCGGCTTGATGCCCTTCTTCATTGCGTCGGCCGCATCAATGCCGACACCCAGCCGCGCGGCCTGCGCGGCAATGGCGGCGATCTCGGAATATTCGGCACGCAGCGCGTCAGCGTCGGCATGCGACTCGGCGGGCGCAGCAGGCGCGGGACTGGCCGGTGTGGGTACTGGCGCCGTCACGGGCGCCGGCCCGGTCGCGGGCACCGTGGAGGCTGTTTCCGGCGCGTCGGCCGGCAATTCGGTCGTGGTCATGACGGGACTCCTTGGGTGAGAGGAAAGAACGCGGGTGGTTCGAGCCGCCGCGGTGCGGCGTTTCTCGAGTTCCAATCCAAGCTCGACGATTGCGCTTGTCATCGTTCCAACGCGATCAGCCAAACCGACAGCAATCGCTCGCTGGCCGCGATAGATGGCGGCCTCGGTAGCAATGACGGCGTCCGCCGAGATGCCGCGGTTTTCGGCGACAAGGGCTACGAACTGGGCGTAGAGCACATCCACGTCGGCTTGGATGTCGGCGAATGCTTGCGAGCTCAGCGGCTGGTGCGGATTGCCCTCGGTCTTCTTCGCACCGCCCTGGATCAGCGTCCATTTCTGGCCGGCCATCGCATCGGCAACGCTCTCGTCCACATGGGCAGCTACGACGCCGATGGAACCGGTTTCGCCCGTCTGCGTCACATAGAGCTGGTCGGCGGCGCTCGCGATCGCGTATCCAGCCGACAATGCGGACTCGGACGCGACCGCCCATAGCGGCTTGCCGGTGGAATTCCGAGCCTCGCGGATCTGGCCGACGAGATCGAACAATCCGCCGACTTCGCCACCGGGTGAATCCACCTCCAGGAGTACCGCGTTGACATTCGGATCGGCGAACGCGGTTTCGATTGCGTCCGAGACATCGGCGTAGCTCATGATACCGAACATCTCGGTCAGCCAATCGCCGCGTGACAGCAGCGGACCGATGATGGGCACGACTGCGATACCTCCGCCGGCGACCACGTAGCCGCGAAGCGATCCCGCCCCGTCACCTTTTGGCGGGCCAATTCCCAGACCGCCCGCTTGCGGCACGAAACGCGCAGCCAAGAAGGCATCCAAAGCGCGCGGCGCCATAGCCAGTGGTCGGCCCAAAAGGCGGGTAAACGCCTTGGAATGCAGGTCCATCGGTATGTTGATAGAGGTCAAGGCTAGCCACCCATTCTGCCCTATGATGCAAAGGCTATGTTTCCCCCGAGGAGGAACGCGTGATGCACTGGTGGTGGGGTCAAGGAACTCAAGTTCCCTGGATTGGTATGATCCTGGGTCCGATCATGATGATCGGCACGCTCGTACTCACGATCGTGATCGCGATGTACATCGCGCGCGCATTTGGCTTCGGGTCATACGCGCCGCCCCCGACGAAGACAGCGCGCGACATCCTCGACGAGCGTTTTGCACGTGGAGAGATTGATCGCGAAGAATACCTGGATCGCAAAAAACACATTTCCGGTGGCTGAGCTATTCTCCTCCCCGCAGGAGACGCAGCCTCGAACCATGTGCACGACGGCACGGCAATTTCATTGGGATCAGGTCTACAAGACCAAGCCTGAGAATGAGGTTAGCTGGTTCGAGCCATCGCCGAACACCTCGCTGCAATTGATCAAACGTGCCGAGTTCCCAAAGTCAGCCCCAATCATCGATATTGGTGGCGGTCTCTCACGGCTTGCCGATCGCCTCAGTGCCGAGGGCTACATCGATGTAACGGTTCTGGATATTTCGTCAGAAGCGATTTCTCGACTCCTTGCTCGTCAGGGCGAGAACGCACCCGTCAAAGGCATCGTTGCCGATATCACGGCCTGGAAACCTGATCGCCGCTATGACATTTGGCATGATCGAGCCGTCTTGCATTTCCTGACCGACGACACCGACCGTGCCGCGTATCGCTCTGTGCTGCTTGAGGCATTAGCGCCAGGGGGACAGGCAATCATCGCCACATTCGCGAAGTCCGGCCCCGAGAAATGCAGCGGGTTGCCGGTTCGAAGATATGACGCCAATGAGCTGGCAGAGTTTCTCGGTAACGGCTTTCGGATCGTTGAGAATTTTGAGATGGACCACCGCACTCCGGCAGGTGGCACTCAGAGGTTCTGTGTCACGCGCTTTATCCGTTCTGGCGATTGAATCGATTTACCCCGTCGCATCAGTGACCGATCCAGCAGTAGAATCAGCCGGCATCTGCGGCAGTGCTGCCGCTGACCCGAAACTCAGCCCCAGCTCCTGTTCGCGCGCCTTGTCAGCGGCGATCTCCGCATCGACCTGCTCGGCGTCATAACCGCGTTCGGCGAGCGCTTGGCTACGGCTCTTGAGGCCCGCATCAATTTGTTCGATCTCGGCGCGTGCATCCTTCAGCGGATCGACCCAGTCCCATTTGGGCGGCAGCCAGGCGCAGGCGATATAGTCGCGGCGGTTTTCTTCATAATCGGGAATATCGAGCGCGCCCGAGAGCACCGCGACATCCATCCAACGCGCCCACACGCGCCGGCAGAGTTGCCAAACCATGACGGCGTGCTGATAGGCCTCGATGCGCCGGCGGAATTCGAGCAGCGCGAGGCGAGAGTTCGAGTAGTTCGCCTTCAGCATATCGTTGCTGAGGTAGGCGTAGGGAACGCCCAGCGCCGCCGAAACCTGCAGCAGGGTCCGATACTGGAACGGCTCGTAGGTCTGCCCGACATCGGCGGGCGCCGAAGTCTGCACTTCCTCTCCTGGTTCCAGCATCGTGATCTGGCCGGGCTGCAGATCGAGCGTGCGCTCGCCATCCTCGTCGCTCTCAGCCACGTCGAAGGCTTCGGCCGGCGCAGGCGTCGTGATGAAGAGCGCGTGCATAGCCGCGACCTTCTTCCGGTCAAGTTCGGCGTCGTCGTACTGGTCGAGCAGAAAGAGCTTCACGATGCCCGGCGCGAACCGGGAAATACCCCGGAGCTGACCGGCATCGACGGGATCGATCACATGGACGACTTCTGACGCGGGCACCCGCACCGTTTCGCCCATCGTGCCAGGATCGGTGATGTCGCCGGGGTGGCGGCGCAGGAAGTGATAGGCCACGCGCCGGCCAATTGCATCGAACTCAATGCCCTGCCGGATCAAATTGCCACCCGGGACAGCTTCGTTCCGGTTCAGCGGCAGCATTTCGTACGGGATCATCTGCAGTTGCAGCGGCACGACGAGTCCATCCGTTGCGCGCCGTGGCCGGAAGCGGAAGAAAACTTCGCCTGCAATGAACACTTCCCGAGCGGCACGACGCTGCTGGCCATAGAAATCGGTAAAGCCTTCCGCGTCGCTTTCGTCAGTCCAGTCGAGCCAGAGGCGCAGCACTTGGGCCTTGAGTTCCGGATCGGAAATCGTCGAGGACGGCTTGATCCCGCTCCCTACGACATTGCCCGCCCAGCTTTCGATGGCGTTGGCGGCGTAGCCGTTGTTGCGCACCAGCCAGCGTGCGCGTGCCGTGATGTCGGCACCGGCCGCCGCGATCAGCGTATTCAGATGCGCGCGGGCCGGCTGGAAGTGCTTCAGGCGGCGCCCCGATTGGCCCGCCTCGAAACCTCCCGGAAAACCGCCGACCAGCGCGCCGACGCGGCGGCGCCAGCGCGTGACCATACCGGGCATGGTTTAGAGTCCTTTATCGGCGGTGGTCTTGACGATCCGGCGATTGGCGCCCGTTTGGGCTTTAGCGATGCGCCGTTCCAGATCGGTAAGTGCCGCGGCCATCTCGGCATCGGTGGCATAGGTGATGCGCCTGCCGTCGATCTCGACGGTGCGCACCCCGCGGAAGCGCGCCGCCAGCAGCGCCTCGCGCCGTGTGATCAGATCATCCAGCGTCATTCAGTTCATCCCAGATAGCTCGAACGGAATACCCGTCGGCCCTTCGTTGAAGGCGCATGCCGGACGAGCCCGGCAGCGGGCGACGCCGTGCGCTCCGACTGCATTTGTTCTTCTTGGTCGGCAGCAATACCTGGCACGGCGAGTTGCCGCTCCAGATCGCGCCACTTCGTTTCTGGCCAACGGTCCGCGCCGGCGATCCACGCGGCAGCGCGTGCATAGACACGGCAATCGAGCGCCTCGTTGCGCTCGCGCAGCTTCTGCCATTCGAGCCGCGTGAAGCCGCGCTTTGTTTTTACTGTGACGAGCTGTTCGCCGACGAGCTGTTTTACCCATTCGGCGTCGACCCCACGCGGCAGATGGACGTAGCCCGCCGGAATCTTCGCGCCCTCGGCGATTTCCTCGTCGCTTGGGCTAACAAGTCTGAGATGCCGGTAGGTCTCGCTCTTGAACGTCGAAACCGCGATCGTCCATAGCCGCGCCCCGCGCCGGAGTTTTTTGCCGCCTTCCGTCGCATCAACATGCGTGGGCCCAGAGACCGGCGCCGCACGGTTGAAGCCCTCGACACCTTTGACGGGGGCCACCTGCGCGTGCCCGGCGTGCCGCGCCCAGGCATAGACAGCCGGGGCCTGATAGCCGGTATCGATCGCGAACTTGGCGAGCCCGAGCCTGAGGCCGTTCCTATGCGGCCAGGTGCGCGCGAGCAATTCCGAAACATTCGTCCAGGTGGCCGCGTGTTCCGGCCCTCCGTCGATAACGATGTGATCGACGAGCCAGCTTTCGAGCCCACGCCCCCAGGCCCAGATCGAGATTTCGATCCGGTCCTTCTGAACGTCCGCGCCCGCCGTGAGGAAAAGCCCTCCGGCCGGCACCGTGCCGATTTGCCAATCTTCGCGGCGTTCATAGAGACGCTGCCAGTCCGGGGCCTCACCCGTTTCAACCCAGGTTTCCCCAAGAACGCTGTTCTTGAAGCTGCGCTTAGCCTCATCGGTGGACGCCAGCTCCCACATGCGGGCAATCATCGCCCAACTCATCCAGCCGACCGGCGAGTAGAGCGCCGACAGATGGAACCCAATGGTGCTCGGGTCGGCGGCCTGCGCGGTGGCACGCCATTCTCCTACGCCCAGCATCGCCGTCTTATGATGCTCTTCGATCCGGTTATCGCAGGATTCGCAGAGGTAATGCGCGGTTTCCGGCTTTGCCTTCTCCCAGCGCAGGCGCTCGAACTTAAGCCATTGCATCTCGCCGCAATGGGGACAGGGCACCAAGAACCGCCGCTGGTCCGATGCCTCGTATTCGCGCTCGATCCGCGAGATGCCCTGGATCGTCGGGGTCGAGGCGAGAAACGCCTTGGACCGCCACGAGAATGTCCGCGTCCGTGCTTCCGCGAGCGCGACCGGGTCGCCTTCCTCATCGGCGGAGGGTGGATAGGCATCCACCTCGTCGAGGAAGAGATAACGCGCCGGCATCGAGCGCAGGCCCACCGCGCTGTTGGCGCCGGTGATGACCAGCAGCCCGGCCGGGAATTCCTTCGTCAGAACCGTATTGCCGGCATCGCGCGAGCGCGCGGGTTTCACGCGTTCGCGCAGGACCGCGCTTTCGGCAATCAGCGGCTCAAGGCGCTGGCGCGAAAAGCGCTTGGCCAACTCCACCGTCGGCTGGACCGCCAACATCGGGCCCGGCGCATGGTGGATCACATAGCCAATCCAATTATTGCCAGCCTCGGTCGCTCCGACCTGAGCAGCCTTCATGAACACGATGCGCCGGCACGGGTGTGACGGCGACAGCGCATCCATGATGTCGCGCATGTAGGGCGTGCGATCAGTGCGATAGCGGCCCGGCTCCGCGGACGCCCGCGACGACAGCATGCGATGGCGGTCGGCCCACTCGGAAACGTTGAGCAGCGGATCGGGCGTCAGCCCATCGCGCCAGGACCGCCAAAGTTCATCCGCGCCGTCGAAGGCGAACGGATCAGCGGAACTCTGGCCGAAGCTCGGCGAGTTCTCCGAGGTGGGCGCGGACATGTGTCTCCAGTAGGGTCTGCATTGCGTGCGCGTCGACACCGAGGGCTGCTGCCATCAGCGCCGATGTGCGCGCGGGCCAATTGGCCCAGGCATCGCGTTCCTCGCGCGCAAGCCGGAATACCAATGCGGTTGCGCGCGCCCGGTCGATCAGTTCGCCACGACGCTCCTGCAGCTTGAGCCGCGCGAGATGGGCCTTGGCGATCTCATGCGCTGTGCGGGCCTGAACGAAGGTGACGTTGCCGCCTGACGGCAGGCCTTGCTCCTTGAGCGTCTCGCGCACGGACCCGACGGCCACCTCCGGTACGGCGCGGAGCTTTCCGCTTGTCGCGGTGTGCGGCTTTGCTTTCCTCTTGGCGGGGTCGGTCGCGCGCTCCCAGGCGGCGTCCGCCTTCACCGGATCGATGGTGCCGTCGGACTCTAGCGAAATGCGCCCGGCCTTGACGGCCTTGATGACCGCGACGTGACTGACGCCACAACGCCTCGCATAAGCGCGGATGGAAGTGCCCAAACAAAATCTCCAGAACGAAAAAGCCGCCGTCGCGGCGGACGGCGGCTTTCATTCGCGGGGGTCTTCTATTGGGCCTTTCCACTGGGATCGAGGAACTTGCCCGTCGTCCCATCGGGAACGCGCCCCAGAAGCTCGAGCACCTGCACCCAGGGAACGATGAGGAAGGGCTTGGCGAAAGCATCCGGCAGACCCGGATGCCACCCTTCGCGTTCCGACGCGACGACACCATCCTCGTTGACGCCGAGCACTGTGCCGACTCGCACGGCCTCGCGCTTGCGATACTCCTCCATCGCCCGTTTGAGATCGCGCCGCGTGATTTTCCTCTTTAAGATCAGCGCCTCACCCGCGAGGCTATCGATCGAAAGAACGTCGTATCCTTGCTTTCCGGACATCGGCGTCACCTCACGCTTCGATCCGGTAGACGCGGCCACGCTTCTCGTCCTTTTCGGACGTCACATCGAGGCCGAGCTTCTTCTTCAATGCGCCTGCAATGGCGCCCCGCACCGTATGCGGCTGCCAATCGAAGGCCTCGACGATCTCCTCAATGCTAGCACCCTTGGCGCGCTTCAGCATGGCGATGAGTTGCGCCTGCTTGCTGTCGGCACGCGCGGCGCGCGGGCCCTTTTTTTGCGGCTGCGACTTGCCCCGCTTGCTCGATTTCGCGGGCTTGCCTTGCTTTTTCTGTTTGACCTTCGTCGCCTTCGCGGGTTCTGCCGCCTCGCTCGTTTCCGCCCCCGTATCGATGCCGAGTGCGGCGAGCGCCGCATCGGTCGCGATTAGCGTCACGCCATGGCCATCACCAGTGTCGCGCCACATAGGCTCACCGAGCTTGGCATCGACTTCTTCGATCAGGCCGTGCTTGAGCATGCTCTTGATCGAGTTGTTGGCGGCAAGGTTCGGCTTTTCGCCACCCATGCGTTTCGGCAGCGGCAGCACCGCGTGGTCGTCTCGCTGGCAGGCGTTGCTGAGAATAACGAGTTGCGTATCGGATAGTTTGGACATGGACGTGAACCCTTCGGTTTTCCGGCCGCGACCATCGCGGCCTTCTACCGCCGCGAGCCCCGGGTCGCTTGCGCGACGCGGGGCGCTGGGCTGACGCCAGGATCAGGCGCTGCGTGTCTCTCGAACCGCCTTTTCGAACCATTTGCGCCAGCCGCGTTCCGCAAGGCGCGTCATGATGTGCTTCTCAATCGCCTCCGGACTCACCGGCCCGCCCGGAATGAAACTCAAATCATCGGCGAGGTGGCGTCCGAAGCGGGCGTCCAGAAGATCGCGCACCTGCTCGGGCGTGAGATCGAAAGCCGTCGCGAGCGCGTCGCTCGCCACGTCCCACGTCATCTGCTGGTCGTAGCCGTTATGGCCGGCCGTGCCCCAGAATCCCCACTCGGTGTTGTTCGTCGGAAGAATCGTTTTCGTGTGCATTGCGGGCTCCAATCGTCCGCGCCATACACGCTCTACTCGGGCGCACATCCAAGCGAATAAGAGGCTAATTTCATTGCTTATTTTGCTGGGCTGCGATGGTCTTATGATCGCCTGCGCGCCCGGGTGGCCTGCGATGGCGGGCCTGCCAGTCGCCTAATCAGGCGTGACCGGGCTTCTCACCTACGCCAGGCCCGCGGCTTGGCCGGTCTTGAGAAAAGCGGACGCTTTTAAGGGAGCCCCGGGAACGGGGGTTCCTGACCCATTAGCAGACATACCGAACATCGACTGAAGGCGCTGGCGGGCGGCCTGTCTCCCTGTCCTTCTATCGATAGAGGGGTTGAGGCGAATGACATCGCGTCTAGGACTAGGTAGGGATCGTGGTCACATCACGGTGGAGGGCGCCAACCGACATTCGGGACCGTTTCCCAGTTCGACCTGCAGGGTTGAGTGGGCAATTTTAAAACGCTCGCTCAACGCGTCAGCGAGATGATCGAGAAACGCGTCACCTGGATGACCGCTTGGCATAACCAAATGCACGGTCAAGGCAGTGGATGTTGTGCTGAGCGGCCAGACGTGCAGGTCGTGTACCTCCGTCACACCGGGCTGCGCATAAAGCCATTTTTCGATAGCGACGATTTCGACTCTGTCCGGTACGCCACCCAGGCTCATATGCAATGCCGATTTGAAAACGCCGAACGACGACCACGCAATTGCCACTCCGATGAGGAGAGCAACAACGGGGTCGATGATCATCCATCCCGTCCAGAGAATGACACCAGCCGCGCCGACCACCCCCGCCGAGATCGCCGCGTCCGACGCCATGTGCAGGAAGGCCGCCCGCGCATTGAGATCGCGATGCTGCGCGCGCACGAACAAGATCGCGGTGCCGGTATTCACAGCGATGCCCAACAACGCGACCCATAGTACGGTTTCAGCAGGAACATCCACGACCGCAGTAAAACGGTGGATGGCTTCCCATCCAATTGCACCAACGCCAATCAGAATTGAGATAGCGTTGATTAGTGCGGCAAGCACCGTTGCCTGCCCGAGGCCATAGGTATGACGCTGGGTAGGCCCACGCAACGCGAGGGCGGCTGCGCCCCATGCGATCATCAGACCAGCCACATCGGTCAGATTGTGTGCTGCATCCGCCAGAAGGGCGAGCGAGCCGGTGGCAAAACCAAACCCAGCCTCGATGATTACGTAACCGGTGTTGAGGCCGGCGGCCCAACCAAAAGCCGGCATAGCATCCGTTATAATTTCGTGGGAGTGCTCCGACGCCATCTGCCTCGGCTCACGGCGCGCTTTTGGCAGCGCGAACAATTCGGCCATTGAGCTTTGTAGCCGCCGCGACCGTATTCGAGATCGTGCCGAATTTTCGGACATTAGTGTGTAACAGCTCAAGCCTGTGATCATCTTCGTCGGTGTCGACGATAAGCTCGTAGTCGATAGAGACCATCATCGGTGGGCTGTCCTGACGCACGCCGTGGAGCTTCACGTCTACGCCACGGAGATTGAACTTCAACATTGGCGTGACGCGCTCAATCCCCTTGATCATGCAGGCAGCGACTGCAGCGAGGAGGAGTTCGGCCGGGTTGAAGGCGTCGGGCCGCCCGCTAACGTCGGTATCGAGGACAATATTGGCGTCCTTGCAACGCGCGATACCGCCATGCGCGTCCGTACGTTTGGCGGTCACGCTGTATTCAAGCATTAGGCTGCCTCAATCCAAGAGCAAAGACAGTAACACAATAACAATTGTGAGGGTGCCATTTGTTGACGCAAATCAGGACCGTTCCCCAAGGAGGAGTATCCAAGTCCGCGTCGCAGTCTCTGAATCGCTTTACGGCTACGCCTAGAACGAATAATTCACTGCCTGAATGTCCGATGTTGGCGATGAAGAGGCCAGCCCCACGGTCACCCGGTAGGGGGAGAATGGTGCGCATAGCCGCCATTCTGAGAACAGCCAGCCAAGCCTGGGCGTGCATGGTCGCGAGAACCATCATCCGGAAGGCGTCGTTTCCCCCCTCGTTGCCTTGCCGCCCGTGATGGATTCCCATCTCTGCACTATGACATCGACGTATTTCGGATCGAGTTCAATAAGCCGCGCCCGTCGTCCGGAACGCTCCGCGGCGATCATCGTGGTGCCCGAGCCGCCGAAGGGGTCGAACACGATGTCTCGGCTCTTCGACGAATTGCGGATGGCGCGTTCGACGAGCGCCACCGGCTTCATGGTTGGATGCAGATCGTTCTTGTGGGGCTTGTCGACAAACCAGACATCGCCTTGGTCGCGTGCACCGCACCAATAGTGATCGACGCCTTCCTTCCAGCCGTAGAGGATCGGTTCGTACTGACGCTGGTAGTCTGCGCGCCCCATCGTGAAAGTATTCTTGGCCCAGATGACGAAGGTCGACCACTTGCCTCCCGCCTCGCGGAACGCCTTCTGCAGCGTGTGGAGTTCCGATGACGACATGCAGATGTAAATCGCACCCTTGGTGACGGTGAGGATGTTAACGCTGGCGTCGTAGAGAAACGCGCCGAAACTCTCACCAAGCGCATCGTTCAGGATAGCCCTGTTCTTGCCGCGCAGCTTGTCCTTTGCGGAATTCGCATAGTTTACATTGTAGGGCGGGTCACAGAAACACATGTCGGCGAGCTCGCGGGCGAGGACCTTCTCGACATCGGCAAGCACGGTAGCATCGCCGCACAGCACACGGTGTTCGCCGCAGATCCAAATGTCGCCTGGGCGACTGACGGGATCGACCGGAGGCTCCGGTACCTCGTCGGGATCGTCGGCCTCGTCCAGTGTGCCGGCCAGCAGCCGATCGATATCGGTGTCGTCGAAGCCGAGTAACGCCAGGTCAACGTCTTCGTCGCGCAACGCGGCGAGTTCAGCGCCGAGCATCTCGTCATCCCAGCCTGCGTTTTCGGCGATGCGATTGTCCGCAATCATCAGCGCACGACGCTGCGTCGGCGTGAGGTGCGACAGAACGATCACCGGCGCTTCCGCAAGGCCGAGTTTGCGCGCGGCGAGCACGCGGCCATGGCCTGCCACGATCACACCGTCGTCGCCAACCAGAACTGGATTGACGAAACCGAACTCGGCGATCGAACCCGCAATCTGCGCGACCTGTTCCTCGGAATGGGTTCGGGCGTTTCGCGCGTGCGGGATCAGTCGCTCGAGCGGCCAGCGCTCCAGCGTGTCAGACAACCGAGGCTGCATCATGATCCATGGAGTTGGTGGTAACCGGCTCGCGCCGGTTACCAGTCAAGTTACCAGCCGGCGCACGCGAGAAACGCACGTCTGACAAATACAATGTGGTTGAACGCGGTTTCGCGCACCAAGGGTGGTAACCCAGATTTTTCGGCTGTGTGTAGCGAGGTTCCGAGCCATTGCCCCCCGCATACGGATTCGGCCAGGGAGGACCCGTGATTTCAATGGGTTAGCGATGTTGCGGTCCACGATGGAGAAGGTTCGCATCCTTCTCGCCAGGCGTCGCGCATCGCGACCCGCTTTGTCCCGCCATCATCCGTGTACGTCTCATCGCAGCGCCGTGAGCGTCCGGGCGCGATGCTCCCGATCATCGCGCACACCATAGCCGAAACTGTTCGCGGCGTTCAGCGCAAAAGTGTTCAAACACATTTGTTCAGACCTGCGCATTGAGCCGCGCCGTGATGGTCGCAAGCGCGCTCGACCACCGATACCACGCGGTCGTGCGTCCGATCCCGAAGCGCGCACAGATCGCTTTCCAGCGGACGCCTTCGGCGCGCAGCCAGACGAGACGGGAGTCGTCTTTATCGAGCCAGCGCAGCCACTGCATCGTCACCTCCATGCGGTCAATCGCGGCGGGCGACGCCGGACCCGGGCGTACGACGACCTCGCTCCAACCGAACGCTTCCCAGAAGTCACGAATCACGGGGGGCCATGCGCTGAAGTAACCCCGCACCTTGACCGGCGGCAGGCGGCGCAACGTATCCGAGGCCTCCACCAAGCGCGCAGCCACCATCTCCGGGGTCCATTGCGTCTCAGCCATGCCGCGCCTCCCGTGGAATGCCGTAGAGCTTGTCTCCCAATTGCCGGACGAGTTCGCGTTCCGGCCAGGTGAGGCGCGGGTCGTCAGCCTGGACGACGAGAATGCTCCTGTCCTTCCAGCCGTAGCGTTTGATCGCCTCGGTATCGAAGCGCGACGGCGAGGCCAGGCCGAGCACGGATTCCGGAGGTCTGGGGCCCATCGCGTGCGCCGTCATTGCACCACCTCGTGCAGCACCGCCGCATAGCCGACGACATCGACGAGCGAGTCCTGGTGTTTGGGATTGTGGGCGAGCCGGGCGAGCTTGAGGTCGATAAGGCAGAGCGCCACTTGCGCTGGCGTCACCGTGTGACCCAGCGTGACGGACCAGCGCTTCGCCACGGCATCCATGTTGGCCCGGGGCTCGCCATAGGCTTCCCGCCGGTCGGCGACGACCGCGGCAACGTGTTTCAGCATCATCTCCGCCGTCATTGCACACCTCCCGTGGACTCGACGGCCCAGAGCAGGATCGCAATGGCGTCGGCTTCGTTGTCGTCGCCGGGCGAGAAGCCGCGGGCGCGCACGGCCGCGATCACAGCCTCCTTGTCGGCGTTGCCCTTGCCGGCGATGAAGCGCTTAATCGTGCCGACCGGAACGCCCTCGTAGGGTATGCTTCGTTGCTCGCACCAGGCGGTAAGAGTTGCGAGGAATCCCCCGTAGAGATGGGCTGCGTCGGTGCCGATATGCCGGCACACTTCCTCGAAATAGAGCGCGGCAATCTCATCGGCATTCTTGGCGATCTCGTCGAGCCAGCCGCGAAACCTCAAGTACCGCATGCCGCCGCCGTCGTAGCGCCCGATGCGGAAGGCTTGCGTTCCGCTGACGATGTTGCCGTCGGACATGCGCAGCGCCCATCCCGTCGCGGTGCCGAGGTCGAGCGCGAGGATGGCGTGGCGGGTCTTGTGGCCCGCCTTTCTGTGAAACTGCAGAATGTCTGGCGGGGCAGTTGCCTCCGCCGGCGTCGTGGCGAGAGTCGCCGGTGTCATGCCGATCTCCATCTTGCGGTTGGTCGTGATGCGCGCGGCGGAACTGGCTCGTGGGGTGCGCATCACGACACCTCCTTGAGCCAATCGGGGAGATCCTGGTCGGGGGGAACGTGGATAGGACGTTCCCCGCCATGTTCCCCGGAACAAGCGTTTGAATTGTCTTGGCTTTGGGAACGTGGGGAAGAAGGGGAACGTTCTTCCGTCCTTTTATTATTTTCCTCACGCGCGCGCGCATGCGCTAGCATTGAAAAACGTTCCCCACGTTCCCCATGTTCCCCAAGCGCTTTGTTTTCAATGGCGTAGTCCGGGGAACGTGCAGGGGAACGTTGCTCGCACGTTCCCCTCTCAGACGGCTGAGAAGGGCCGGAAACACGTTCCCCACGTTCCCCTGGCTGTGCCTGCTCTTGCGATTGGCTGGAAAAACGTTCCCCACGTTCCCCGCGCGTCGATGAGGCTTCCTCGATGGCGAGCTGCCAGCGCTGCGCCTGATGGGATATGCCGCCGGGGCGAATGCGCAGACGATGCTCGCCCAACGCGAACACGCGATCGCGCATCTGTCCCAGCGACCTGCCCAGGCGCGTGCGTTGTGAGCGTTCGCTGCCATTGCCGAGCGGCAGCGGCGGTTCGCATTCTCCAGCGATTGGATAGAGGTCGGAGGTGCCGACGGCGGCCGTGCCGAACCGATTCCACCAGGCGCCGATAAAGCAGCGCCACATGATCCCTTCGGCGTCCGAGGCTTCGTAGAGCTCGTCGGCATTCGTGAGGAACCCCGGCACGCCGGCGACTTCGAGGATGCCGCCCAAGGTCTCGGACCAGGACTCGAAACTGCCCAGCGTCGTGGCTTGGTAGCGAGGTTTGCCGGCAATGACCCAGGCTCGGCCGAGCGTGAGACAGGCCCCGACCAGCGGACCCCGGTTGGCGTGAATCCAGGCGAGCAGATTCGGATGATGGAAGCCTTCGCGCTGCCACGGCCGGTCCATGTGCGCATCGAGCCGGATGCGTATTGCGCGCCGTGCAATCTCGTTCGAAAGCCTCGGGTTGTTGCCGGTCGCAATCCAGGCGCAGCGGACAGGAATTCGCACAATGTCGGAGCGGCCGAGAATCCGATCCTCCCAATAAGGAGCGGTGAGCGCGGCGGCGACGGGCGCTGCGTCGAGAGGGCGGCGCAGATTGTCGATGACGACCATGAGCGGCGCTTCGCGGAGCTTGGCAGTGATGCGCTTGCGCCATTCCTCCTCGTCCTTGCCCTCCGTCATGATGGACGCGGAATGGCCGGTCGTGACGATGGCGATGGCATCGACCATCAGCGTCGCGCCCGTTCCCGGCGTAGGCTTCTCGATCAGATGCAGCGGCGTCGGACCGTCGATCAGAGGACGGACGAAAGGAAGAAGCAGGAGCGCGAGGGCATGCGCGCGTTCGGCTTCGGAGGTGAACGGGAAATCGCCCAGCATGTCATCGAGCAACAGCGAGCGCGCGGTCGCGACATCGGGAGCGGACGGGTTTTCGGGAACGATTGGAAGAGCGAAGCCCGGCGGCGGTTCGTGCAGCAGGCGGGTGGCCGGGTGGTAGCCGCGCTTTGTGACCAGTTCGCCAGAGCGGCCGAACACTGGCGCCGCGACGATACCCGCAAGCACCGGCAGGTCGGGATTTGGTGTCGCGAGCAGCGCCTTCACGAGCTGTGCCGGCGGATAGACGGGCACAAGTTCGCCTTCGCGATTCTGCTTGCGCCAATCGACAAGATGGGCAAGGGCGAGCTTGAGGCGATCCTCGGTGAGATGGATGGCCATGGCGCGACCGTCGTCGTCACGCGCGACCCAGGCGAGCAACGCACCCATGCGGAACAGCCAGGGCGGATCGTTGCGGTCGGCAAGAATCGCGCGGGCGCTCACCGCCAATGTGGCGAGATCGCCATTGTCGGCGCGCATCATCGGACGGCGCGCGCTGCTGTCGGGAAACCCTGCCGGCAGGTTCGGCATGTCGTTTGGGGACGCCGGGGCCTTGGCCATGTCGCCTTTCCGAGCGGGTCCTGGGTCGGGCGGCATCCACTCCCTCGCAGACTCGACTGCTGCTTTGACCGCTCTCGGTCCCTCGCGAAGCAACAGATCGTTGAAATCGTCGCCTTCGCGCGCCGGCGACGCGATGAAGACTCGGCGCCCTTCCCGATGCAGCTCCTTTGCGGCGGTCTCGGCCGCGCGCATGCCTGCGCCGGATGCATCGTGATCGGCGAGAAGGACGACGCGTTCGATACCGGATGTGAGCGCGATCTGCTCCAGATTGCCGGCGGAGAGAGCAGCCCATACGGGCAGATCGGGGCAAGCCGTCATCGCCGCAAGCGCCGTCTCGATGCCTTCGGCGATGCCGATAAGTCCCACGTCCGGAGTCGCGAGTCGGAGGGCGCCTCCCGCCGACTGGCCCAGCATCTTGCGGTTCTTCTTGATCGGCGCCTTGCCGCTGCCGTCCGCGGCAAGCCAAGTGCGATGCACGCCGATCGGCTCGCCCTTGGCGTTGCGGATCACGCCCACCAGGGCAGGCCATCCGGTTTTCGTTTCCCAGTGCGCCAGGTCGGGATGGAAGAGAAGGTCGGCGCAGTCAGGAACGGCGAGCCCACGTGAGCGCAGATAGGTCTCGCCAAGCGTTCCGGCCAAGGGCACGCAACGCGACAGGATGATCTCGATTTCCCGCGAAGTATCCTTCTCCTTGGCCGACATCGAGCGAGAATCGCTGCGAGCAGGTGCAGAGGGAATCCAACCGGCAACATCGGCGGCATAAGCGAAGAGGTCGCGGCCACTGAGGCCCGTCACGTGTTCCAGCGCACTGAGCGGCCCGCCACCTTGACCGCCATCGAAGTCAATCCAGTCGCCGGCGCGTTCGCCCTTAAGTGCTATGACGCAGGAGCCGTTCTTGCGCGGGGCGTCGCCGCGGATGTTAGCAAGCCGCCATTCGTCGCCGTCACGCCGGCCGTTCGGAAAATGCTGCGGCACCCAGAGATGCGCCGTATCGCGCAAGCGCACGACAATGGCATCGAGGTCGTAATGAACCGCTGGCGGACGTTGTGGCGAGGCATCGTTGAGATCGAGCATGCGCGCGCCTCAATCGAGGATCACGAGGCCGCGCTCCGCGCGGGTAATGGCAGTGTAGAGCCAGCGGGCGCGGTCCTCGGCCGTGCGCGCCAGACCGTCGTCGAAGACAATGACGTTCTCCCATTGCGAGCCTTGAGATTTGTGGCAGGTGATGGCCCAGCCCCAGACAGCCTCGATCAGCGTCTTTTTCTTCCAGTGATCGCGCCGCTCGCGCTCGCGGTCGGGCGCGACGTGGTCGTCGAAATGCCCCTTGTAGATGCGGAGGCGCTCCCGCGTACCATTGGCACCGCCGATCTTCTCGCCGTCCTCGGTATTGATGATGGCGGTGAAAGCCAGGTCGTCCTCGTCCTGGATCTCGGTGAGGTCGAGGAACATGCCGTTGACGAGGCCGAGATCGTTGCGGTTTTTGAGGCAGATGATCTTCTCGCCGGCGCCGGACGGATAGACCTCGTCGAAGCCGGCGGCGCGCTTCATGGCGAGATTGAGCTGAATCCGCGTCGCGTTGCGTCCGCAGATGACTTGGCCGCCCTTCAACATCTGCGCTGGCGTCACGTCAGTGCGCCGCATCTTCCAGACGAAGCGATCGTGCTCGCCGTAGGGAATGGACCGGCCTTCGCGGGCCATGGTAGCAAGCCGGATGATGGCGCTGTCGCCGGCTTGGCGGTGAACCTCGGTGAGGAGCACGTCGGGTGCATCCTTCGTGAAGGCGCCTTCGCCCTTGACCGGCGGGAGCTGGCCCGGATCGCCGAGGACGAGGATGGGCTTGCCGAAGGCGAGGAGATCCCGCGCCATGTCATCGCCGACCATCGAGACTTCGTCGAGCACGAGGAGCTTTGCGTCCCCGAGAGCCGACTGCTCGTTCAGGACGAAGCGCGGCTTGTGGATGTCGGCAAGCCGGAGGTCGAGCGAGCGAAGCTGCGTCTCGGCGAACAGGCGCTCGGCCGCACCCATGGAAGCGATTTTCGCCTTGAGTTCGGCGATCTCGTCTTTGATGCGCTCGATCTCGGCTGGCGTCGCCTCCGAGACGCGATAGATAAGCGAATGGATGGTAGACGCAGGCGTGCCCTTGCGCGTCATCACCAGCGCCGCCTTGCCGGTGAAGGCGGCGTAGAGAACGGCGCTGCCGTCCTCGAGGCCGAGCTCGGCGATGGCGTGCTTGGTGATGGTGGTCTTGCCGGTGCCGGCATAGCCGAACACCCGGAACACCTGGCGTTCGGTAGTGCCGTTCGTGAACCAGTCCTTGATTTCGGACATGGCTTTTGCCTGCAGGGGAGAGGGCGTGAAGCTCATCGGCTCTCCTCCCAGCACCGCTGTGCGAAGGGGCACATGCGGCAAAGATAGAAATCGGACGCCGCGGCGATGCGCGGCGGCAGTTCGCCCGCATGTGCCGCGCGGATGATCCCCACCGCCTTGTCGGAGAGTTTCTGCGCCTCGGCCGGGTCGAAGCGAACGATCTCGTGAAAGAGCTCCTGCGTGTCCTTGTTGAGGGCCATGAAGAGCGCGACAGGCAGCTCCAAATAGGCCATGTAGATCTGGACTTGCGCAAAGTAGAGCGGCTTCGAGAGCCGCAGCCCGTGCTTGACGAGATCGTTCCAGGCCTTGGCGTTGAGCGCCTTGTGCTCCCACAGCGCGGGCCAAGCGACGCCGACATCGGGGCCGGCGACGATCACGCCGTCGATGTGTCCGCGGAACTTACCGCCTGCCGCCGTGAACCCGAACTGGCTCCCATCCTTTCTCGCCGTGCGCAGATCGAAGCCGGCGCGCTTGAGCCAGCGGATGGACAAATCCTCGAACGCATGACCGGCCTCGAAGATGCGAAGCGCGTGTCCGTCGAAGTCCTTGTTCGGATCGGGCGGCGTATGCGTGAACTCGAAGACGAGACGGCGCGCGCATTCTTCGCCGATGCGAGAGGCGCCGAGATAATCGCGAGGCCGTTGGTTCTGCCGTTCCTTGACGAGCACGGCGTCTATGGCCGTGTTTATGTGAGCGCCGGCGGATTGCGCATCAGTCCGTCCATAAACAAAGCTGGAGCCGTGATTCAGGTCGAGGGGCACGGGCGCACCTAAAATGGAATCTCGTCGTTTAACTCGCCATCGCGGGCGGGCTTCTCATCCGCCTGGCGCCGCATCGATTCCTGGAAGCCGTCGATGCAGGTCTCGATCAAACTGTCGATCTCTTCGGCCTTGCGGTCATGGAACGGCGCCATCAGCCCAAGCCCAGTCAGTGCCTCGGCGAAATTGCGCCGCGCATCCCGGATCGCCTGCTTCTCCATGTCGGTCTTGTCGATCATTCCGAAATTCCGTTTAGCAAGTGCCGATCCCGCATCGAGACATCGCATCGAGCAGAAGCGGTAATGGGGAAACCGGTCCCATTGCAGCCGATGGCAATAGCCAAAGCCGCGCGCTTCGCGCCCGCACAGCGCGCAGAGGCTCAGGCCAGGAGCAGGCCGGCCAACTCGCCGCTCTCCTGCGGCCGTTCCTTGATCCGATGCGAGGCCAGCACGATGAAGCGCGAGATGGCGTTCGTCGCCATCGCCTCGAGGTCGACCTTGGTGAGCGAGGCGATGGGACTTCGGAGACTTCCAGCGCCTCTTGCTTCCAACCATCGGCCGATCTCCTTGGCCGCTTCGCGCGTAACGTGCGCCTGCCATTCGTCATCGGTCACCGCGATCAGCTGTTCAGCCACGCAGGACCCTGCGGCTTCTTGTCCGCTGGCGCGGACGCGGCCCAAGCGGGAGCCGCACCTTGAGCCGGAGGCGGCGCGGGCACCATCCCAGCAGCCGGGGCGGCCTGATTCCATGCCGCCTGCGCCGCCGGCGCCGGAGTCTTCGAACGGGACCGCGTACTCGGGCTCGGCGGCACTTCGCGGCCCTCCATCACCGCTTTCCATTCCTTCTCATTGGCGAGCACGACGCGGTCGAGCTTGTTGGAATCGCCGTAGCGGGGATCGTCGGAGGGCTCGACCTTGATCTTGGCGACGAAGTTGATGCCGTTGAGATCGGCAAGGCCGCGCAGGACGCGCTTCGCTTTCGCCGCCTCGCTCACGTCGGCGGGATCTAAGCCGAGCGCGGAGTCAATCATGGCGCGGAAGGCGCTCTTCGAGATTTTCCAGCCGATCGAGACACCATGCTCGTCCACCTTGCCGCCCTGGACGGTGAACATTTGCCAGAACTTGCGCCTGACATTCGGGCCCTCGGTGACGGTGAACTCGCAGTCGAGCATCAAGACGTCGCTTCCGGGAGAATTCGAGGCCTTGAGGAGGCCGCGGTCGATCTCGGCCTGCCCGTCCGTTCCGCCCTTGCGGATGGTCATCGCCACCTTGGCGAAAGTGCCGTCGGGGATGAGCTCGCTCGTCCTCTGCGGCTCGGCGTCGTTCATGTCGAAGCTCATGGTTTCATCCTTTCCGGTTCGCATTGATCTTGGAGAGAAGGGCGCCGAGGTCGGGCGGCTCGGTCACGTCGAGGCGGCCCGAGCGGTCTTTGGCGGGCAGGCCGAAGGAATTGCCGGCGCGGCAGACGAAACGGCGAGCCTCGCCCTGCGCAGGATCGTGCCGCCAGCCATCGCCGTCGGCGGCGAAGAAGCTCATCGAAATGACCTGATCGACGATCCCAGGAAGCTCGCGGCCAACCTTTCCGCCTTCCATTTGCGGCTGCCAATGCACGCGGCCGAGATCGTCGGTGACCTTTTCGAGAATACCGACGAAGATCACGGTCTTGGCTTGCGCATGCTGCAGGTGCTTCAGGAGGCCGATCACCTCGCGGGCAAGCAGCCCGTAGGCGCCGCGCGTGTCGGGCTTGCCGGTGCGATCCGAGAAGGCTTCCGGGCGCGTCTTTGCCCAGGCCATGGCCTGGCGCGTGAGATCGGTGATGGAATCGACGAAGACGATGCGCTTCGCCGCGATCATCTGCACGAAATCTGGGTAGGTCCGGGCGAGATGCTGGTAATGCGCTTCCGAAAAGAACGCATCGGCGGCGGCTGCCGGATCGACGCCGCCCACGAGGCAGGCGATGTCGAGGGCATCGGCGAAGCTGCGCACGGGAATGCTATTGCCCTTCCAGTCCTGCGCCGATTTCATGCCGGCCTCAAGGTCGATGCAGAGCGTGTCCCCTTCAGGCAGCGTCTTTAAGAGCGAGGTCTTGCCGACTCCGCTCGGGCCGAACAGCGCGATGGTTGTCTTGTTGTGCGCGGCCGACAGCCGCTCGTCGGCGGTGACGATCTTGAGCGCCATCAGGCAACCTCCTTCATCGGATGCGAGGCGCCATGATCGACGGCGCACGAGCGTGCCGGTGCCGGCTTCTGCTTGGGCGGCTTTGCCTTGATCGCGACATAGGAGAAGCCGACGGAGCCGATCCGGCGCTGGACAAGGAGGAGTCTTCCCTCCGCGGCGAGTGCGAAGGCGCGATCAGCGATGCGGTTGAGCTCGCGACGCGTGCTTTCGGGAAAGGAGCTCATACGATCGACCGCGAGATGGCCGCAGTGGTATTCGATCCGCGCGCCAGGCCGGGCGCGTTCGACCCAGCGCTCGAAGGTTCGCGCGCGGATGGCCAGAGCGCGGGTGGGCTCCTTGAGAAAACCTTTCATGACGACGACGTTCATCCGGCTTGCTCCATCGTTACGTGCTCGACCCGACTGGCCGGACGGGGTCCGGGCGCCTTGGAGCGGCTTCGATCGTGGCCGCCGTCATCGGGCGCCCCTGCGCGGTTTCGGGAAGGACGCGCCAGACCGCGAAAAGCGGTGTCCCATCCTCGGTCTCGCCCGCATCTTCGATGCGGTATTCGCTTCCGGCCTCGACGACCTGGCTCAGCTCCCAGCGGCGGAAAAGGCCGGGAATGCGTTGAAAATCGCGGGCGATATCGGGAGGTTGGTCCATGGTCGTTCGTCTCGCGGTTCCGTTCTCCGCAGCTCGTTGCGGGGCCGACATCTTCTAAAAGCGGGTCTGGCGTGCGGAATGGGACAGGCCGGCGCAAATTTTTTCGCGTTGGGTGGAGAGACACCGGATCGCGCGGCGGTAGCGTTTGCGCGCGGCGTCGTGGCCGATGCCGAGATGGCGGGCGGCCTCGGCTTGCGTCTCGCCAAGGAGAGCGACGGCAACGACGAGGAGCGCATCGTTGCCGATCGCGGGTTCGAGCAGGGAGACTATTCTGCGGACGGCCGCTTCGGCATCGAGCTCCGGCGCCGTGGCCGGTAACGCATCGAGTTCACGCGGATCGGCACGCGCCGCCATCTCGCTTGCCCGGGTGCGCAGGGCGGTCCCGATGTCGCGCTCGATATTGCGCAGGATGGTGGCGGCGATGCGCTCGACGCGGGCCGAGACGAACCGATGAAGCTCCTCGGCCAGTCGCTTGGAAATCTCCGAGGTGAGATCGTCCGGAGCGACGGCGAAGCGCCGTAGGAGCCGGCGATAGATTGCATCGAGCCCAGGCCAGAGGGCGAGCCACAACAGGGTGTCAGCAGCGCCACGGCAATCGCCATTGGCGCGAGCGGCCATGAGGTTTGCGAGAATCCGGTTCTTCGCCTCCGTGTTGCCGTCGCGGGCATGCAGCCGTTCGACAAGGCAGGCCGGATCGGGGAACGGACGCAGCGAGTCCGATATCTGCCGCAGGGTTTCGAAGGTCTTCCGGAACGAGAGCGTTTCTGTGGATCGCATAAGTTGCGCATGAAGCGCGGGCCATGTGGCGCGCACGGGATGCCTGCCTTGCGGCCGGGCATCGGGTGCCTCGTTCTGGCCAGGTCAGGGCGTCGCGCGCCTCTGGGGTTGAGAAGAAGGATTAGCGGCTCGCCACTTCGCGGGACGAGATGGCACCGGGCGGGACGGAGAGCTCGTTCAGCGTCCCGCAGCCGCGACAGGTGGCAGTCACCGGCAGACCAGCGAGATATTCATGGCCACGCGCGAAACGCAGATGGATGCGGGCCTTGCTGATCAGCCCCAAGAGCTTGCCGCAGCGGCTGCAGCGCCATTCGGGGGACCGGGAGGTGGAAGGCTGCGTCGCTGCGCCGTCCGTCCAGCTTGAACGAACTATCTCGCGCGAGGGAAAGGGAGTCGGCATGGAAGTGCTCCTCTGATGAGTGAGCCCTTCCAGTAGTCAGCCGAAAGTTAGACCGTCCCTCGTGAAATGTTAGACCGATGTTAGACGGGCTCCCAGCATACGGCGGCTAAGCGACGAGGCGCCAATACCCGTGTTTCGCGCCCTTGCCGATGTATACGTCGACGATGCTTTTCCAAGTCTCGGCCCGGAACGCGTGTTGCGGGCTTCGAACATCAGAACCTTCAGTAAGCGCCGAGGCTTTCACATCGGGGCTTCCGGCCTTGTAGGCGGCAACCAGCCGTTCGAAGATCTTGATCTGGTTCGCCCCGAGGATGGCCAACGATGGCTTGCCAGGGATGTGCAGGGTCGCGGACTGGTTCCCGGATTTGAGGACCTGAGGTGTTGATCCGCCCAAGGCGAGGGTACGTCCGGAACGGAAGGCGATTTCGAGACCGTCGCGCGACAGAACGAATTCGTCGCCCTCCGTCGACACGTTCGATCGCAGAGACACGACAATGTTCGGCCCGAGGCAGGCCGGCATTTCTGCGCTCGCGGCCAGCACGATGCCCGCGCCCACATTGTTGCGGGCGCGGAGTGCCAGATCGAGCTTGTCGATGACCTTCGTATCGTCGAGGCGCCGTGCGAAATACACCGGGACCTCGGCGCCATCGATCTGCATCGCACCGAGAAGCGTGAGGTCGGAACCGAGAATCTGGCTGACGCGCTTGGCTAGCAAGGGGTTCATCAGCCGCAGTACGGTTTCGTGCAGCCATTGCCGGTTGATCTCGTACATCTCGAGATCCGACGCTGGCCGTTCGCCCCCATCTTCGCCGAACGGACCGACCGTTCGGACCATGCCCGGTGTCGATGATGGTTTGACGGCGATCTCGCCATTTATGTCGTCGGCCTCGGTCAGAACGACATCCTGCCGGCCGCGGCGCTCAAGCAGGCCGCCTTCGATCAGGCGGGCGGGATCCAGCCCGAGTTCGCGAAGATATGCGCCGCTCACCTCGTTCTCGACGCGGTCATAGAGCTCGACCAGCTGCGGGAACATCGCACGCAGGGCGCCATTTTCGATTTGGCGGAAGGCGCTCAGGATTCCCCATACGGTCAGGAGCGCATAGCCGAGGCTGCGCTGTTCCGGATCCTTGTTGCTCTGGAGATTGCAGCTCTTGCTGCCCGATACAGTGATGTTGAGCGTTCGTTCCCTGTCGTCACCGACCCTGCTGTAGGCCACTGCAATACCGATGCGGCTGAACCCATCCGCACGCCTGAAAATATTGGCGCGCCCGAGATATGTGGTCGCGATCTCTTCGATATCGTCGTCGATGGTGACCTTGAGCCCCAATTTACGCTTCCAGTTGCCAAGGCGGATTTCGGCCTCGAGAACTCGCGCAAGGCTGATGGTGTAGCCATCGATCGAGGGCAGCGGCAGACTGAGCGACATGCGGAAACGCGAGAGGTCGTAGCGTTTCCAGGCGAGGGGCTTCTTCGAAACGTCATGGCCCAGCGCGACCTCTGCGAAGGAGCCGCCGACCTTCTGGCGGACAAATGGGCTGTCCGCGCAGACTTCGATCTGACGGATCGACGGCGTGTAGATCAGCGTCGCTTCGTTGGGCGGCCGATAATAGATCGTGCCCTTGCGTCCATCGTCGCGGAGATCGTAGACGCTCGAAAGCGGTCCGCGGTGCCGGACAATCAGCATAATCGAGGCAAGGTGTGTGCCGGTAGCGGGCAGATCGAGCGCCTTCACGGTACAGGTCGTCTTCAGTTCGAGGGCCGTCGTGATCCTGGCCGCAAGCGCGGCCTCGTCGATCGAGGAGGCGTCAAGGACGACCGCTTTTTCGAGTTCAACCTCGAAGGCATCGTACATCTTGCCGTAGTCTCGGTACTGGCGCGTGAAATAGAAACTTTCTGCATCCTCGAAAACGTGCCTGAAATTGAGATAGACCCATATGCTCCTGCACAGCGGGTCGGGTTGACTCAGGTAGTTCGTATACTGATCGTCTGTAAGGCGCTGTTTGGCAATCGTATCAATAGATGAAACACCCTTGCCCTCCGCCAGCATTAGAATTCCACGGCAGCGCCGTTCGAGAGGAGACAAATTCTCTTGGTCGAATTTGCCGAGCGCATCGATGATTTGCTGCCGGGGATCATCGCCGATTTGTTCGTCTGTCGACTCTGGCAGGCCGAAATCCGGCTCGTTATCGCTTTCCCGCAGACGGAGTACAGCCCGAGCAAGTTCGACGGGCGCATCTTCGATTAAACGCAGGGCAGAAGGGCCAATTTGGAGAGCTTTGCGCGCCATTATATTACCTCAGCAATATGCGTTCTTTCTTGATTCAACTGCCTGGTGAGCTTGGATGTCGAACCGTTCTGCCTCCTCGAAAATCGGCGCCTCGCCATCAACGTCGCTCGCCGCATCGATGGTGCAGCGCCCCGAGGAGTTTGCCGGGTATAGTTTCATCGGGCTGGATGAGGAGGTGAGCAGCACCCGCGTGGTGGCATCGTCATTGGCACGCTTGCCGACGGGGACGTCCACGCTTGCGAAATACGCTCTATGCCGTGCTAGCAGCCACGCGAGCGGGCCACGCTTGTCGATCGACCGCAGGAACTCGAGGTCGCAGAACCTCTTCAGGCGAAATCGTGCCATGGCGCGTCATCCCCCATCCCCGGATCGAGAGAACGCGCCCTCCCCCTCGGTGCTGCAGGCCGGGTGCTTCAGGCCGCATCCGGACGTGAGCGCCGCAACGCACCATCGCCTTTCCGGATCGATTGGAACATAAAAAGAACAAGCAACCCCTTACAAGTCAATCATGAATTGTACAGCAAGGGGAAAGACCCTGTGGATGTCCCATTTTGCCGGGAAAACGCGCTTTTAGGGGGTGATGGACCTAAAGCGCCCCCGAACCGCATTGCCCAACCCGATTGACCCCGCCCTCCTTTCGCCGGCCGAGCGAATCGCGGAGGTCGGCGCGATTCTCGCGCGGGGCCTGGTGCGGCTCAAGGCGCGCCAGTCAAGTTCAGTATCTGCTGACCACGGAGAAATTTGTCTCGACTTCCCGGCCAGCCAAGGCGGTCATGCCAACCGACCGACATGCGAAAAGGGACGATGAAGACCGACACAGTTCTGGCCCGGGTCGCCGCGCTGAAATCGATGCCTACGGCGGATCTCAAACAGCGGTGGCGCGATCTCTTCGAAACCGAGCCGCCGCCCTACAATCGGCGCTTCCTCGAAAGCCGTCTCGCGTACCGAATCCAGGAACTCGAATATGGCGGGCTCAAACCCGCGACCGTGGCTCGCCTGGAGGCGCTGGGCGAGCAACTGGACGGTGGCAAAATCGAGGTACGCCGCCAGCGCGCCGACGACCGTCCAATTGCCGGGACGCGCCTGGTTCGAGAGTACCAAGGCGTCGAACACAGCGTGACGGTGCTAGCGGAGGGCTTTGAGTACCAAGGTCGTCCGTACAAGTCGCTTTCGGCAATCGCCCGCGCCATCACCGGCACGCGCTGGAACGGTTGGACGTTCTTTGGGATTCGGCGCTCAGGAGCGGGACAATGAAGAAGCCGCCCGCATCGGCCAAGGCTATCCGCAAGCTCCGATGCGCCATCTACACCCGAAAGTCCTCCGAGGAAGGACTCGAAATGGAATTCAACAGCCTCGATGCGCAACGCGAGGCGTGCGAGGCCTATATCGCCAGCCATAAACCGGAAGGCTGGGTTCTGGTACCCGACCGTTACGACGATGGTGGCTGGTCTGGCGGCACACTGGAACGGCCCGCGCTGAAGCAGCTGATCGCCGACATCGAGGACGGCCGGATCGATGTTGTGGTCGTATACAAAATCGACCGGCTCAGCCGCTCGCTGATGGATTTCTCGAAGCTTGTGGAGGTATTCGACGGCCATGCGGTGACGTTCGTGTCTGTCACACAGTCGTTCAACACCACAACGTCCATGGGACGCTTGACGTTGAACATCCTACTCAGCTTCGCCCAGTTCGAGCGCGAGGTCATCGGCGAGCGCATTCGCGACAAGTTCGCAGCAAGCCGCAAGAAGGGCATGTGGATGGGCGGCTTCGTACCGCTCGGCTACGTGGTCAAAGATCGCAAGCTCGTCATCGACGAGGTTGAGGCTGCGACCGTCCGCATGATCTTCGAGTGGTTTGTGCAAATCGGCTCAGCCACCACGCTGGCGCAAGCCCTCGTTGCCGAAGGGGTGACGACCAAACGCGGCAAACCGATCGACAAGGGTGCCCTGTACAAACTGCTCAACAACCGGGTCTATATCGGCGAGGCCGTCCATAAGGGGACAGCCTATCCCGGCGAGCACATTGCCATCGTCAGCCGCGAACTGTGGGACAAGGTCCATTCCATCCTCCAGCAAAGCCCGCGTACTCGCGCCGCCAACACGAGGGCTCGCACGCCAGCCCTGTTGAAGGGGCTCCTCTTCGGCGCCGACGGTCGCGCCATGACGCCGACGCATGCGTGCAAGGGCGAACGGCTTTACCGCTATTACGTCGCGGCCAGGCTGTTGAAGGGTGACGTGCAGGCGGGGGTTGTACGCCGCGTGCCTGCCGCTGAGATCGAGGCCGCGGTGGTCGATCAACTCCGTGGCCTGCTGCGCGCCCCGGAAATCATCATCGCCACATGGCGCGCGGCGCGGTTGCAGGATGATCGCGTAACCGAGGCCGAGGTGCGCGAGGCGCTGTTGGATATCGACCCGGTATGGGACGAACTGTTCCCCGCCGAGCAGACCCGCATTCTCCAACTTCTAGTCGAGCGCGTCGAAGTTTATCCGGACGGGCTCAATCTGAAGCTGCGCGTCGATGGCCTGCAGACGCTCATCGCCGATCTGCGCGCCGATCATCCAGAGCGGAGGGCGGCATGACGGCCAACGGGGGCCTCAGCCGCGACGGCCGCAGCATTACCGTGCGCGTCCCCATGGCATTCGCCAAGCGTGGCGGACGGAAGCTGGTCATTGCGCCCGACGGTGTCTCGACTGTTGCGTCCGTACGGCCTCGGATCGACAATACCATGATCAAGGCACTGGCGCGGGCGTTCCGATGGCGGAAGCTGCTGGAGACCGGCGTCTATGCCACGGTTGAGGAAATCGCCGCTGCCGAGAAGATCAACGCCTCCTATGTCGGCCGCGTCCTTCGCCTGACGCTGCTCGCTCCCGACATCGTCGAAGCGATTCTGGACGGCCGGCAACCAGCGCATATAACGTTGGCAATTCTGATGCGACCGTTTGGGGTCGGATGGCGAGCGCAGGAGAAGAGATTTCTGGTCATATAACCTGAGCGCTCGCATGACCTGTCGTGAACATTTAAGGTGCGATTTCGGTGGGCGCGGCGTAGCAGGGGGCTGTGATGACCGAATGGAATCCCCGGTGGACGAAGCCCGGGTCCTGGACCTTGGGGCGGGACCCTCTCGGGATGCAGGCCACGTCGGTCCGGCTCTACCGGAGCCTCGTCCCTGGGTTGACCAACGTGACGAACCGGCTCCGCTACTACAGCTTCTATTGCTGGGTGATCGAACTATTCGAGCGAACCGAACACTCTGATGACCCTCTGCTCTGGGCGAGGTGCATACGCCGGGCGGAAGCGCTGTACGCGATAGCCTCATACATGCACGAGGCAAGAGAGGCCCATGGACTGGGCGGTGGTAATTGGGCTGCGGCGCGGCGCAGGGAAATCGGTGAACGCAAGGCGGGCAATTTCGATTTCCGCCAATGGACGGACTTCCGCGGCGCGCCGGGGCAGTACCTGGACGCGAAGAGCGGCAACTTCGGCCAGTTTTACATCGCCAGCATGCTCGAAGTCGGATTACTATCGCCGTCGCGCGGGGTTCCGCTCGTCAGCGAGCGTGGGCGGGCCGCCGCCAAGGCGTTCGAAATATCAGTCGGCAATCCTCTTTCGCTTTTGGAAAGCGGAATCAAAGACGGCGCAATCGACATCAACGACTTGGAGCCGCTGGGCGCAGCCATCCATCCCTCCAAAATACCGCCTGGCTCTGAGGAAATGCGCATCCTGCGAGCATTCCTGCTCGACGAGAACGGCGAATGGTCCGGCGCGAAGCGCCGCGCGTCCGCAAGTCTGGTTCTCGACGTCATGCGCCGGCTGGACGGCAAATTCCAGACCATCAAACTCCGCGACATCTTCTACAATCGCGTGCTTCCTGACGGCAGCCCTTACGAAAGCGATGATGGCGACACACTGGATCGCTGGCAGGCCTACCAAGCGAACGAGTTGTCTCACATCGCGCTCGCGGCGTTTTTGAATGGACTGGTGCATCGGCTCGATGCAGAAGGCGGCGAGGCCGAACCGGGTCCGCTGGTGGCCCGTCTTGTCGACGATGTGCTTTCGTCGCTCACCGCAGGTGAGAGCTGGTCTAAATGGGCCGGGAACGAGGGAGCTGAATGGCAAGGCCGCGAAGACGAGCTCGCCACCGAAATCCTGTCGACAATCGGCGACAAGCGGAAAGCTGACTCTATCTCTGCCATGGCGACGGCGGTGAAGTTACTTGCGTCCCTGTGGCGCCGGTGGGGTCAACTTCCGAACTCCGTCGAACGGCAAATTATGAAGACCGCCGGCGCTGACATCCCGTCCCTCATGGGGGTGCTCTCGACGCTGACGGACGCCGGAGCCGAACCTACGGGTGTCGCATTGGCGAGAACGATTTCGCGGCACGTCATCGCCGACCACATGGCGATTGCCGGACGGAAGCTCGCGGCTTCGGGAACGTTCACGTACCACTTCACAATGGCGGACGGGCGCATCGCCGACGGCGAACTGGGCGAATACGGCTACACGAACCCGCGCCTGGACAACCTGCTCGTATTTCTGGACGACGCCGGGTTGCACGATGGGACCGTTCCTACGGCGGACGGCATCAAATTCCTCGATGGACGTTGAACCGATAAAGCTGTTCAGGGACCTGAAGCAGGCCGGGTTCCACTCCTCGGTCGCAACGACATATTCCGTTGACGGAGCATTCTACGATGGTTCCGTGCAGCGGCGGTTGCGTCGTTTCGAGTGCGTTAACAACATCGTTATCGCTGACGTGTCAATGTTGTCGCGGGCGCTCACGGCCACACCGGAGACGTTCGCGCTCGCGGGCCAGCGCTACGCGATTGTACCAGCGCGAGTCTGTGGCTGTTTCCATCCCAAAATCCTGCTCCGGCTAGGCGCACGACGCGCACGGCTCGTCGTCGGGTCCGCGAACCTGACCGCCGCTGGATGGGGCGTGAACCTCGAGATCACGGCCTGTTTCGAGTACCGGCACGGAGATGTGGAACGCGCGGTCGCCGGTCCGATCATCCGCAAGGCCTATGATTATTTGCTCCGTTGGTTGGAGCCCGTGCAAGGAGAATCGATTGCCCACAAGCTGCGGCTGCATCGCCGGGACTCGCCATGGCTCGCTGATGTCGAGGCGAACGGCGCGCCCGTGCTGCTGCCCGACGGTACGACTGCCGACTTGCTATGCGAATTCGGCGACGGCAAACCCGGCATCATGAGTCGACTCGTCGAGATGGTCGACGGCGAACGCGTTCGCCAACTCGTGGTGGTGTCGCCGTATTGGGACGACGACCTTTCGGCCCTCCGGAACCTCCGCACTGCACTTAGGATGCCGACGACAATCATCGGGCTAAATCCACTCGTGAGCAGATTCCCGACGGCGGCCATGGAGAAGGACCGGAGGGTACGGTTCACGGCCGTTCCCGTCGAGCAAGGCACTGAGAGGTTCCTGCACGCCAAGATAATAATCGTGTCGTCGGATAAAGCCGACCACGTCGTGTTCGGGAGCGCGAATTGCACCGACGCTGCCCTGGGCTCGGTGGGCCGGGGCGGTACAAACGCCGAAATGGCAGTGTATCGCCGACTGTCAAGCGGCACCGCGTTGCACATGCTGGGTATCGACATCTCGCGGGAGATAGACCCGAGCGTGTTCGGTTTGCCGACTCGCGATCCATTCGTCGGAGGTGCCGAAAAGATCCTGGCCGGACTGGTCGAGGTTACGGGTAAGGTGGTCCGGTGGTGGCCCTCACCAAACGTATCCGGTGTGGGTGCTACACTGCTGAGTGGCGGCGGTACGCGACCGATGGTCGGCGGCGGAAGCTTCTTTTCCACCGTACTCGACCGGCTGCCCGCGTTCCCCATGATCGTCCGCTTCCGGTTGGCGGACGGCAGTACCACCGAACCGACCGTCGTCCACGACAGCCAGCGGCTATTCGCGTCTTCACCCGGCGTTGTCGACGGAAAAACGATGCGCATGTTCCAGGACATCGAGGCAGGCAGGGCCGACCTCATCGACCTGGCGCAGCGCGCGAACCAGCTTTTCGCCCTCGGCCCCGAACGGCCGAGCGGCGGCGGTGGCAAGCAGCGGAAACCCGAACCGACAGGCACCGGGGAGTATACATCGCCGGAGGCGTTCCGCGCAGCGCTCGAGCTGCCGACACCAGCCAGTTCGACCGGGTTTGGCCCGCGATTCGTCACCAGCGATCCGACGCTCCTCCAGCTGCTGCGCATCGTCATGCGAGGCATCGTTGACCTGCCGGATTCGGGCGCCGAACTCGCCAAAGAGCGCGAAAGCGAGCGATACGAGGACGAACGTCTGCTCACGGGCGAAAAGGAGGATGGCGACGAGAACGCACCCGAGCCGCCGAAAAGTGAGGAGGATGAAACGGAATCGCCGGAAGGGTCCGGAGGTCAGCAGGAGCCTCCAAAGAAGAAGGGACTCTACACCCTTGAGGATATCGAAAGACGGCGCCGCTATCTGATGAAGGCTCTCGCGAAATTTGACGCCCTGTTAGAGCGCTTCGCATCCGACACCGGCCCCGTCGACGAAAACCTGATCGCGCAGGCGACGTTCATCCTCTCGTTGATGTCGGTGGCCGTGACGATGCCGCACCGGGTTGAGACAGGCTCGTCGACGAAGCTGATGACGTTCGAGCCGATGAACAACAGCCGCAATTCATCGTTCGTGATCCGCGCCGCTCAGATGCTACGGAAAATCTGGGTCGGCAATGGCAAAACGCCGCCAATTACGTCACGCCTACCAGCGCGGCCGAAGATTCTGCCACCACCCCAAGACCTCGAACTATTCATCGTCATGAGCCGATGGGTGATGGCACGCGCACACGGCGCCACCGCCAAGGGTCGCAGCAAGGAGTTGCTTGGCATCGTAGGCAAAGTGGCGGTCCAGATCTTCGGAGCGACGGCTACGTTCGGTGATGTTGATTCGGCGGAAGAAGAACGCCTCGTCCGACAGCTGGATGCGTCGATCGGCTTCTTGCCTGCAGAGACCGACGACTTGCTGGCGCGCATGCGAGGTTTGCGCGAGGGACTCCGGGATATCCCTGTGGCCGCGCCCCGGACGCGCGCCGGTAACACTCGTCAAACCGTTGTGGGACTCGCGAGGCGCAGCTGAAAATGCCGGCGTGCCGAAGTCTCCGGCTGCAGTTAACCGCCAAAGTACGCCCGGCGTCATGGGCCGGGACGGTGCTGATGCGGCCGTTCGCGGTGGGAAAGCGGGTGCAGGCAGAGCCTGGTTTCGCTGGCTTTCGCCGGTTGGCTACACACAGAATCTGAAACTCCCTCCAGATTTTGAAGTTGCTCAATTGTCCAATTCGGCCAACACTGGGTTCCTCGAAGGGGAACTCGGATGCGCTCCATTACTTCTGCGGACGCCAAGAATAACTTTGGCGAGCTCATCGACCTCGCACGCGCTGCGCCTGTTGCTGTGACCAAATATGACCGACCCGTGGTCGTGGTGATGGCAGTGGAGGAGTTCGAGCGGTTGAAGGCATTGGACTCGCCGGCGGCTGTCAGGTTGACGAACCGGAAGGCACGCACATGAACAGCTCAACTTCGCAATTGATGCATGGGATACGAGACAACCACGCTCGGGGCAGCGTAGCAGACTTCATTAAGAGCCGAATATCAAAGGGGAGCCGCCTCTCAATAGTCTCAGCTTACTTTACCATCCATGCATATCAGGCGCTACGTGAGAACTTAGATGACATCGAGCAACTAAGATTCCTTTTTGGGGAACCTCGCTTCATCGGTTCGCTTGACCCCGAAAAGACCGAGCGAAAGAGGTTCGCGATCGAGGATGACGGTCTCGAACTCGCCAACCGGCTTCACCAAAGGCAAGTCGCTTTCGACTGCGCCCGGTGGCTGCGCGACAAGGTCGATATTCGATCCGTTCACGAGGCCAATCTCCTGCATGGTAAAATGTATCACATCGACGATGGCCGGCGGGAACACGCCATCTTGGGAAGTTCGAACTTCACGCGGCGGGGTCTTGGACTGTCTGCCACCCCCAACATCGAGCTTAATCTCGTCGTCGATAGCGACCGTGACCGTTCGGATCTGAAATCGTGGTTCGACGAAATATGGACGGATAAGAATCTTGTTTCAGATGTCAAAGACGAAGTACTTCGATATCTGGAACAACTCTATGTCAATCATCCGCCTGATTTTATCTATTTCAAGACGCTCTATCACGTTTTTGAACGCTTCATTTTGGGCCAAGAAGCCGACGCTGCCCTCTTCGAAAAGACTGCAATCATCGACACGGATATCTGGAAAGCTCTATTCGATTTCCAGAAGGATGGAGTGAAGGGCGCGATTCATAAGATCAACGCCCACAATGGTTGCATCCTCGCCGATAGTGTCGGCCTTGGGAAAACCTACTCGGCACTGGCCATTATTAAGTATTTCGAACTTAGGAATCATCGTGTGCTGGTCCTTTGTCCGAAGAAGCTGCGTGACAATTGGACGGTGTTTCTTGCCCAGAACAACAGCGATCTTAATCCGTTCCTGAGAGATCGCTTTGGTTTTACCGTCCTCTCACATACTGATCTATCGCGCGAATCCGGAAGAGTCGACGGAATCGATCTCGCGTCAATCAATTGGAGTAACTTCGACCTTATTGTCGTCGATGAATCGCACAATTTCCGTAACAACACGAAAGGAAAACGAGACGAAGACGGAAATATCATCACAAAGAGTCGTTACGAGCGGCTCATGGACGACGTCATTAAGAAGGGTGTTAAGACGAAGGTCCTGCTGCTGTCGGCGACGCCGGTCAACAATGACTTGCGCGATCTTCGTAACCAAATCTATTTCGTTACTGAGGGGCATGACGCTGCCTTCGCCCCGGATCTCGGAATCAATAGCGTCAAGGACACGCTGGCGACGGCTCAGAAAACTTTTATGGAATGGGCACGCCGCAGCGGTGAACGCGATGCGCGGGCCTTGATGGACCGATTGTCGGCGGCCTTTTTCACGTTGCTCGACGAACTCACCATTGCCCGTTCCCGAAAGCACATAAAGAAATACTACAGCTCCTCGCTCGCAAAAATTGGGCACTTTCCGAAAAGAAGGAAGCCGCACTCGGTATTTGCGGAAATCGATCTTAAGGGGCGCTTTCTTTCCTATGACCGGCTGAACGATGAAATTTCGAATTACAAACTCTCGCTGTTCAGTCCGTCGTTCTATGTGCTCAAGCCTTACAAGGCGGCCTATGAAGAGCGAAAGGTCCGCAACTTTTCCCAGGCTGACCGCGAGCGATTTCTAATCGGTATGATGAAGGTCAATTTTCTCAAGCGGCTTGAGAGTTCGGTTCACGCCTTCGCAATCACGATGGAGCGTACGGTCGCCAAAATCGAGGCTCTAGAAAAGCGCCTTCGTGAGTTCAAACTGCACGTCGGCAAAGCGATTGACGACTTGCAACCGGAACTCTTTGTCGACGAAAGCGAAGACGATGAGGAACTGAACGAAGCATTTCAGGTTGGGACAAAACTGAAATTCGAAATGGCTCACCTCGACGTCGATCGGTGGCTCAAGGACCTCGCGACCGATAAACAGCAACTTTCTCTTTTGGCCGATGCAGCGAAATCGGTAGACCAGACGCGAGACGCCAAGCTCGCGGAATTGAAGGCGCTGATTGAGCGTAAGGTTCGCCATCCAACGGGGAACATGCATGGCGAAGAGAACCGCAAGGTAATCGTGTTTTGTGCCTTTGCGGATACCGCGGCGTATCTCTACCAGTCACTTGAACGTTGGGCCCGTGACCAGTTGAACGTGCATATTGCGTTGGTCTCGGGAGGCGCGCGTCCGAACCGAACCACGTTCGGGAAAGGCGAGTTCTCGCAGATTTTGACCAACTTTTCCCCACGCGCCAAACAGCGCGCGAAAATGAAGTCGATGCCACAAGAAGGCGAGATCGACATTCTCATTGCGACCGATTGCATCTCGGAAGGACAGAACCTTCAGGATTGCGACTATCTGATCAATTACGACATCCACTGGAACCCGGTTCGGATCATCCAGCGGTTCGGGCGCATCGACCGTATCGGTACCCTGAGCACAGAAATTCAACTTGTGAATTTTTGGCCTACACCCGACCTCAATAAGTATATCAATCTGAAAAACCGCGTCGAAGCGCGTATGGCACTTGTGGATATCGCGGCTACGGCTGAGGACAACGTGCTTCAGACGGGAGATATCGAGGACCTAATCCAGGATGACCTCCGCTATCGCGACAAGCAGCTCTTGCGCCTCAAAGACGAGGTTTTGGATCTAGAAGACTTCAACGAATCGGTCGCCCTTAACGAGTTCACGCTCGATGATTTTCGCGCCGAACTGCTCGGCTACATCGAAGCGAACCGGGAGAAACTCGAAGAAGCGCCGCTGGGGCTCTATTCCGTTGTGCCACCACACCCAGATTATCCCACGATCCAGCCCGGAACCGTTTTTTGCCTTAAACAGAGGCAGCCCGCGCCTGGTGCAGAGACCGTCAATCCGCTGCAACCCTATTTTCTCGTCTATGTGCGCGAGACCGGCGAAGTCCGCTATAACTTTACGGCGCCCAAACAGGTCCTGGAAATCTTCCGGGCTGTCTGTCAGGGCAAGTCCGAGCCCTATGCGAAACTCTGCGAATTGTTCGATGAACAGACAAACGACGGCGCGGATATGGGCCGTTACAGCGCTCTGCTTGATGCGGCCGTCGCAGCCATCGCTGCTCAATCCGATAAGAAGAACCTCGGCAACCTGTTCGCTGGGCGGAGCGGAAAGCTGGTGGATGACAACAAACTTGCGAAATCTGCGGCCGATTTCGATCTCGTGACGTGGCTTGTCATTATGGACGAGAAGGTGTCGGCTGATGTCTGAGTGCCGCCCCCGGGTCCAGGCGGCGCTGAAGGCGCTATTCGACCGACCGCTCAAGGATGCATCGGCCGAACTGTTCGGTGTGCTCGGGTATGCAAGCCGTAAGACGGTCAACCTCGACGGAACGCTGTCCTCATTCCTGAGCTTCGTTGACCCGACCGGCGGGTTGACCAATAAGCCGGATGCCCGGGTGCCCAAATGGCGCCGCGTCGACTTCATATTCCAGCTTACGAATGATGAAATCCCAATCCTGGCGCAGGGCAACAAGGACCTCTTCCAGGGCCAGCAGGATTATCGGACCTCGATCATCGAGTCGTTCGTGTTCCTGGCCATCGACCTGGAGGGCGAGGAGTGGGCGCGCGGCGCATTGGCCGGCATCACGCGTGAAATTAACCGCGTCTTTCCGATGCCGGTTATCATCCTGTTTCGGCATGGCCGCCTCGCCTCGCTGGCAGTCATCGACCGGCGCCCCAACAAAAAAGATGGTTCGCGCGACGTCGTCGAGAAACGCATCTCGATCGTCAAGGATATCGATCTCGCGAAACCCCATCGCGCCCACATCGATATTCTCTGCGACATCGCCTTGTCGGAAGTGAAGGTTCGCGGTCGCGGCGTACCGACCAATTTCCGCGATCTCTATGACGGCTGGCTCGATGCTCTTTCCGCGCAAACGCTAAACACGCGTTTCTATCGGGAGCTCGCTAACTGGTTCTTTTGGTCGGTCAAACAGGTCATGTTTCCAGCCGCGGCTCTTGAGTCGGACAAAGATAAGCGGGACGAACAGAATCAAATCGCTGTCATCCGCCTGCTCACGCGGCTCATTTTTGTTTGGTTCATCAAGGAGAAGGGCCTCGTCCCCGAGGGGCTTTTCGAGCCGGATCAACTGAAGAGGCTCCTGAGCGAAGACCCCGCCAGTCATCGTGATAGCAGCACCTATTACAAAGCCGTTCTCCAGAACCTGTTCTTTGCGACGCTCAACACGGAAATGTCGGAGGACCGTAAGTGGCGCACTAAAGCATCCGGCAACGGTCTCGACGGTCACTATCTGATCCATACGGTATACCGTTTCAAAGATGCCTTCCGTGACCCTGCGGCGACGCTCGCCCTGTTCCGGCAGGTGCCATTCCTGAATGGCGGCCTTTTCGAATGCCTTGATCGCGAAATCCCCGACCGCGAACTTCAACGCAACCCGGGCCTGAGGGACCGCGCGACACAGGAAGGATCGCGCCTGGTTATGCGCATAGATGGATTTTCGGAGCGCCCCGACAACCCGTTACGGGTTCCCAATAAGATTTTCTTTGCCCAAGGCGAAAAGGTCGATCTCAATGCCGAATATGACACCAGGGGAAAGAGCTATCAGGCCGACGGTCTAATCGAGCTGTTCTCCCGCTACAAATTCACGGTCGAGGAGAACACGCCGGTCGAAGAAGAGGTCGCGCTCGATCCAGAGTTGCTTGGCAAGGTCTTCGAGAATCTGCTGGCGAGCTATAATGCCGACACGCGGACGACGGCGCGCAAAAAATCCGGATCATTCTATACTCCGCGCGAAGTGGTCGACTACATGGTCGACGAGACGCTGATCGCCTATTTCGAGCGGCGTCTTTCGGAAAAGTCTGAGCCGTTGAAAGCCTCTCGGCGTAAGCCAATCGCCGAGACGCTCGACTTAGGCACATCGCCCGGTGAACTTGGCCTCTCCCGGCCGACTGCTTCATCGCAACCCCGATCGGCTGCGCCAACCGATATCGAAGTGCGATTACGGGACCTCTTGTCGTTCAAGGAAACTGGCAATCCTTTTCCCAGCCCTGAAACCGATGCCCTGATCGCGGCGATCGACGATCTCAAGGCGCTCGACCCGGCCTGTGGCTCCGGCGCGTTCCCGATGGGGCTGCTGCAGAAGCTGATCCATGTCCTGCATCGGCTCGATCCCAACAACGCCCGCTGGAAGGCACAGAATCGTAAACCGCTCGAAGAACGCCTCTCCGCAGCGAAGCGGACGCCTGATCCTTCCCGACGTGAGGCGGAGATTGAGGACGCCGAGGCCGCCCTGGAGAAACTCGACCACGACTTCTCCGATGCCAACCGCCCTGATTACGCTCGTAAGCTCTACCTGATCGACAAGTGCCTGTTCGGCGTCGATTTCCAACCGATCGCGGTTCAGATCGCCAAGCTTCGGTTCTTCATCTCGCTGGTGGTGAGCCAGAAGATCGATCGGTCGAAGGACAATGCCAACATCACCGCGCTGCCGAACCTTGAGACCAAGCTGGTTGCCGCCGACAGCCTCATCCCGATCGAACGACCGGCCCAGGCCGATCTCTTTCGCAATACCAAGATCGCGGAGAAGGAAGCCGACCTGCGCGCCATGAATGAGCGTTATTTCAGCGCGCGCACCATGCGAACGAAGCGCAAATGCCGCGACGCGATTGGCGGTCTGCGTGATGAACTGGCTGATCTTTTGCGGTCTGATCGCGGCTTACCGGAAGCCGATGCTAAGAAGATGGCTGCATGGGATCCGTTCGACCAGAACGCGGCGGCGCCTTTCTTCGACCCAGAATGGATGTTCGGCCTCTCTTCAAACTTCGATCTCGTTATCGGCAATCCGCCCTATGTGCGGCACGAGGCGATCAAGGAGCAGAAGCCGCTACTGGAGAAGCATTATGGCGGGAAGGACAGACAGGGGAATCCGATCGGCGCCTACAGCGGGACTGCTGATCTGTTCGTTTATTTCATCCAGCGCGGCATTGAGCTTCTAAACCCCGATGGTGCCTTCGCTTACATTACGTCGAATAAATGGTACCGCGCCAAATATGGCGAGCGGCTGCGAGGCTGGATGAACCGGCATGCGCGGCTTCGGAGTATTGTCGACTTCGGCGATGCCCCGGTATTCGATGCCGTCGCCTATCCGACCATCATCGTCGCTACGCGGCGGGCGGTGCCCTTACCCGCCCCGGCCCCAACTGATTCTGTGCGCGTCATGAACTGGGTTCCTGATCCGAGCGGACCAGACGTAACGATCTTCCCGGCACTCTTCGATAGCATGTCTTTCGCTGTCCCGCAGAAAGAGCTCGCAATCGGCGGCTGGCAGTTAGAGCCGCCGATGAAACGTGGTCTGCTGGAGCGTATCCGTGCGACCGGAACGCCACTGAAAGAATTTGTCGAATCACGCGTGTATCGCGGTGTGACTACAGGCCTCAACGATGCGTTCGTTATTAAAGGTGTCCAGCGCGAGCGGTTGGTTTCAATTGATCCACGTTGTAAGGCGATCATTAAGCCATTTCTACGTGGAGGCGACGTAGAGCGCTGGCATGCCGAGCAGCAGGATTTTTGGTTGATCAAGATTCCATCATCTGAAAACGTGGACCACCCGTGGAGCAATGCCGTCGACGCAATAGCAGAGAAAATTTTTGCCCAGACCTATCCTTCGATTCACGCTTTTATGAACGATTATCGCAAGGATCTCATCAAACGATACGATCAGGGAAAATTCTTTTGGGAAATGCGATCCTGCACTTACTGGCAGGAGTTCGATAAACCAAAAATTCTCTCTACCAAAGTCTCGTTTCGGCCCTCATTTTGTTTAGATCGATCAGGCGCCATTCTCGGCAACACGGCGTACTTCATACTACCTGGCCGATGGGGGCATTACTTGGTTGGGCTACTGAATTCCAGTGTATCGGAATTCTATGCGCGAAAGATTTTCGCCGGGAAACAAGGCGGATTCTATGAGGTCCAGCCCGAGGGCCTCGAAGCTTTTCCGGTTCCTAAATTGCTTCCACTGCAAATCAAAATTCTTAATGAGATCGATTATGGACCCCTCGCCCTCAAAGACGTGCGGTTTGAACAGCTCCTTAACGGCTTCATTTATGAGCTTTTTTTCCGCGAGGACCTTCACGCGCGCGGCTTAAAGCTCTTCGAGGAAGCTGAAAAAGCGGGGCTTGGCAAGCTAGCAGGCGTCGAAGGCAAGGCGCTCGTGAAGGCGGCAGAGGCCTTCGCCGCCACACATATCGTCCCCGGCGCCAAGCTACGCACCATGCTTTCCGACCTGCAAACCCTAGATGTCGTCCGCATCATCGAGGGCAAGGAATGACTGGGGTCACGCTCGATGTCGGTGGCCCGCCATCCGCCGGCACGGCGCCGGTCCTCGTCGCCAATGTCCCTTCGGTGAGCGCTCTGAAGATCAAGACCCTAAAGATTTGCGACTTCCGCGCATTTGCCGGCCCGGAGCCGGTCACCATCGCGCTGAACGGCAAGAACCTTCTCGTTTACGGCGAGAACGGGGCCGGCAAGTCCTCGATCTTCCATGCGCTGGACGAATTCTTTTCTATGTCCCAGCCAAGCGCTTTGGCCCGGAAGGAACGGCTTAAGGCCCTGAAGAATGTGTTTTCCGGTCAGCCCGAGGACAACGCCTTCATCGAGGTCGAACTTGACGATGGTGCGCCAGCAGCGCGCTGGAGCAACAAAGGTCACCCGGTCGATACCTCTCCCGGCAAGGCGGACGCTCGGATCGTCAACGGCGCCTTTCGCAAAGCTATTCTCGATTACCGCGCACTTCTCGACACGAATTACCGGCATGGCACTGGCGCGGTAAATCTGTTCGACGTCTGCGTTCGCGTCCTCCTTCGAGACTATCCGGCCGTGCATAATGGCAAAGAGGAACGGCTGTTTGCTCTCTGGCAACGCATGGAATCATTGCCTGCCATGCCTCGAATGACCAGCGATGACAAATCGAATATCCAAGCACTGACAACAAGCCTCAACGCCGCATTGAGCGAGGCCATTGAAGCGCTCGTCCCAAAGGCCAATGCAGTTCTCGCTGATCTCGGTTGGGGCGATGTCAAGGTCGACGCCCTGACGATGCCGGGGGTCGCCTTCTCGTGGGAGCGGCTTCGGAAACACAGGCGATACGTGGGCTGTGAGATTACGCCGAAGCTGCTTTATCGAGACAAAGAACTGGCGCGACCACAGACCTTCCTGAACGAAGCTCGGCTGTCGGCTCTTGCGTTGGCCATCTATTTCGCCGGCCGGCTAATCTGTGCAGCCACGCTCCAGGCCGACACACCGCGCGTGATGGTGCTCGATGACGTTCTGATTGGGCTGGACCAGTCCAACCGCTTGCCCGTGCTTCAGGTGCTGGAGAAGCATTTCGTAGATTGGCAAATCATACTGCTCACCTACGATCGCGTCTGGTTCGAGATGGCGCGCTTCCACCTTGCCGATCGCAAGGACTGGGAAACGTTGGAACTCTTTGAGGAGGTCGAGCCGACTGGCGCAAGCCGGCCGATCCTGCGATCGCAGAACGTCGACGCAGTTGTCAGCAACACTACGATCGCGCGCCAATTTTACAACGATAATCAATTTCCTGCCGCCGCCGTACACGCCCGCGTCGCGTTTGAGCTCTCATTGAAAAAGGTTTGTGATGACATGGCCATCCCTGTCCGCTTTCATATCGATCAGCGCAAGACGTCGAGCGAGGAGCTGCTTTCTGCGATCGAGGCGTGGCTAAAGGCGCCGAAGCGAGCAACGGAGAAGGCGGCGCTTGATCCCGCGATTGTCCAACTCAAGATGTGGCGTAAGGTGGTGCTGAATCCCTTCTCGCATTCAACACCGGTCAACCTCGCACAAGCGGAGGTGCTGGGCGCAATCGACGCGGTCGAAGCGCTGCACAATGCCTTCAAAGCTCACATCAAGACGAAACCCTGAACAAGTTCAAGGACGAGATGCGCGCCTTCGCCCGATACATCGGCATCGACTATTCGGGCGCCGAGACGCCGACCGCGAGCCTGAAGGGCCTGCGCGTCTATTTGACCGAGGGCGATGCGCCGCCGGTCGAGGTGCCGCCGCCACCGTCTCCACGCAAATACTGGACGCGGCGCGGCATCGCCGAATGGTTGGTCGAGCGGCTGGCCGAGCACGTGCCTACGCTCGTCGGCATCGATCACGGGTTTTCGTTTCCGCTGCGCTATTTCGAGGTGCATGGACTCGTACCCGACTGGCCCGCCTTCCTCGACGATTTCCAGCGTCATTGGCCAACTGACGACGACAACACCTACGTCCAATTCGTTCGCGATGGCGTTCACGGTAACGGCGCAGCACGCTCCGGCAATTCGCGATGGCGGCGGCTAACGGAGGAGCGCGCGGGCGGCGCGAAATCGGTGTTTCATTTCGACGTGCAGGGATCGGTCGCCAAATCCACCCATGCCGGGATTCCCTGGCTGCGGTTCATGCGTCGGCAACTTGGGCTGCGTGTGCATTTCTGGCCGTTCGACGGCTTGGAGATTCCGGCTGGGCACTCGACCATCGCCGAAGTCTATCCGGCGCTGTGGAGCCGCACCTTCGCGCGCGAGGGACGCGTAGGCGACCAGCACGATGCCTACAGCATCGCGGCCTGGCTTTCGCGCGCCGACCTGGACGGTAGCCTCGCGGCGTTCCTGAAACCCGACTTGACGCCGCCCGAGCGCGCGGTCGCGAAGGTCGAGGGCTGGATTCTAGGTGTCGCGTGATGTTGATCTCAGCGAGATGGGTTCTCCGAATCCGTACCGTATCGACTCAAAAGCCCAACGATTACTGCGTCCCGGTTGGACACCAGAATCTCTCGCTCATCCGCGCGAACTTCCAAAAGTACGGAATTCTCAGAACGAATAACCGCGTAAAATCAGCAGCTTAAAATTCTGTACCATTTTCCCGCAGTCCGGAGCTTTGGAGAATAAGGGCCGGAGAGAGACGAATTTGGCCTCGGGCGCGCGTCACTCGGTCCTGAGCTTTGGCGAGAAAACCGCGCGGATATTGGCGTTTTTCAGCGTGGGGAATCGCGACGGAGAGAGTTACGCCGGAGGGAATTGGCGGACAGGGAGGGATTCGAACCCCCGGTACGGTTGCCCGTACGCCGCATTTCGAGTGCGGTGCTTTCAACCACTCAGCCACCTGTCCAACTTATTGAAGTGATTACGTTATTTACAATACGAGCCGAAGAGCAAGCCATTGCTATCGGATTGCGCCCGCTTATACCAGACTGAAATACGGCGTCGAGACTGAAGCGGCTTAGGTCAGGCAAGCGAATACGCAGAAACATACTAGCCCAATAGAAAACCGCCTGCCGGATGCCGGCAGGCGGTTCAATTTCAAGCCTAGCTACTCTTACTCCGGCAGATCGTAACGCAGGCCGAGTTTGAAGTAGCGGCCGACGGGGTCATAGATGCCGGCGTTCCACCAGATGGCTGGGACCTCTCCGTCGAGCGCATTGTCGACGTTCAGGTAGATGTTGAGGTTTTCGCCATCCTCGCCCTGGATGATGTCATAGGCGACTGCAAAGTTCATACGCTGCGGCGAGGGCCAGATGCCGATATTGGTCGTGCCGCTCTTCGTCGGATCGTAGAAGGGATCTTCCGGACCGATGCCGCCCGCCTTGATCGGCGGCCAGTAACGCCAGTTCGCGGAGAACTTCCAGCGTTCCAGCGCATAGGTAGCGGTCATGTTCAAGGACCACCGCGGCAGGCCGGAGCCACCAACGCCATGATTGATCTGCGTCGTGCCGTTCGGCAGCGGCTGGCTTGTGACGTCGTCGATCGCATAGTTGGCGGCCGTCGACAGCGAGAGCGTGCCGGGAATGCCGATCAGATCGATCGGAACCCGGTTTCGGATATTGAAATCGAGACCATTCACCACTTCCGAGTTCAGATTGAAGCGCGTCGTCGAGATGTGCTGAATGGCAAATTGCGTGAGCGGATCTTCACCCGGCCGGAACTCGATATAGGTGCAGTATTCCGGGAAGGCCGGTGAGGGCGGGATGTCATGCGGCGCGCCTAAGCACCGGCTGACGATTTCACCACCGCCAATGCTGGCGATAACACCGGTGTTATTGAGCCGGTAGTAATCCAGCGAGAAGCGGAAGCCCGGCAGCCATTCGCCGAGGTCAGGCGTCAGCACGATACCGGCATAGAAGCCATGTGCGATTTCCGGCAGCAGGTTCGGGTTGCCGTTGGTCAGAATGCCTGTCACCTGCTGGGAGATCAGGCTTTGGGTGTTGAGAATGGTAGACTGACCCGAACTCGGAGAGTTCGCCGTTTCGCCAAAGTTCGGAGCGCGAATATCGGTCGAGAGGGTGGCGCGGAGGCGAGCCCACTCGGTCACGTCCCAGGTTGCGCCGTATTTCCACGTCCACACCGAACCCGAAATGCCGTAATGCGTGTAGCGTGCGGCGGCATTGAAATCGATGGCCTGGGCGAAGGGCAGATCCCGCACCACCGGAACACCGATTTCGGCGTTGAACTCGTACACCGAGTCACTGGTGTAGAAGGTCGGGATGTTGCGGGTGTTGAACCGGCTGACCATGCCTGGAGGCGTACCCAGCTGGTTGAAGCTATCCCAGCGCCACTCGGCACCGAGAGCGATCTGCAGAGCGCCCGCCGGAAGTTCATAGGGCGAACCATTGATCAGGAACTGCGCACCATAATGCCGGCCGTTATTCTTGGAACCGGCATTACCGTCCGTAGGATTCTCAAGGTAGTTCCATAGCGCTCCACCCTGAGGATCGCCATGAATGCCGAACATGTTGAACGGCAAGCATCCCGGATATTGCTTCGAGATCATGATCGCGCGGTTCGACGAGTTCGGATTAGTCGGAGAGCCTCCGGAAGGCGCATCAGAAATCGCTACATAGTTCGGATTGTTGGTGCCTACAGCGTAATTCCGGATGGCCGTTTCGGAGGCCGTTTGCGGAATATGCCATTGCGGAGGATCAATGACATAAGGTGCGGTGGCGTAGAGCGCGTTACGCAGCGCCTGATCGCCGCACACCGGAATGCCATTGGCATCCTTCACCACATGGCTGGCCGCCAAAAGATTGGAGTCGATAACGACGCCCACGAACACCTGATGGAACATGGCGCGGCCCGCTGTTCCTTTAACGGACCAGTTCCAATCGTCGAAGACGGTGCCGTCGAGACCGGCGAAGAGTTGCACCAGATTGTTCTTGTTGCCGGCATGGGGATAGCGCGTAGAGGAAATATAATCGTTGGTGCCGGACGTCTTAACGAGTCTGATAGAATAGATGTTATTGGCCGTCATCGCCGCCTGAACGGTGGCCGGGATGTACGGATTGCCCGAGGCGATCAGTACCGATTGCGGGAACGGAATCGGGCCGGGCGGCCTGTCCGATTCCAATTGCCCGATACTGGCCGTGATGAACCCGGTGAGACCCGGCATGATCTCATATTCCGCACGTGCCATGCCGGCGCTGCGCCAATAGGGCGGGCCAAGGTAACGGTTCTGATCGGATACGCCGTAATTCGACGTGCTCAGCATGAAGGTGTTGCCGTTCAGCGTGCCAAACTCGAATTTGTAGGGATTGCCTTCAAAATCGAACGCCGTGCCATAGAGCGCGCAGTTCTTGGTCGAGTTCACCGTGGCTGAAGTGGCAAGCGACGTCGTGCAGCCCGTGATCAGGCCGCCAGGCGTGCTGTGATTGAACTCCGCGTGGTTGGTGTAGTAGGTCGCGGGGAAGCCTGCGGGACGCGTCGAGGTCAGCGCGATCGGACCAGGCTCAAGACGGCCCCAGGGGCGGGAATAGATCGTGGCCATGCGCCATTCGCCGGCCGTTTCACCGCCGATGATGAAGTGGCCCTTGCCGCCCGCGAAATCCGAGCCCCACGCCACGCTGGCGCCGAACTGGTTATTATCGCCATATTGCGACGTGCCGAAGTAGGTCGACGCATTCCAGCCATTCATCCGCTTCTTCAGGATGAAGTTGATAACGCCGCCCACCGCGTCCGAGCCGTAGGTCGCCGAGGCGCCGGCCGTCACGATGTCGAAGTGATCGACGAGAGCCGACGGGATCATGTTGTTGTCGAAGGACCCATTGGCCTGCGGCGAGGTCGGGCGGATGCCGTCGATCAGCGCGAGCACCGTGCCGCTGCCGTGAATGGATGTAGTCGACTGGCCGACCGACACGATACCGGAGCCGGTCGTGGTCAAGCCACCGCCAGGCGAAGAAGTCGGAAGTTCCGAGATCAGAGTACCGATACCGGACAGAGACCGGGTTTCCACGTCCTCGGCAGTGACCTGAGTTACCGGGCTTGGTGCTGTGAAGTTTGCGGTTCCGAGCAAGGTGCCCGTAATGATAACGGTTTCCCCGCCACCCTGCGCGTAAGCCGCGCCCGCGGTGGCAAGCGCTAGCGCAGAAGCGCCAAGATACAGAGCGACTCTCGAATGATGTGACATACAGAAGCCCCCTCTTGCTGTGAGATTCCTCCCCAACGAAGCGAAAAATGTACTCTCAAATTTCGTTGAATTGGAGCGCCACGCTTGAGCAACATCCTTGCCTAGCGGAGGCCGTACGCTCTTAAAGACCTATCGAAAAGGCCCATTGGAGGGGCTTTTTTGGACTCTTGTCTCAAGAATTTTGCTCCAAGGCCTTCCTTTTTGAAGGTCCGAAATGGCCACTGATCGAACCTTGGCCGAGACAGAAAGCGTCTGATGGCAAAGCTTAAATTACTTTAATTACGTCTCCACTGCTCACCCGAAGTGAAGCCAACTTTAACTTTTGAACATCGTAATGAGACACGTTCGCAGCACAAAAAAACACCTCTCGCCATACTGTGGCGACCAAGTCACACATCATTCAAATGTTTATGAGTCAGCGTTAGACGCAGTGCAGCACGATGTCACAGTCAACGGGCGTTATCTCATACACCGAGTGCGCCGATCAGCCTTCGTGGTTCTCGCGCATGCCGTAGAGCAGCGTGACGTTGATGCGCCGGTTCTCGTAGCCTTCCTTGAACGTGATGACATCGGTTTCATGAAAGAGATCGGAATCGAAGATCACGGCGCGATTGGCGCGATAGGGAATCTTCACCGATTTCGAGCCCGCGTTTTTGAGAAATTCGCGGATCGATTTGTCGTCAGTATTGTATTTCTGAAAATCCCAATCGAGCGGCGCCCCTTTGTCCCAGACAATAAGACCGCCGCCTTTGGGATCGAGATTGGCCTCATCCGGCGTGATCCAGAAATTCACGTTCACCGCGGCGAAATCGGCATGGATGCCGGTGCCCTTCAGCCTGCTGTCGTATTTGAACGCCCAAGTCTGAAAGAGGGGGTGGTCGCGGAAGATCGCGGGATAGGTCGTGCGCAATTCGTCGACGATCTGCGCAAGCAATGGACAGGTGAAACCATGCTCGACATTGGCGCCGAGATAGCCGTTGTCGTAGATCTGCCGCCAGATGGTCGAACCCAGGCAAAAGCGTCGCATGCCTTCGAGAGCGTCCTGAGTGAGTAGATCGTCGATCACCACGATCTGAGGCTTATTGGTGCGCCAGCCTTGCTCGGTAGCCTCAATAGCCGCATTAGGATTGACGGCTGGACCCGTCAATCTCTCGCCACCCGCAAGATAAAACATATCGTTGACCGCGCCGCCGCCTGGAACACCAATGGTGCCCAGATAGGCGCGTTGTTCCTCATCGTGGTGCAATTTATGCGGCGGAGGATTTTTGGAGCGCGTTCCGCCGGCGCCATAGATGATCTCGGCATAACGCATGAAGGATGCGAAACCTTCCTCGGTATGGCGATCCATGCACAGAGCCCCGGCGAGATTGAAATGCGCCTTGGCAAAATTGGGATCAATCTCGAGGGCGCGGCGATAGAACCGCTTCGCCTGCTCGATTTTGTCCTTATCCTTTTGCAGCGCGCCCTCAGGAGAAACAGACCAATGAAGCGTGCCCGGCAGGGAATCGAGCATGCGTTGGCCAACGAGACCCGCGCCACCGACGAAATAGGCAAGACCCAGATTGTTATGCGCGGCGGCGAAATCCGGCCTCTTGGCAATCAGACGTTCGAGAATTTCAATCGCCTGATCCAATTTCTGCTGCGACGTATATAGGCTGGCGAGATTGTTCGAGGCGTCGTCGAAATCCGGTTTCAAGGAAATCGCGCGGCGATAGGATTCGGCTGCTTCTTCCAGCCTGCCTTGCTCTTGCAAGAGGACGCCAAGATTGTAATGCGCTTCGGCGAAATTGGGCTCCGCCGCGATACTGCGCCGGTAGAATTCGATGGCCTCGGGGATGCGCCCAGCCTCAAAATTTCGCATTCCCGCAAGATAAAGCTGCGCGCCATCGAGATCGGAATTGTTCCCCACCATCTCCTTTCGTGCGCGCGCCACTAAGATATCGACGGCGGAGCCCGAAAGTCCCTTCCTCTTGCCCGCTTCCAAAACCGTCATCGCATCAAGCGCGTGACCAGCGGCAAGCAATGCATCGGCCAGGGAGAGCCAATATTGCGCTGTGTCGGGACTTGCCTCGAGCGCCGCGCGTAGATGCGGCAGACCATCGGCGGGCCTGCCCAGCCGGGCCGCGAGAACGCCGAGATTGTGATTGGCGATGGGGTGCAGCGGCTCTTTGGCCAGGATACCGCGATAGAGACGTTCGGCATCCGCCCAGCGCCCGGCTTGATAATGGGCGGCGGCTTCTTTGAGTTGGGCTTCGACGGATGCTCGCATGCTCATTTCAAATATAGAGATACCGGCAGCGGGACTTCAGGCAAATCGAATTCTCTAATCCCCGCCCGACAGCCATTTGAGAATGCCGGATGCACCCTCGCCCCGGCCCAGATGCTCCACCAGGAAGGGAAGAAGCGCCTGCATTTCCTCGGCAAAGCCGAAAGGCGGGTTGACCACGAAAAGACCTGTCGCGTTCATGCCCGGCCGTTCCTCCACACTGCTTGCTTGGCCAATAGCTAGCTCGATCTGCAAAAGCGTGCGAACCCCATTGGCGAGTTCACCCGCGGCGGCGGCCACGTCACTTCGCGCCTTGGCGGGATACCAAAGAAGATAGATGCCGGTGGCAAAGCGACGATAAGCGGCTGAGAGCGCTTTCACCGCGTGGGCAAATTCGCTTTCCCTCTCATAGGGCGGATCGATAAGGATGACGCCGCGTCTTTCCTTGGGCGGCAGCAGACGTGCCAATTCCTGATAGGCATCACCTAGAATCGCGCGGGCGCGCGCATCGGAAGCCGCCGCTTTAAGCGTCTCATATTCTTCGGGATGTTTCTCGATGGCGATCAACCGATCGTTCTCCCGTAGCAGACGAAGGGCAATCACCGGTGAGCCAGGATAGCGCTTCGGCGCGAATTCCTTCACCAGCCCCAGATAGTCCTTAAGCACGCCGGGAAGCGCGTTCTGCCCGAAGAGCTTCTTTACGCCCTCTTCGGCCTCGCCGGTCTTCTTCGCTTCAATACCTTCAAGATCGTACAGCCCGCGCCCGCCATGCGTATCGATCACCACGAAAGGCGTGGGCTTCTTTTTCAAATGCAGGATGATGGACATCAGCGCCGCGTGCTTCAGCACATCGGCGAAATTCCCGGCATGATAGGCGTGGCGATAATTCATCCGCGCCACCTCAGTCGAAGGATCAGTCCTTGGCGCGTTCCAGATAGGCGCCGTCTTCGGTCTGGACCACGACGCGGGTGCCCACCGTGATATGGGTCGGCACCATGGTGCGCACGCCATTGGAAAGGACCGCGGGCTTGAACGAGCCCGATGCCGTCTGCCCCTTGATCACGGGCTCCGTATCGGTGATCTCCAACACCACGCGGGCCGGGAGTTCGATGGAGATCGGCACGCCATTATACTGGCTCAAGCTGACTTCCATATTCTCCTGGAGATAGACGGCGCTATCGCCCAGCACGTCGGCGGAAACATGGATCTGCTCGAAATTGTTCGGCTCCATGAAGATGTATTGGTCGCCGTCCTGGTAGAGGTAATTGTATTTGCCTTCGTCGATGAACGCCTTCTCGACCGCCTCGGTCGTCTTGTAGCGCTCCTGAGTCTTTACGCCGTCCGAAATGCGGCGCATTTCCAGATGAGTGACGGGCGTACCCTTGCCAGGATGGATATTTTCAGCACGTATGACGACGTAGAGCTTGCCATCCTTTTCGATGACGTTGCCCTTGCGAACGCTGCTGGCGATGACGGAAACCACGTGTCCCTCTCGGATTTTGAGCCGGCGGGGTCATAGCAGGGTGCGGAGCCACGGCCAAGGGTGCTGCATATGATCTCGCGCTCGACCCAGAACTCGCCTTGGTGGGATGCAAGGCGCCATGCCGACCGAAGGCCGCTTCTGCTGGCGCGCGGGCGGATGAAGGAAGCGATTAGACGGTATTTTGCGAAAGAGGGCTTCACCGAGGTGGAATGCGGCGCGCTGGTTGTTTCACCCGGCAATGAGGCGCACCTCCATGCCTTCGCCACGGAGCGGATAGGCACCGATGGCGCACGCCGCCCCCATTATCTGCATACCTCACCGGAATTCGCCTGCAAGAAGCTGCTGGCGGCGGGAGAGGAGCGCATCTTCACTTTTGCTAATGTGTTCCGGAACCGAGAGCGCGGACCGCTGCACGCGCCGGAATTCACCATGCTCGAATGGTATCGCGCGAATGAAAACTATGACGCGGTGATTGAAGATTGCCCAGAGCTTCTGCGCATAGCGGCGCGGGAGGCGGGTACATCGCTTCTGCGTTTTCGCGGGAAGGAAGCCGATCCCTTTATGAAGCCTGAGCGCTTGAGCGTAGCGGAAGCCTTCTCGCGCCATGCCGGGATCGACCTGATGAAGAGCGTCGATGCCGAGGGCGTCGGCAATCGCGATGCGCTGGCCGAAGCTGCAAAGACGAGCGGCGTTGCCCTGGCGGCGGATGATAGCTGGTCCGATATTTTCAGCCGTGTACTGTCGGCCAAGGTAGAGCCTCAGCTCGGAATGGGACGCCCGACGGTGCTTTATGAATATCCGCGCCAGGAAGCGGCATTGGCGCGCGCAACGCCGCACGATCCTAAGCTGGCGGAGCGCTTCGAGCTTTATGCCTGCGGCGTTGAACTCGCCAATGGCTTCGGCGAATTGACCGATGCGGCGGAACAGCGCTGCCGCTTTGAAGCGGAAATGGCGGAGAAGGAGCGCGTCTATGGCGAGCGTTATCCGTTGGATGAGGATTTCCTCGCCGCGCTTTCCCGTATGAGGCCGGCGAGCGGCGTGGCGCTCGGCTTCGACAGGCTGGTGATGCTGGCGACAGGAGCGGAGCGCATCGATTCCGTGATCTGGACGCCCTTTGCCGAGGAACCATGAGAGCCTCTTCCCGCACCTTGCGCAGTGCCGCCGAACTTGGTGAGGCCGGTCTTATCGCGCCCGAACGCGTGGCGGCGCTTGAGCCTGCGGCACAGCGTTATGCGGTAGCGGTGACGCAAAGCCTCGCAGGACTGATGGATGCCGCCGATCCCAAAGACCCGATTGCACGCCAATTCATCCCATCCGAAGCCGAACTCGTAACGCTTCCAGAAGAACGCGCCGATCCCATCGGCGACAAGGCGCATCAACCGGTCGAAGGCATCGTGCACCGCTATCGCGAGCGTGTGCTTTTGAAGCTCACCCATGTCTGTCCCGTCTATTGCCGCTTCTGCTTTCGCCGCGAAATGGTGGGACCGGGCGAGGATCAAGTGCTTTCGCCGCGTGCGCTCGATGGTGCTTTGGACTACATCGCCGCGCATCTCGAAATCCGCGAAGTGATCCTCACCGGCGGCGATCCTTTCATGCTGGCGCCGCGGCGGTTGGCGGAAGTCACGGCGCGTCTATCGGCGCTCGCACATGTGAAGGTGCTACGCTGGCACACGCGTATTCCCGTGGCCGATCCGCAGAAAATCACGGACGCGCTGGTGCGCGCGATCAACACGAAGGAAAAGGCCGTCTATGTCGTGGTGCATGTCAATCATGCGCGCGAACTCGGCGCCGAGATGCGCGCGGCATGCCGGCTCATGATCGATGCCGGCATTCCACTCCTCAGTCAGAGCGTGCTTCTGAAGGATGTGAACGATGATGTGGAGACGCTGGAAGCATTGATGCACGCGCTCGTCGAAACGCGGATCACACCCTATTATTTGCATCAGGCCGATCTTGCGCCCGGCACGTCGCATTTCCGCGTGCCGTTCCAAACCGGCCAAAGACTGATGCGGGATTTGCGCGCGCGTGTTTCAGGCTTAGCCCTGCCCGCCTATGTGCTCGATATTCCCGGCGGTTACGCCAAAGCCAACCTTGAGCTTTCCGATATCGTGGAAGAGGTGGATGGCACCTTTCGCGTGCGTGATGGAGAAGGCCGTTGGCATGCCTATCCGCCCTGATTCCCCTGTTTTAGACCGCTTCTAGCTCGCAAGTAGCCATCAAAACGTGAAATTGGTGGGTTCACCGCGAATTTGTACGCCCAAAAGCGCCGCATGGTGTAAAACGAGTCTCAAGGGTAGGGGCGCCTCGAACCGTGCATGATAAAAGCACGATGGCTGCCAAACGGGTTGGAACACGGCGGGTAAAAATTTCGATCATGTAATTGCCGTGTCAACGCATCTCACAATCGGCGTTTCGTTGGAGCATCGGTCACAGACATGAGCAGCAATTTGGTTGACGGCCAGGCGACGTCTCAGTCCGCCTTGCGAATGGATACGGGCACGACTGCTGGCAAAAGCCACTCGGGAATGACCCCGACCGACATCAAGAATCCGGATTACTTCCACAAAGTCGTTGATTGCCAATGGGCCTGCCCCGCGCATACGCCCGTGCCCGAATATATCCGCCTCATCGCGGCCGGGCGTTACAGCGACGCCTATATGGTCAATTGGCAGTCGAACGTGTTTCCGGGCGTGCTCGGCCGCACCTGCGACCGCCCCTGCGAACCAGCCTGCCGCCGCGGCCGCGTCGAGGAAACGCAACAGGCCGCGCAACCCGTCGCCATCTGCCGCTTAAAGCGCGTCGCCGCGGACAATAAGGAAAACGTCAAAGACCGGATGCCCGTCGCGCCCGCGCAGAAAAATGGCAAGCGCGTCGCGCTGATCGGCGCGGGACCTGCATCCTTGACCGTCGCGCGCGATCTTCTTCCCTTGGGCTACACCTGCGTTCTCTACGATCAGGATCCCAATGCGGGCGGCATGATGCGCACGCAGATCCCGAAATTTCGCTTGCCGGAAACCGTGCTCGACGAGGAAGTGAATTACATCCTCGATTTGAAGCCCGAACTCAGGCTGGGTCATCGCGTCACCTCGATGAAGGCGATTCTCGCCGAAGGCTATGACGCGGTGTTCGTCGGCTGCGGTGCGCCGCGCGGACGCGAACTCGAGATTCCCGGCCGCAAAGAAGCCGCCGCGAATATCCATATCGGCATCGATTGGCTTTCCTCCGTCTCCTTCGGCCACACCACCAAGATCGGCAAGCGCGTGATCGTGCTCGGTGGCGGCAATACGGCGATGGATTGCTGCCGCACCTCGCGCCGCCTGGGCGGCGACGATGTGAAGGTGGTGGTGCGCTCAGGCTTTGAGGAAATGAAAGCGTCTCCCTGGGAAAAGGAAGACGCGATGCATGAAGGCATCCCGATCCACAATTTCCTCGTGCCGAAGGAATTCCTGCACAGGAACGGCACGCTCACGGGCGTCGTGTTCGAAAAGGTGAAGGCTGAATTCGATGCCAAGGGCCGGCGCTCGCTGGTTTCAGCCGGCGAACCCGATGTGACCTTCGAATGCGATGATGTGCTCGTCGCCGTCGGCCAGGAAAATGCTTTCCCTTGGATCGAAAAGGATTTGGGCATGGAATTCGACCGCTGGGAGATGCCCAAGGTCGATCCCAAGACATTCCAATCGACCAATCCCAAAGTCTTCTTCGGCGGCGATGCGGCATTCGGGCCGAAGAACATCATCTGGGCCGTCGCTCACGGCCATGACGCGGCGATCTCCATCGATCTCTTTTGTAGCGGCGATAACGTAGCCGATAGGCCGCCGCCGCTCGTCAATCTGATGAGCCAGAAGATGGGCATTCACGAGTGGAGCTACGACAACGATATCTCGCTCGACAGGCGCTACAAGGTTCCGCACGCGCCGCCGGAAAAGACACTCAAAGACGTGAAGATGGAAGTCGAACTCGGCTTCGATATTCGCCAGGCCTTCCTCGAAGCGGAACGCTGCCTCAATTGCGATGTGCAGACGATCTTCGAAGGACCCAAATGCATTGAATGCGATGCCTGCGTCGACATCTGCCCGATGGATTGCATCACCTTCACGCCTAACGGCGAAGAGAAGGAGCTGCGCTTACGGCTGACGGCGCCCTCCCCCAACATGACGCAGGACCTTTACGTTTCGAGCGATCTCAAAACGGGCCGCGTCATGGTGAAGGACGAGGACATGTGCCTGCATTGCGGGCTATGCGCCGAACGTTGCCCCACCGGCGCTTGGGACATGCAGAAATTCCTCATCAATACTCCGAAGGCTGGTTGCCATGTCTAAAGGGATCCAGGCGGTCAACGACTTCGTCGTTAAATTCGCCAATGTGAACGGCTCTGGCTCGGCCAGCGCCAATGAAATGTTCGCGCGCTCCATCCTGCGCATGGGCGTGCCGGTCGCATCGCGCAACATCTTTCCGTCCAACATCCAGGGCCTGCCGACCTGGTATGAAGTGCGCGTATCGGGCCATGGCTGGCTCGGACGGCGCGGCGGCGTCGATCTCATGGTGGCGATGAACCCGCAGACCTGGGACAAGGACATCGCCTCCATCGATCCCGGCGGTTATCTCTTCTTCGACTCGTCCAAGCCGTTGCCGGCCTCGAAATTCCGCGAGGATGTGCATGTCATCGGCATGCCTCTCACCGAAATCTGCAACCGTACCTATAAGGACCCGCGCCAGCGCCAGTTGTTCAAGAACATCATCTATGTCGGTGCGCTCTCGGGCCTGCTCGACATCGACATCAAAATCTTCGAGCAGCTCATCGGCGAGCAATACAAGTCCAAAGAAGCGCTGATCGCGCCCAATCATCAGGCCCTGCATATGGGCCATGATTACGCGACACAGCATCTTTCCGGTCTGTGCGGCCTTTCCGTGCAGAAGGCGGACGCCGTGGGCAACCGCATCTTCGTCAATGGCAATGATGCGGCGGGCTTAGGCGCGGTCTATGGCGGCGCCACCGTTTGCGCTTGGTATCCGATCACGCCATCTACTTCGCTCGCGGAATCCTTCATGAAGTATTGCCGCAAGCTGCGCGTCGATCCCGTAACCAAGAAGAACAAATTCGCCATCATCCAGGCGGAAGACGAAATCTCCGCCATCGGCGCTGTCATCGGCGCGGGCTGGAACGGCGCGCGCTCCTTCACCGCGACCTCGGGCCCCGGCATCTCGCTGATGCAGGAATTCTTCGGCCTAGCCTATTTCGCCGAAATTCCGGCCGTCATTGTCGATGTGCAGCGCGGCGGACCTTCCACCGGCATGCCGACGCGCACGCAGCAATCGGATATTCTCCTCTGCGCCTATGCCAGCCATGGCGACACCAAGCATGTGCTCCTCTTCCCAGAGGACCCGACCGAACTCTTCGAGCAGACGGCCATCGCCTTCGATCTGGCCGAACGGCTGCAGACGCCGGTCTTCGTCATGGAAGACCTCGACATCGGCATGAACGATTGGCTGTGCAAACCCTTTGCCTGGGATGATTCCCGCCAATATGACCGCGGCAAGGTGATCACCGCCGAGGACCTCGAAGCGGGCAATCATTTCAACAAAGATCCCAAGCTGGGGCCGCTCACCTTCGGGCGCTATCTCGATGTGGATGGCGACGCCATCCCCTACCGCACGCTGCCCGGAACGCATCCCACCAAGGGCTCCTATTTCACCCGCGGCACATCGCGCGACCGCTTCGCCAAATACAGCGAAGAAGGCACCGTCTATGCCGACAATATGCAGCGCCTCCTGCGCAAATTCGAAACCGCCAAAAGCATCGTGCCTGCGCCCATCAGGCGCAAAGCCAAAGAGCAAGCGCAATATGGCGTGATCTATTACGGCTCGACGTCACCAGCCATGGATGAGGCGCTTGCCGCGCTCGAAGACAAGGGCGTGCATCTGGATACGCTGCGCCTGCGCGCCTTCCCCTTCTCCGACGAAGTGGTGGATTTCATCAATGCCTATGACCAGGTGTTCCTGATCGAGCAGAACCGCGACGCGCAGATGCGTACGCTTCTCGTCAATGAATGCGCCATCGATCCGGCGCGCTTCATCTCGATCCTCAATTATGACGGCACCCCGATCACCGCCCGCTTCATCACCAAGGTGATCGCCGACCGCTTGAACCTCAATGCCAGCGCCAAAGAGGCCGCAGAATGACTTACATCACCAAACCGAAGCTTCGCCATCCCGGCCTGCCCACCAATAAGCTCGGTTTCACCCATCGCGATTACGAAGGGTCGGTCTCGACGCTGTGCGCGGGCTGCGGCCATGATTCTATCAGCGCCGCGGTGATCCAGGCCTGCTTCGAATTGGATATCGAGCCGCATCGGCTTGCGAAGCTCTCGGGCATTGGCTGCTCGTCCAAGACGCCGGACTATTTCCTTGGCCAGAGCCACGGTTTCAACACTACGCATGGGCGCATGCCTTCGGTGCTGACGGGCGCCAATCTCGCCAATAAGGACCTCATCTATCTCGGCGTCTCCGGCGACGGCGATTCCGCCTCCATCGGCCTTGGCCAATTCGTGCATTGCGTGCGGCGCGGCGTGAACATGGTCTACATCACCGAGAACAATGGCGTGTATGGCCTGACCAAGGGCCAATTCTCCGCCACCGCGGACCGCGGTTCCAAGAGCAAGGCGGGCGGCATCAACAGCGATTCTCCGATCGATCTCGTCGGTATGGCGCTGATGTCGGGCGCGAGCTTCGTGGCGCGATCCTTCTCCGGCGATAAGACGCAGTTGGTGCCACTCATCATGGCGGCGATCAGCCATCCGGGCCCCGCCTTCATCGATGTGATCAGCCCTTGCGTCGCCTTCAACAATCATCCCGGTTCGACCAAGAGCTTCGATTTCGTGCGCGCACACAACGAAGCGGTGAACCGGCTCGATTTCATGCCGGAGCGCGATGCCATCACGGTCGATTACGCGCCCGGCACGACGGAAGACGTAACGCTGCATGACGGCTCGATCTTGCGGCTCGCCAAGCTCCATCCCGAATACAATGCGCGGGATCGGGTGGGCGCGATGACCTATATGCAGAGCCGCGCCGCGGCGGGCGAAGTCGTCACAGGCCTTATCTACATGGATGAGAACGCCAAGGACATCCACGGCGCCCTCAACACGGTGGATACGCCGCTGAACGGGCTGAATGCGAAGGATCTTTGCCCAGGCTCGGCCGCGCTGGAAAAGATCAACGCTTCCTTGCGTTAAAAGCCGCTGCCCTAGGATCACAAGGCTGACATGTTCCCATTTTTCGGGGACTTTTTGAGTATTCGTTAAGCCTAGCCAAAGGGTTCGGTAACCAATTTCTACTACTTTTCGGCTGCCATGCCGAAACGGATCGCTTTCCTGGCTGCATTTCTATTGCTCGGTGCCACCCATGCTGGCGCCGCGCCCTTTACTGCGGACATCACGGATCAAAACGGAAAGCCGGCGCCCAACACGGTGGTGAGTCTGATCCCTGTCGTGAAAGCGGGAATGCCTGCCGCCTCGGCCAGCCTTGCGTTGGAAAAGACCATCGACCAGAACGACGAGACCTTCGTTCCTCTGGTGACGATCATCCCCAAGGGCGGCCGCATCGTTTTCACCAACAATGACCGCACCACGCATCAGGTCTATTCGTTCTCGCAGATCAAGCAGTTCGAGCTGACGATCTCCCACGGCCAGACCTCGAAGCCCGTGCAGTTCGATGCCGCCGGCGTCTCCGCCATCGGCTGCAACATCCACGACAAGATGATCGCCTATGCCTATGTGGCTGAGAGCCCATGGACGGCGATGACCGATGCCAATGGCAAACTTCGCATTGCCGATGTCCCGGCGGGCGATTACGTCGCCGAAGTGTGGAACCCATGGCTCGCACCAGGACGCGCCGCTCCGGCGGAAAAGCTTCGGGTCGCGGCTAATGGAGGCGCGCTCTCCACGAGCATCCGGCTTCTGGCGCAGCCCACAATGAATCATTCCCATGGCGGCGACTATTAGGCGGGACAAAGATGAGCTTTCGCCGCCGCCTCGCACTCTTCCTCATCGTAACGCTCGTTAGCGTTCAGATCATCACGGCGATCAGCGCCTACGGCTTCGTGCGCACCAATCTGATCGAGCAAGGCAAGCATGAATTGGCGGCGACGACCGCCGTATTCATGCGCCAACTGAATGAAATCTCCACCCAGGTGGGTGACGACGTTCAAGTGCTGGCGCTCGATTATGCGCTGAGGAAAGCCGTCGCGGAACGCGACCAGGCGACCACGCTCTCCATGCTGCGCAATCATGGCGCGCGCATCAACGCGACGCGTATGTTCATCGCCGGTCTGGATGGCAAGATCGTAACCGACACGGCGGCAATTGGCCTTCAGGGCAAGGCGTTTCCCTTCGCCAGCCTTCTCGAGGACGCAGCGGCCACGGATCAGGGCACGGCGCTCACCGTGCTGAATGGCGGCATCTATTGGACCGTTGTCGTGCCTGTGCGCGCGCCCGTCCCGATCGCCTTCCTTTCCAGCACAGTGGGATCCGAAGCTTGGAATTCACGTGACTTGAAGTCGCGGCCGCACTGACCCTATAGTGAGTCGTATTAATTTAAATCATACCAACATGGTCAAATAAAACGAAAGGCTCAGTCGAAAGACTGGGCCTTTCGTTTTAATCTGATCGGCACGTAAGAGGTTCCAACTTTCACCATAATGAAATAAGATCACTACCGGGCGTATTTTTTGAGTTATCGAGATTTTCAGGAGCTAAGGAAGCTAAAATGGAGAAAAAAATCACTGGATATACCACCGTTGATATATCCCAATGGCATCGTAAAGAACATTTTGAGGCATTTCAGTCAGTTGCTCAATGTACCTATAACCAGACCGTTCAGCTGGATATTACGGCCTTTTTAAAGACCGTAAAGAAAAATAAGCACAAGTTTTATCCGGCCTTTATTCACATTCTTGCCCGCCTGATGAATGCTCATCCGGAATTTCGTATGGCAATGAAAGACGGTGAGCTGGTGATATGGGATAGTGTTCACCCTTGTTACACCGTTTTCCATGAGCAAACTGAAACGTTTTCATCGCTCTGGAGTGAATACCACGACGATTTCCGGCAGTTTCTACACATATATTCGCAAGATGTGGCGTGTTACGGTGAAAACCTGGCCTATTTCCCTAAAGGGTTTATTGAGAATATGTTTTTCGTCTCAGCCAATCCCTGGGTGAGTTTCACCAGTTTTGATTTAAACGTGGCCAATATGGACAACTTCTTCGCCCCCGTTTTCACCATGGGCAAATATTATACGCAAGGCGACAAGGTGCTGATGCCGCTGGCGATTCAGGTTCATCATGCCGTTTGTGATGGCTTCCATGTCGGCAGAATGCTTAATGAATTACAACAGTACTGCGATGAGTGGCAGGGCGGGGCGTAACCTAGGTGACAGAAGTTAAAAGCCTCCGGTCGGAGGCTTTTGACTTTCTGCTAGATCGGCCGCATCGAATATAACTTCGTATAATGTATAATGTATATTGATTTAAATTGCAATAATAAAT
>JADMIO011319506.1_pt1 | contig 74884 bp, 56 predicted proteins | sample 8958161 | NCBI WGS metagenome assembly JADMIO01 (sample SAMN16585339, study PRJNA669376) | soil metagenome | isolation source: Crop rotation soil | place: USA: Cullars Rotation, Alabama | collected 2011 | reverse complement strand
CGACAACTTGTCCACGTGGAATTCTAAGCTTAGGATCCCAATGTGCTGGAAAGGTCTCCGTGTTGATCTCGTCCCGTGCTCTCCGTCTACTCCGCTGAGAATGCTGTTGCTTCCCAGCCCACGTTGCCAACGACACGCGACGTCCCGGATAATTGCCCGTCGTGGCAATCCTCATCCTGCTTGTGTGCCTCATCGTCGCATCGTGCGGCGGCGGCGGGAGTAGCTATACACCGCCACCGACGAATCCCTCCAACCCGTACACGTTTACATTGACTGCGAACGGCGTGAGTCCCAAGGAACTCACGGTTCCGATCGGCACGCGTGTCTTGTTCCTCAATCAGGACTCGCGCCGGCACGACGTCGCGTCCGATCCACATCCCGATCACACTGATTGCAACGAGATAAATACCGTCGGCGTGTTGACGACGGGACAGAGCCGCGAGACCAGCAACTTGGTCGCGCCGAAAACGTGTGGATTTCACGATCACGACAATCCGCCGCCGACGACGCAGGCGGGGAACCAGTGGACGGGCCGCATAGTTATCCGCTGAGACGTTGACTAAAGGTACCGCTTTCGAGTCGGCAGAACTGTAATCGGGCAATCGCAAGAAAATATCCCAACCCGTTACAAATCACCCATATAATCGCCGGTCTACCACGACGGCCATGTCACGAATTCGGAGGAGGTTCGATGACTCTCCGACGGCTGATTCGTGTGCGCGTTGCTGCAGCCGCGCCCACGTCATTCGCTCTATCGCCACGCACTTGGTGGCGAGCTTTCTCGAGGAAACCTTCCATGCGAAGAACATACGTCGGCGTACTCTGCCTGTTGGTTTCAGCCACCGCGCATGCACAGATTCCCGGACAGAACGTGAACATGGTGACGGGCACCAAGTTTCCTGGTGGCGATCCGTATTTGCAGAAGCAGAACGAGCCGTCTGGCGCCGTATCCACCGTCAACCCCTGCCGGTTGCTCGCCGGCGCGAACGACTATCGTGCTGTCAATCTGCCGGGATTGCCTGCGGACAAGGAAATCGGCGACGCGTGGGTGGGCTGGTATACGTCGATCAACTGCGGGCAGACGTGGTACAGCACGCTCGTGCCTGGCTACCTGCAGGACAACAGTCCCGCGGGGCTCGCCTCGCCAGTGCACGGGCTGACCACCGCCGGCGATCCGACGGTGCGCGCAGGTGCCGGCGGATTCTTCGCGTACAGCTTCCAGGCGTTCAACCGCGGCTCGAACGTTGGCAAGCTTGCCGTCGCTCGATTCCTCGACAAGAACACGACCGAAGCCGTCACCAAGCCCGAAAGCGCCATCAGCTACATCGATACGCGCATCTGGGATACCGGCTCGGCCGGTCAATTCATCGATAAGCCGTTTCTCGCCATCACCCAGGGCACCGGCACCTGCACGGTGCTCGGAAAGACCATTCCGGCAAGTACGGTTCACCTTGCATGGACAGTGTTCGTCGGCAACAGCGACCAGGTCATCCGGACGAAGGTGTACTACGCACGCTCGAGCAACTGCGGCGCCTCGCTTGATGGCCCGCCGACGAAGTTGAGCGAAGGGTATGCCGTGACGCAGAGCGCCAATATTTCAGTCGCGCCAAACGGTGCGATCTATGTCGTGTGGCGACAGTTCGCGACGACCAAGGGGGACACCGCCAACATTTTGATCGCGAAGTCCGTTGACGGCGGGAAGAGTTTCACGAAGGGAACGCCACTGCCGATCCAACCCGCCTTCGTGCCGTTCGATGAGATCACGACGTCGAAGACGTTTCGAACGAACGCATTTCCTTCAACCGCGACCGATCGATTCGGCCGACTGTATGTCGCCCTGGCGGTGCGCGGATACGGTTCCGATGGCACGCAGGCTCGCGTCGTTGTCATGAGCACGCTCGACGGCCTCGTCTGGACGATGCCGCAGGCTATAGAGAACGGCGCTTCAGCGGTCAATGGCCATCAGATCATGCCGGCGCTCAGCGCCGTGGGCGGCAAGCTGAATGCCGTGTGGCTTGATTTCCGCGACGACATCTCGGGCCACTTCGATCCGAGGATCAAAGAGATCTACCCCATTCGCCACACGATGGACGTCAGGGGCGCACAGGCAACGTTCCAACAGAACGGCACTCTGAGCTGGACGACCTACGGGATCCTGCAGGAGACCGATCCGCTGCCCTCCGTTCCGCGAATTTCCAAATACCTGATCGGCGACTACGAGGACCCGAGCGGCAACAGCAAATTGAAGCAGTTGCAGTTCAACCGGCCTCTCCTGAAGTTGTACGCCGGTGGCACCCGACCGTTCGTCGGCGATTTCATCGACGTCGCCGGGCTGGCGTTTTTGACGGCGCAGCAGGCCAGCGGAACCGCGGCCGCTACCGGCCAGACCACGTGGGTCCCGAACGACGGCGCCAACCCCGCGCTCACGACGACCGCCTCGCAAACGTTTCATGCGTTTTGGACCGACAACCGCGACGCAAAGGTCGGAAGTTTCCCCGCGGAACCCGACGTGGCTGGCAACGAGGAGGCTGAAGGCGCTGCTCTTCCGTACGTGGTGGTAGGAAGCGCGGCCTGTCAAGCAGCCGGACCGAATCCACCGACGAAGACCCGGAACGCCAACGTCTACACGTCACGGATTACGCCAGGCGTGTTCGTCGCGGCACCGACCAACTCGAAGCCGTCAACCAACTCACACGGCCGGATCCAGCGCGCGTTTCCTGTTCTGATACAGAACCGCACGAACGAGCTGAAGACCTTCAGGGTCACGATCGCGAACCAGCCATCGGACTTCCCGGGAACCGGGGTCGCCAGCTTCGTGCAGGTTCCATCACCGATTCCAGGAGTGCTGCCCGCTCCGGTCGTGTCCACCGACGTGACCATTACTCCGAATTCCGGAACCTCGCGCACCGTCTACGTCGTCTCGACCGTGAGGTTTCCGCAGATTCGCGTGAACGTCGTGGAGCTGACAACGAATCAGCCCTTGACCGGTTCTACCATCCTGAACCTCGACAGCCAGAATGCCGACATCGAGAACGCAGACATCGAGAATGCCGATCCTCGAAACGCCGACATCGAGAACAACGAATTTCACGACGCGGACATCGAGAATGCCGATATCGAGAATGCCGACATCGAGAACGCCGACATCGAGAATGCCGACATCGAGAATGCCGATATCGAGAATGCGGACATCGAAAACGCCGACATCGAGAATGCGGACATCGAGAACGCCGACATCGAGAACGCGGACATCGAGAACGCCGACATCGAGAACGCGGATATCGAGAATGGATCGGTGGCGGATTATTCCGTTGACGTCAAGAACGACGGCAATACCGCGACCACCTACCAGGTGAAGTTTGCCGTCAACGGCGACAAGACGCCCTACTTGTTCCAGCTGATCGGCCGCCGGGTCTACAAAACCCCGACCGCGGTTGGTTGTGAGCTGAAGGAGGCTGGCACCAACCAGGTCCTCTTCAACGTCAACCTGTCTCCAAACGATCTGAACCCTGGAACGCCCCCGAATCCGCTCGATCCGAAGGCCACCAACACGACGGTTCTCATCGGACCTGGTGAACACCTCAGGCTGACGCTGCGAGCCATCGACAAGGACGTGTTGACCGGGGCGGGAGCGCCGACGAACGATGGGATTCAGCCCTTCTGCCCGCTTCTGTCGCCGATCTGCCCCGTCGTCACGAACCAGGTAACGGTAACGGTCGCATCTGTCTCGTCGAACACCGGCGAGAACACGCCGCCGGTTGAGAGCTTCCCCTCGACGCCGACGGAGGTGCCGTTCACGATGGTCGTGACGAATCCGTTCGACAGCGGTCCAGGATCGCTGCGGCAGGCGATCCTCAACGCCAACGCACACACTGGCTTTACGGACACGATCTCGTTCAAGATTCCCGGAACGGGGGTGCACACGATCATGCCGCTCTCTCCGTTGCCGGCGATTACCGAGCCGGTCATCATCGATGGCACCACGCAACCCGGTTACGCGGGATCGCCGCTGATCGAGCTCAATGGTTCTACGGCGGGCCTCACACCAGGACTCACCCTGGCGGGTGGCAGCGCGGTCTTCGGGCTCGCGATCAATCGGTTCTCAGGTAACGGACTCACGCTCACTGGCAACGGCAACATCGTCCAGGCCAACTACATCGGCACGAATGCGGCTGGAACCGTCGATCTGGGCAATCTCGGGAACGGGATTCAGATCGTGGACGGCGCCAACAATCTCATCGGCGGCCCGCAACCCGCAGTTAGAAACATCGTGTCTGGCAATCAGGGTGAAGGGATCCGCGTGGATGGCGCGCTCGCGACCGCCAACATGATTCGCGGCAACTACGTCGGCACGAGCGCATCCGGCGCAGCCGATCTGGGCAACAGCTTGAGCGGCGTGTACATCCGAAACGCGCCGGGCAACCAGGTGATCGACAACGTCATCTCCGGCAATGACGGGTTCGCCGGTCTCGCGATCTGCGGAAGTGGGCAGAGTTGCGGAGGCGGCAACGCAGGTATACAGACCAGCAACGCCTCCGGCAATATCGTCCAAGGCAACCTGGTCGGCACCAACGCGGCCGGAACTGGCGCGCTCGGCAACGCGCAGCGCGGCCTGAGCATTGACGGCGCGCCGAACACGACCGTCGGCGGACCGCTCGCGTCACACCGCAACGTCATCGCGGCCACCGGCGCAGGCCCGGGCATTCAGATCTTCAACCCCGGCGCCAGCAACAACCTGATCCGCGGCAACCTCATTGGCACCGATATGACCGGCGTCGCTGCGCTCGCCAATCATGGCGACGGCATCCTCATCAGCGGCGGGGCCACCGGCAACATCATCAGTGGCATTGAAGACAATCGAGTCGCCCCCAACACCATCAAATTCAACACCGGGATGGGGATCAACGTGCAGTCAGGCCAGCACGAGTTCCGGATCAATCGCATCGATGCGAATGGCGGACTCGGGATCAACGGCGGCGAGAACCTTGCCAACGGCCCGAATCTGACCAGCGCTTCAATCAATGACGGAACACTGACCGTCGCTGGCACCTTCCCGACTGCGCCGGGCACGTACACGATTGACCTCTACAAGAGCGACGCATGCGACCCCAGCGGGTTCGGCGAAGGGGCGCAGTGGTTTGGCGCGTTCGTTCTCGACGTGCCGCTGATCATCGAAGGGCCGCCCACTTCGTTCAGCGTCGGGTTCGGCGGAAGTCCCGCCGTTGCCGGTCAGATCATCACTGCGCTGGCGACAACCGGTGATCAGATTACGACCCCGGAGATCGTCGGTAGCACGAGTCAGTTCTCGAACTGTCAGATGGCGGTCCCGCCAGGATTCGCGTTCTCGGCGCCGTCCGCCGGCGGCAATGGTCATGTTTACGAGTACGTGGAAAGCCCGGGGACGTGGGCTGCCGCCCGGAGTGCAGCGGCCGCTCGCACGTTCCGCGGGATGACCGGACATCTGGTCACGATTACCAGCGCCTCCGAAAACGCCCTCGTCGGGTCGTTCCGCGGTGCGAACCAGGATCTGCGCGGATGGATCGGGCTGACCGACGAGGTCACGGAAGGCACGTTCCAGTGGATCACCGGTGAACCTGTGACCTACACGAACTGGAACGTCGGAGAGCCCAGCCAGGGCGCTCCGCCGGGAACCGGCAACGAGGACTACGTCGAGATCTTCGCGGCGGGGGTCTGGAACGACAACGCCAACGACGCTCTCAATGCGGCCGGGCAGCGCATCAACCAGGGCTACGTCGTCGAATACGAGGTGAGCCCGTCAGCGCCGGTGGATCTCGTCGTCTCGTCGTTCACGCATTCGCCAGCGTCGCCGACAACGGCAAACCTGATCACTTTCACCAGCGTCGTCAAGAACATCGGCACCGCAACCGCTCCCCCGTCCACGCTGCTGTTCGCGATCGGCGGCGAAACGCCTGTGATTGTTCCGCAAACGTTGGTCAGTGTGCCGGCGCTGGGACCTGGCGAAACGTTCACAGTGATTCGACAGGCCACCCTGACGGCGCAGGGCTACATCAACACCGCCATCGCCGACTACTTCAACGTCGTTCCGGAAACAAACGAGAACAACAACACCACCACGGACGCATACACGGTTTCTTCGGTGGGTGGCGCACAGTTGGTGCGCTGGAATCTCCGAAACGTGACATTCGACGATGGCGGGACGGCTAATGGCTACTTCGTCGTGAGCGCCGACCAGTCCGGTAACTTCACCGTCTCCGACTGGTCGATTAGTGTTACGGGCGGCAGTAACAGCAACCTTCCGCCCACGACATATAGTCCGGCGACTGGCATCGCTCGCGGCGGACTTCAGTCGACGGATGTTGAATTCTCGCAGGGGCCTGTTTTCGGCAACGGTGTTCGGACTCTGGGGTTGGATCCGGCGCTAGCGTCCTCCGCCTTGCTGAATCCTGCCGCGACCATTCAAATAGTTCCGGCTTCGGTTCCGTGCAACACTCTCTTCAGCAACTGCGCCCCTCCGGGGACATTTCTGATTTGTTGTCAATCCACTTCGTTCGACGGCTTTGTTGGCGTGTCAGGCAGCCTGACGCGCGGGATCGTCGCTGGCGGCGAGATCTTTTCCGGCTCGGGCGGGGGCGAAGGGCCGCCTCTGCTCTCAGATACGCGTCCGGCGTCTGGCCTTGGCGTGGCTGTAGAACCTCAGAGTGCTGGCAACTTCTATTTAATTGGGGCGGGATTCGGAGGCCCGAGTCTGCCGAACTAACGCGACCCGGTCACTCCCTGCAATGCGGCAACTCGGCGACGGGCATCGGCCACGAGGCCCTGCTCGTCGCCTTTTTCTTTGATCGCGAGAAACGCTTTGAAGGACGCGAGGGCGGCGGCCTTCGCTGCCGGACCGCCCTGCCCTTCCTGCGCGAGGCCCATGTAGTACCGCGCCGATGACATCACGCGGTAGGTTGGAATGTCGTCGATCAGGTAAGTCGTCGCTTCTCCCTTTCGCCGCAGGCACGCATCGAATTCCGTCTGGGCATCGGTATAGACGCCACCCTTCAAATATGCGCGTCCGAGCGCATCGCGCCCGAGCCACGTGTCGATGATCTTCTGCGCCGCGTTGAAATTCTCTACGGCGCCGTGCGCATCGCCTCGTTTCAGCTCGGCCTCGCCGGCGAGCAGCTTGCCGAACATCTGCGCCTGCTGATCGAGCTTCTTCAACAGGTCCGCCGCGAGGGCGTCACCACGTTCCGGCTTGCCGCCAAAAATCAGCACCCGCCCCGCGAGCAGGACGATGCTCTGCTCGTTGCTCGTCTTGAGGGCGTCTTCGGCGAGCTTGATGGCCTCGGGGCTGCGGCCTTGCAGTTGCCGCACCTCCGCCAACGTGATCGTCAGCCGTGCGGTGGTGGTCGTTGAGCGCTGGTCCGGCGGCTTGGCGAGCGCCTCCTCGAGGATACGCGAAGCGTCGCTCAGCCGGCCTTCATAAATGGCGAGATCGGCACGCCCGTGAACGGCGAAGTCCCGGCCCACGCCCGACACGGTCTGCAGCCGCTGCCACGTCGCCTCTGCGTCCTGGGCGTGGCCGCTCGCGAGCTGCGCCATCGCCGTGACGACATACGCTTTCTCGAAGTTCTTGTTGATCCCGAGAACGTCTGTCGCCAGCTTCTCCGCCGTCTCGAAATCGCCTCCATACATGGCAAAGAGCGCAACGTTGTTGCGTCGAAGCACGTTGTTCGGATAGATCGCAGAAGCTCGCCGTCCTATTTCCAGCGCGCGCGCCATGTCGCGCTGATTGGCGGCCACCACCGCCAGGTTGGTCAGGCCGGTGCTTTCAGCCGGGAACTGCTTCAGCAGCGCCTCGAACTGCTCGCGCGATTTGTCGAGATCGCGGATCAGAAGATAGTAGCCGCCGCGGGTCCGGAACTTCTCACGATCCGTCATGCGATCGATGAGATCGAGCGCTTGCTTGTAGTACTCGATAGCTTCCGCCTCGCGGCCCTGGCTGCTCGAGACCGCGCCAAGACCGGCGAAGGCACGCCCGAGTTTCTTGTCGAGTTGCAGCGCCTTCTTGTAGCCGTCAAGCGCCTCGGTGTAGCGCCCGGCGGCTTGAAACTCCTGGGCCTGCACGTACTCGTGCGCGGCTTCGAGTGATCCAGCGGTAAAGGTATCGGTGTCCTTGACTTGATCCGCGTTGGCCGACTTGTCGCCGAGCCCCTGGCGGACTTTCGCCGACATCCGGCCGACAGCTGCCAGGACGTCGTTCTTGTCGCCGGCCTGGGTGTTCCACGTCAGCGTCGCTTTACCGTTGGTCGGATCGAGGATCCTGACCGTCAAGTCGTACTTGGCGCCGCTCGCCGCAATCGAGCCCGTGACGACGCGGTTGATACCTTCGCGAGTGGCCACAAGCTGCGCGTTGCGTTCATCCAGCCGCGCCGCGGGTTCGTCGGGCTTGATCTGCGACAGCCGCCGTTCGGCCTCCCGGCGGGAATAGGTGGTGACGAAGGACGCCCCCTCGATACCGACGCCAAGCGCCTGCTCGATCAGCCCGTCGAATAGCGGTTCGTTGGCCTTGTTCTCAAAGTTCGCGACGAGCACTGATACAGGTTCCTGCGCCGCGGTGGGCACGGCCGCGCGCCCGCGCGTATACCAGATCCACCATGCGCCGGTGCCGATGATCGCGAGCATGACCGCGACAATTGCCAGTACGGTCGTGCGTGATGCCGTAACGGGATGGGCGGGCGTCAGTCGGTGGCCGTCGGGCGCAAGCGCTTCCAGGTCGGCGACGAGTTCGGCGGTGGTCTGGTATCGCGATTTCGGATCGGTCTGCAGGCATTTGGAGACGATGTCATCCAGTGCCTCCGGCATGTGGCCGTCAAGCGTCCGGATGGACGGCGGCGTATGCTGCATTCGGCTCATCATCTCGGACATCGCGTTGTCGCGGCGCGCGATGCGCTGACGGCCGGTCAGCATGTCGTAGAGCAGCAGACCGAATGAATAGATGTCCGCGCGATGGTCTACCGCCTGGCCCTGAGCCTGCTCGGGCGCCATGTACTCGAGCGTGCCCATGACGGCTCCGAGCGCGGTGGCAGTTCCGGTATGGCTGATTGAGCGCGAGATGCCGAAATCCATGATCAACGCGCCGCCGTCGGCCGCGATCATGACGTTCTCCGGCTTCAAGTCCCGATGCACGACGCCAACCTCGTGAGCGGCGGCGAGGCCTGACGCAACCTGTCTCGCGATCGAGATCGCCTGGGGAACCGGAATCCTGCCCTGTTGCTTCAGGACGTCGGCAAGATTCTCCCCCTCGACGAAGGGCATCGTGAGGTACTTGATGCCATCGAGCTCGCCGAGGTCATGAATCCGGACCACGTGCTTGTGTGTGACCTGCCGGGCGAGAACGAGCTCGCGTTTGAAGCGGCGTTCAACCTCGCCGGCCGACCCGGGATCGAGCAGGACCTCCGGCCGGATCACCTTCAGGGCCACGGCGACGCCAAGCTCGTCGTCCCACGCTTGGTACACCACACCCATGCCGCCGGCGCCAAGCGCTCGAATGATGTGATATCTGGGGCCAAAAGCCTGACCGGCACTCAGGGGGCCGGTATGGTCGTGAGCGCCAGGGCGGGTCAAGGGACGCGAAGGAGTATCCGATTCTGAGCTCGCTAGCGTTGTTTCAGCCGACGGCGAATACGTCGCGGGCGCACCACTCGCAGGTGTCAGTACCGTGACCGACGACGAATTGAGTGCTCCGCACTTGGCGCAGCGGCCAGACGCCGAGATGTGCGCACTTCCGCAGCGTGGACAGCTCATGAATCTCCGGGGAGGGTGCAATTATGCAGCGAAACCGCACCAAGTCCAAGCAAGCCCGGCTGTAAGTGGCTCGATATGGAGCGCTCCCGCAGGTACTAAACGAAGAAGGTTCAAAAATCGCACATGATGCGGGACAGCTCCTGCATCGCGTGGTCGATTTCGTCGACGGTGTTGTAGAAGTGCGGTGCCATCCGGATTCCGGCACCCGGTCGATAGTCCACAATGACGCCGCGTTTGATAAGTTCGGACGCCACCGCCGCCCCTCCGGGGACGTCGACGATGACACTGCCGCCGCGTTCGTCGTCGCCCGAGGGTGTATTCACCCGAAGGTCCGCCTCCGCTGCGAGATCCATGAGCCGCCTGGTCAATCTCAACGACTTGGCGCGAATCGCATCAACACCAATCTCTCGAACAATCTCGTATCCGGCGCGACATGAATAGAGCGCGGGGACATTGGGGGTGCCACTCTGGAACCGCTCGGGTGCATCGGCGTATACGATGGTCCCGGTCTCGAACTGAAACGGCCGCGCATGTGCCGCCCATCCGACGATGCCGGGTTGGACGTCGCCAGCCAGGTCGGGACGGACGTACAGGTACCCTGCACCCGGACCACCGCATAGCCACTTGACCGACCCGCCGACGGCAAAGTCCACGCCGAGCGCGGTCAGGTTCACGGGCATGGCGCCGGCCGCCTGATACACATCGAGGACCACACGCGCGCCCACGCGGTGCGCCTTCTCCACGATAGCGGCGACGTTCTCGACGTACGCGCTCTTGAAGAGCACCATCGATACCAGCACGAGCGCTGTCTGTTCGTCGATCGCAGCCAGCAGCCGGCCAAGATTCGTGCGCACGCCGTCATCACACGTCACGTACCGGATCTCGGCACCATAGCGCCGGAACCCTTCGAACAGATACATGTTCGACGGAAACTCGAGATCGCTCATGACGATCTGCCGCCGCCGACCGTCGTAGCGGTGGCACGACGCAATGATCGCCTGCGCGACCGTGACGTTCTGATGCATCGAGATGGTACCGGGCGACGCGCCCACGATCGGCGCCAGCAGATCCCCCGTCGTCCGTCCGATCTCCCACCACCCCTCGTGCCATGCTTGCACGCCGCGGGTGGACCACTCGTCGGCAAACTGTTGCAGGTAGGTTCGTGTCCGCTGCGGCATCGCGCCGAGCGAATGGCTGACGAGGTAGGTGCAGGTCTCGACGATAGGGAATTCAGCGCGCCAAGCGGCCAGAGTGTCCGTCATTCTTTTACGTTGCGCTGAGCCGTGGCCTTGGAGCGCTGGGCCGGGCACCTTACATATTCAAATCGACCCACACACTCTTGATTTGCGTGTAGTGCTCGAGCGCATGGGCGCTCATTTCGCGGCCGAACCCACTGTGTTTGTAACCGCCAAAGGGGGCCGCCGTATCGTACACGTTATACGTGTTGATCCAAACCGTTCCCGCCTGGAGCTTGCGCGCAATGTAGTGGGCTTTCTTGATGTCGCGCGTCCAGATGCCCGCCGCCAGGCCGTATTGAGAATCGTTGGCACGGGCGATAGCCTCGTCGATATCGGCGAATTCGATGGACGCGAGCACGGGACCGAAAATCTCCTCGCGCGCGATCGTCATATCCGGTCGTACGTCGGCGAACACCGTCGGCTGAACGAAATATCCCTTGCCGGTTCCGATGTCGGTTCGGGCGCCGCCGGCCACGACGGTCGCCCCCTGCTCCCTGCCGGATTCGATGTAGCGAAGGACGGTTTCCATCTGCTTTTTTGACGACAGCGCGCCGAACCGCGTGCGTGGATCCATGGGGTCGCCGGCGGTCATTTTCTTGGCGCGCGCGGCCAGCTTGTCTACGAACTCCTCCTTGATCGACTTGTCCACCAGCAGCCGCGATCCCGCCGCGCAAACCTCCCCCTTGCCGTAGAAGATGCCAATCGTCGCCCCCCGAATGGCGGCATCCATGTCTGCATCGGCGAGGACGATGTTTGGAGACTTGCCTCCCAGTTCGAGCGTGATCTTTTTCAGTGTGTCGGCCGCGCCCCGCATGATTCCCTTGCCCGTCGTCGTGTCGCCCGTGAACGCGATCTTGTCGATCCCAGGATGTTCGACGATCGATTGGCCGAGCTGTGCGCCCGGACCGGTGAGCACGTTCAACACGCCAGGTGGGAGCCCGACCTCGATCGCAATGTCGCCAAGCGCCAGAGCCGTCAGCGGCGTTTGACTGGCCGGCTTCAGGATTACCGTGTTGCCGCAGGCGAGCGCCGGCGCGACCTTCCAGGCGGCCAGCAGCAGCGGAAAATTCCAGGGCACGATTGCCGCCACCACACCGATTGGTTCTCGGAGCGTGTAGGTCAGGTGGTTGCCCTTGACCGGAATCGTTTCCCCCATGACCTTGTCCGACCAGCCGCCGTAATACTCGAAGCACTCGGCAGCCGCAGGAATCTCGATCTGCCTGGATTCAGAAATCGGCTTGCCGTTGTGCAAGGTCTCGAGGCGCGCAACCTCGTCGGCGCGCTCGAGCAGTCGCTCACCGAGCTTTCGAACCATGCGGCCGCGCTCACGCGCGGACAACTGCGCCCACGGCCCGGCGAGCGCCGCCCGGGCAGCACTCACCGCACTATCGAGATCCGCGCGCTCCGCGGAGGCGACCTGCGCGATGACCTCCTCGGTCGCCGGGTTGACGACATCCATCGTCTTTCCGCTTGCGGACGGACGCCATTCGTTGTTGATCAGGAGGTTGTTTTGCATCAATCTCAATCGCCAATCGCCAATCGCCAAATCCGCAATCCGCAACCTGCAATCCGCAATCGGCTTCAGGCCTCGGTCCTCACGTATTCGAAGTTGATCGGCATCCTGTTGATGCCGCGGAGCGGAGGGGCAATGTAATTCGCGAATTTCCCGGGCTCGTAGATGGGACGCGCCATGATGCTGAGCAGATACTCCCGATCCGCTCCATCCGGCAGCCACTCCTGGCGGCGTCGCTCCCACTCGGCTGCCGACAACGGCGCGCCAAACGGATCGAAGTGCAGCGACGAGAACATCCCAATCCCGCGATTGAACTTCCGATCCGGCAGCCGCAAGCGATCCGACATGCCGTGTCGTTCGAAGATCTTGTTCCAGCGCTGAACGCCTGCTTCGCAGTCACCGACATACCAGTCGCGAAGCACTTCGTTCATGGCCGTCCGCATGGGTATTGCTTTACGCTCCAGCGCGCCGTTCGCTGGCAGTTCCAGCTCGTAGAACGCCTCGGTGACGCGGTGATCGTCCCACTTCTCTTCCTGCGCCCGCCCTTTGAGACCGTTGCCGAAGTACGACGCGGCGTTGGTGGACACTTCGTTGCCATGCAGATCCAGGCTGAGACTGAACCACAGGTTGATGAACTTCTGGATCGTCGGCAGGTCGATGCCGCCCAACTTGCGGACGTCCTCAGCGTAGCCGGCCTCTTTCAGCAGTTGGCACGTGCGTTCGACGATGCGGGCCACGCCGGTTTCACCCACGAACATGTGGTGGGCTTCCTCGGTCAGCATGAACCTGGTCGTCCGAGACAGCGGATCGAGCGAGCTCTCGGACAGCGAGAGCAGCTGTGATTTCCCGTCACGATCGGTGAACATCGTGAACATGAAGAAATCGAGCCAGTTCTCAATGGGCTCGTTGAAGGCGTCGAGGATGCGCGGCTTGTCGCGGTTGCCGCTCTGCCGTGCGAGAAGTTCTTCGGCCTCGTCACGACCATCACGTCCGAAGTACGAATGGAGTAGGTAGACCATGGCCCACAGGTGGCGGCCTTCTTCGACGTTCACCTGGAACAGGTTCCGGAGGTCGTACAGACTTGGGCAGCGCTGGCCGAGCCAGCGCTGCTGTTCGACGCTGGCCGGCTCGGTATCCCCTTGCGTCACGATCAGCCGCCGGAGCTGATTGCGAAACTCGCCAGGAACCTCCTGCCAGACGGGTTGCCCGACAAAGTCTCCGAATCCAATCCGTCGATCGTGAACCGGATCGGCGAGAAAGATCCCCCACCGATACTCCGGCAAACGCACGTACTCGAAGTGCGCCCAGCCGGAAGGATCGACGCTGACCGCCGTACGCACGTAGACCTGGTGGTAGTCCTGGAATCCCTGCGGACCCATGTCCTTCCACCACTGGATGTACTGTGGCTGCCAGTGCTCCAGCGCGCGTTGCAGTCGCTTGTTGCTGGACAGGCCAACGTTGTTGGGAATCTTTTCGGCAGAAATCATGGGAGAGTCGTCCTTGAATTGCTGAATGCTGAATGGGGCGGCGATCGCCAATCAGCCGTCGACAATCAGCCATCAACAACGTTCAACATTCGGCAGTCGGCATTTCACGTTCTCTTGAAATCGAACTCCGCCCGCGACTGAGATCCGTAGGACGTAAGGGCGCCTTTCTCTCCAACCGCATTCGGACGCTGAAAGATCCAGTTCTGCCAGGCGGTAAGGCGCCCAAAGATCTTTGTCTCCATCGTTTCAGGCCCGGCAAAACGCAGGTTGGCCTCCATGCCGGTCAGGGCATCGGGCGAGAATGCGGCGCGCCCCTCGACGGCAAGTCGGACTTCGTCGTCCCAATCGAGCTCGTCGGGAGTGAACGAGACCAATCCGGCTTCTGCGGCCGCGGCGGCATCGAATGGCTCACGCTCGGCCAACACCTGCTCGACACGAGCGGGCTCGCCCAGAAAGCGGGTCTCGAGCCGCGTCAATCCGTTGCTCATTTTGAGCGGGCCGGCGTTCATCGCCGACAGCGCGATGGTGTTTGGTTGTTCCGGGTCATCGAGCATGTAAGCGCGGTCGGATGCGAGCGCAAGCTCGAAGAGCGTTCCGGCAAACGCGCTGCCGGGTTCGATGAAGGCAAAGAACGTGCGCGAGGTCAGGTCCATGCGCTTCAAGGTGCGCTTGACGAACAGGACGATCTCCCGCACGAGCCAATGATCGCCGTGCTCCGCCAGCGTTCGATCGACCGCCAATACCTGTTCTCCGTCGCCAAGCGTCTTCACGACGATGGTTCCGATCAGCGGCTCGTTGACCCGGAGGCGAAGCAGCGCATCATCCAGCTCACGAAACGCGCGCAGCGGCCAGAATCGATCACCGGCAGACAGTATCGCGTCAGGAGTTGAAGGTTCGACGCTCTCGGGCGCTCGCACCGTTAGAGTGGCGACGCGGCGATCTCGGTCGATGTCGAGGGCGACCGTCGAGTAGCGAACCGCGTCGTCGGTGACTTCCGGCGCGAGAGGTCCGAGACTGATACCGGGTCCGCGCGCCGGACGATCGGAACACTTCGCGAGTTCGAGCGCGCGACGTGCCACCCGGTCCTTGAACTGACTCGTCGGGTAGACAGCGTCGACGAGCCTCCACTCGACCGCACGCTTCCCCTTGATCCCCTCGGCGACGGTGCTGAAGAAGTCAGCGAGGTCGCGACGGACTTTTCTTTTATCGACGACGCGCGTCAGTCCACCAGTGCCCGGAAGGACGCCAAGGAGCGGCGTTTCGGGAAGGCTCACAGCGGAATTCCCGTCGTCTACGAGCAGGATCTCGTCGCACGCTAGCGCGAGCTCGTATCCACCGCCGGCGCAGATACCGTTGACCGCGGCGAGGAACTTGATCCCCGAATACTGGCTCGCATCTTCGATGGCGAGCCGTGTTTCGTTGGTGTACTTGCAGAAGTTCACCTTCCACGCGTGGGAGGATCCACGCAGCATGAAGATGTTGGCGCCGGCGCAGAAGATGCGCTCCTTCAGGCTGGTAACGATGACCGCATGAATCTCCGGGTGTTCGAACCGCAGCCGCTGAATCGCGTCCGCAAGCTCGATATCTACTCCGAGATCGTACGAGTTCAGCTTCAGCCGGTAGTCACCAGAGACGCCCCCGTCCTCCTGAACGTCCATGGAGAGGGTCGCAACCGGTCCGTCGAAGCTGAGTTTCCAGTGGCGGTACCGACCAGGTGAGGTCTCGAATGAAATCCGCGCATCGGGCGTGACAGCGGTGTCCATCACGCCAAGCGTACTTGCGGGCTTGCGAAACTGTCAAAGCGAAGACGTCGCCGTCGGTGTACACATCGCGACCAACCACGATGCCGTACGCGTGCGGGTCAGAGAGCGGCCGAGGTGTCGCGGTAGGGAAAGGGAGGCCGCGGCGTGGCTACGCGCGGCTTAGTACTCGTCCTCGTTGCCCCACCAGGATTCCGCGGTCGTGGCCGGCGCTGGGCTGGCGTTCGATGGCCAGGCCCCTTGCGTGGCGAGGCGATTCTGAATCTGGGCGCGGAGCCAACCGATCGCGTCGGGTTCCGCCTCGCGGAGCGCCTTCCAGTCCGCCTCCGGTAGCACGAGCGTAAGAGTCCGGGTGAGGTTCGACTCGGGATTCATGATGCTTGCATCATAAAAGACGGATGCAAACGTGTCCCGCATAACTTTCTGATGGAATCGATGCAGCAGATGGATGACCACTCCATCTGCTGCTCGCATCAGACACATGCATCCAACGCATACCAAACGAGCGGACGTCTTTAAGAGGCCGTTTCGCCAGGCTTCAGGACGAGCACGTCAATTCCGTGTGGATCGACGTGCCTTTTCAGCTGATCCGGGGTGCCGGTCAAGACCGGAAACGTGCCGTAGTGCATCGGGACCACCTGCCGCACGGCGAGCATACGTGCCGCGAGAGCAGCCGCGTCCGGGCCCATGGTGAAGTGGTCGCCGATGGGCAGAAACGCGATCTCGGGCGCATACATTTCGGCGATGAGCCGCATGTCGCCAAACACGGCCGTATCACCTGCGAAGTAAAACGATCGCTCGTCCTCCAGTCGCACGACGAATCCAGCAGGCTCGCCGAGGTACACACTCGTTTCGTTCTCGACGACGCTGCTTGAATGAATGGCGGGGACCATGGAGATACTCAGACCATCGACATTGATGGTGCCCCCGATGCTCATTCCCTGCGTATTCACCAGCCCCTTCCGCTCGAACCACAGCGCCAGCTCATAAATCGCGACGATGGGAGCGCTGGTCGCACGCGAGACCGCCGGCACATCGCTCGTGTGATCGCTATGACCGTGCGAGACGAGAATCACATCGGCCGCCGTGATCTTCTTCATGTTGGCGGGGCACATCGGATTCCCCTCGAGAAACGGATCGGTCACGATGCGCTTGCCGCCCGGCGTGGTAATGACGAAGGTCGAGTGTCCATACCAGGTGATGGAGAGCTTTTTCAGACTGACCATTTCATCATTCTAGATCCGCCTCACTCGCTCGCGTGCGCCGCCACGCTATAATTGACGGGATGCAACCAGTCCCGATGACGCTCATCCGTGGCCGCCGGAAGCGTGCGGATGACCTTCCGCGTGTGCCCAAGCCCGAGTGGCTGAAGGTTCGCGCGCCAGGTTCCGAGAACTATCATCGGCTGAAGGGGCTCATGCGGACGCTCGGCCTTCACACCGTGTGCGAAGAGGCCAACTGTCCAAACATCGGTGAATGCTGGCATCACGGCACCGCCACGTTCATGATTCTCGGCGACACGTGCACTCGTTCGTGCGGGTACTGCAACGTGATTCACGGCACCCCCGCGCCGGCGGATTCGGCCGAGCCGGCCAATGTCGCGAGCGCTGTCCAGGCGATGGGGCTCGCACACGTCGTGATCACGTCGGTTGATCGTGACGATCTTCCCGACTTCGGGGCCGGACACTTTGCCCGAACGATCGTCGAAACACGATCGCGGATCCCGGAATGCGGCATCGAAGTCTTGATCCCGGACTTCAGGGGTAACGAGGGGGCGCTGCATACCGTGCTGGACGCACGACCGGACATCCTGAACCACAACATCGAAACCGTGCCGCGGATGTATCGCATGGCGCGTCCAGGTGGACGTTACGACCGCGCCTTGCAGTTGCTGGATCGCGCTCGCCAGTACGCACCTGGCATCCCAACCAAATCAGGATTAATGGTTGGCCTGGGCGAGGAGTGGGATGAACTCGTGCAGACGCTTCGCGATCTGCGACAGGCCGGCTGTCAGATCGTGACGATCGGACAGTACCTCCGGCCCTCGCTCGCCAATCTTCCGATGTCGCGGTACTACACGCCGGCCGAATTCGCCGAACTGAAGCGGATCGGACTTGACCTCGGCTTCGGCCACGTCGAATCAGGGCCCCTCGTGCGATCGTCCTATCACGCCCACGAACAGGTCCAGTCGCTGGCCGCCAATCTCTGATACCGGAGCGGTTCAGCAACGAGAACCAATCTCCGTATCTCCGTGTCTCCGTGTTGAAGCCTGTTCCGTGCGCTCCGAGTCCTCGGTTTGGCTCTGACGCCCGGACACGGAGGTACCGGAGGGCACGGAACACGCTTTGACACGGAGACAAAAATGGCAATCCACACGCTCCGTCACATCCACGACGAGATCGTCCACTGCAATCGTTGCATCCGGCTACGCTCGTACTGTGAACGCGTCGCGACGGACAAGAAGGCCGCACATCGCCAGGACACCTACTGGGGCAAACCGGTACCGGGCTTTGGCGATCCGCTCGCGCCGGTGCTCGTCCTCGGCCTGGCACCGGCTGCTCACGGGGCCAACCGCACGGGACGCGTGTTTACTGGTGATGGATCTGGTGATTTCCTGATGCGCGCGATGCACGCCGCCGGCTTCGCCAGCATTCCGACGTCGCAGCGATCGGACGATGGATTGCTTCTGAAGAAGGCGTACATCGCAGCGGCCGTGAGATGCGCACCACCCGATAACAAGCCGGCACCGGCGGAAATTGCCGCATGCCACGGGCATCTCGTCGCGGAAGCGGCCGCGCTCGCGCAGCTCCGCGTCATCGTCGCGCTCGGCCGCATTGCGTTCGATGCCGCATGGCGGCTGCTTGCCGATCGGGGAATCATCGTGCGGCCGAAACCCGTGTTCGGCCACGGCCTCACCTACCGGCCGGACGGCGGCGTTGCCGTGATCGCGTCATACCATCCGAGCCGCCAGAACACGAACACGGGGCGGCTGACCCCGCCGATGCTAGAGGCGGTCTTTCGGCGAGCGGCGGGGTGGGCGAATGGATAATTGGTGGATTGGTGATCTGGTGAATTGGTGATCTGGTGAATTGGTGAATTGGTGATCTGGTGAATTGGTGAATTTGGAATTGGTGAATTCGTGAATTGGTGAATCGAGCTTGTTGCTGATAGTCAGCACTGTCGTCAATTCACCAATTCACCAAATCACCAATTCACCAATTCCCCTTAGGATCCTGCCACCTTCTTCTTTGGCCGATACACGTGAGTGGCCTGGCCGAAGAATACTTCGGCCGATTCCATGATCGTTTCAGAGAGTGTCGGATGCGGATGAATGGTCATCCGCACATCGGTCGCGTTGGCCCCCATCTCGACTGCCAGCACACCTTCGGCGATCAACTCCCCCGCGCCCGGGCCGACAATGCCCACACCGAGCACGCGCTCGGTCTTTGGGTCCAGCACGAGCTTCGTCATACCGTCCAGACGATCGAGCGTCAGGGCGCGTCCGGAGGCCGCCCACGGAAACCGCGCGACGGTGATCTCGCGCTTCTGCTTTTGCGCATCACTCTCCGTCAGCCCGCACCAGGCAAGCTCGGGATCTGTGAAAACCACCGCGGGAATGGCGAGAGGCTCGAACGCGACGCGCTCGCCGGCGATCGATTCGACAGCGACACGTCCTTCGTGCGATGCCTTGTGCGCGAGCATCGGCTCACCGACGACGTCGCCGATTGCGTAGATTGACGGCTCGGCGGTACGGCGCGCGCCGTCTACCTCGATGAAGCCGCGCGCGTTTACTTTGACTTTCGTGCGATCGAGGCCGGGCAGCGCGGAGTTCGGCCGGCGTCCCACCGAGACGAGCACGCGATCGAACGTTCGTTCTTTCGGCGCGTCGGCCGGCAGTCCGTCGCCTTCGAACGTGACGGTCAGCCCGTCCTTCGCTTCCTTCATCGCGACGACCTTGGTGTTGAGCAGCACCGCCTCGGTCATCGCTTCAATGCGCCGCGCAAGGATGTTGACGAGATCGCGGTCGGCGCCAGGCAACAGGCCGCCGGTCATCTCGACAACGGTCACCTTGGTGCCGAGAGCGGCATAAACGGTGCCGAGCTCGAGGCCAATGTAGCCCCCGCCGACCACCAGGAGCGACTTCGGAATGTCCGGCAACTCGAGCGCGCTGGTTGAGTCCATCAACCGCGGGCTGTCGAGATTCAGTCCTGGAACCGTAGACGGGCGCGATCCAGTCGCAATGATGGCGTGCTCGAATGTCAGCGTGTCCGATCCTGACTGCCCTTCCCTGCTGATTTCGAGCGTGTGCGCGTCACGAAACCCGGCGCTGCCCTGAATGTAGGTAATCTTGCGCTGCTTCGAGAGCTGGCCGAGTCCACCCGTGAGTTGATTGACAACCTTTGTCTTGAACCCGCGCAGCTTATCGACGTCAATGTTCGGCGTGCCGAATGTGACGCCCCACGCCTCTGCGTGGCGCGCTTCGTTCAACACGTCGGCCACGTGCAGGAGCGCCTTGGACGGAATGCACCCGCGATAGAGACACACGCCGCCCGGATTGACGGCTGGATCGATCAGCGTGACCTGCAGGCCGAGATCGGCCGCGTAGAACGCAGCGGCGTACCCGCCCGGGCCGGCACCAATGACGACAACTTGTGTGGATTGCGGCATGACTACAGCGACATCACGAACGGCTGCTCGAAGGCTTCCGCGATCCACCTCAGGAACCGGGCGCCGTCAGCGCCGTCGATCACCCGATGGTCGTAGGAAAGCGACAGCGGAAGCATCAGCCGCGGCTCGAAGTTCGTGCCGTTGTAAACGGGCTCGAAGGCGCCGCGCGAGATGCCAAGAATGGCCACTTCGGGCCAGTTGACGATTGGCGTGAATGACGTCCCGCCGATGCCGCCGAGGTTGGTGATCGTAAATCCCCCACCCTGCATCTCGTCGAGCGACAGCTTGCCGCTCCGGGCCTTCTCCGACACCTTGGCCAGCTCGCCGGCGAGCTCGATCACGCCCTTCCGATCGACATCGCGGATCACCGGCACGAGCAGGCCGCGCGGCGTGTCAGCGGCGACGCCAATGTGCACCGACTTCCGGTACACGAGCTCGTTGCGCGCCATGTCCACTGACGCATTGAACTGAGGAAAACGCTGAAGCGCGGTCGCGGCAATCTTCAACGCGATGGCCGTCATCGTCAGCTTGCCGCCGGCCTTCTCCGCCTGCGGCGCGTACTTCTTGCGCAGCTCCTCGAGCGCGGTGATGTCAGCCTTGTCGTGCTGCGTGACATGCGGAATCTGGTTCCACGCATTCGAGAGGTGCTCCGCCGTCTTGCGGCGGATGTTGCTCATGGGCTTGCGCTCGACCTCGCCCCACTTGGTGAAGTCGGGCAGTGCGCTCGGTGCTCCCGCCGCGGCGCCTCCGCCAGTCGTCATGATGTTCCGCACGAAGCCCTGCACGTCTTCATCGCTGATACGACCGCCCGGACCGCTGCCCTGGACGCGCCGAATATCGACCCCGAGCTCCCGGGCGAGACGCCGGACCGATGGCGCTGCCGGCGCCGCAGGCCCCTGCTCGACGGGCTCAGCCGCTGCCGCTGCCGCCGGAGTCGCACGGGCACCGCGACTGATGTCGACGACTTCACCGCGCCGTGGACGTGACTCGGCCACCGCGTCGGCTTGCTGCGCAGACGGTTGATCCGCCCGGCCAGAGTCCGCTTCTTCCCTCGCTCGACGCGCGCCGCCGCTACTGTCCGCTTCCGCCTGACCGGGCTCCTTCTGGCTGAGACCGCCCGTCTCGGGAGCACCGGCCGGCTGCGGCCGGGGCTTCTCCGCCGCCGATTCGCCTCCCTTTGACGGCGCTGCGGCGTCAGCTGGCGCGGCCCCACCATCGTCTACGGTCAGCACGACCTGACCGACCTTGATCCGCTCTCCCTGTTTCACACGGATGTCTTTGACGGTGCCTGCGACGCTCGATGGCACCTCGATGGTCGCCTTGTCGGTTTCGAGCTCGAGCAGCGGCTGGTCCTTCGCGACGGTGTCACCCGCGGCCACCAGGACGCGGACGACGTCACCGGCGGTGACGTTTTCGCCGAGCTCGGGAAGAGTAAAGTCAGTGGGCATATCAGCTCTTCGCCGGATTGAGCTTCTCCGGATTGATGTCCAGATCCTTGATGGCCTGGGCCACGACCTTGCGATCGAGCTTGCCGTCCTGCGCCAGCTCCGCAAGTGTCGCGAGCACCACGAAACGCGAATCGACTTCGAAAAAGTCGCGCAGGCGCTGACGATCTTCGCTGCGGCCAAAGCCGTCGGTCCCAAGCGATCGCATTCGACGCGGCATCCATTGATCGATCGAACCGGGCAGCACCTTCAGATAATCAGACGCGGCGACGAGGACACCGGGTGCGTCCTTCATGCACTGGCCGACATAGGACAGTCGCGGCGTTTCGCCTGGATGCAGCATGTTCCATCGGTCGCAGCCATGACCGTCGCGATAGAGTTCCTGGTAGCTGGTGACGCTCCACACGTCAGCTGCGACGTCGTATTTCTCGAGCAGCTTCTGCGCCGTCAGGACTTCGTTCAGGATGGCCCCGCTGCCAAACAGCTGCGCCCTGAGCTTCGCGTTTGGATTCGTCGTCGGCCGCAGCCGGTACATGCCCTTGAGAATCCCGTCCCGTGAACCCTCGGGCATCGGGGGCATCTCGTACTGCTCGTTCATGACCGTGAGGTAGTAGAAGATGCTCTCCTGGTCGCGGTACATGCGCTTGATGCCGTCCTGGATGATGACCGCGATCTCATAGGCGTACGCCGGGTCATAGGACAGGCAGTTGGGTGTCGCCAGCGAGTAGACGTGCGTGTGGCCGTCCTGGTGCTGCAGCCCCTCACCGGCCAGCGTCGTCCGACCTGCCGTCGCACCGAGCAGAAATCCTCGAACGCGAGAGTCGGCACCAGCCCAGATCAGATCCGCGACACGCTGGAATCCGAACATCGAGTAGTAAATGAAGAACGGAATGGTGTTGACGCCGTGCGTCGCATAGGCGGTACCGGCCGCGATGAACGACGACATCGACCCTGCTTCCGTGATCCCTTCCTCGAGAATCTGGCCGTTCTGCGCTTCCTTGTAATAAAGGAGCGTGTCCATATCGACCGGTTCGTACTTCTGGCCGACGTGCGAGTAGATGCCGATCGCGCGAAACAGCGACTCCATGCCGAAGGTTCGCGCCTCGTCCGGGATAATCGGGACGATGAGCTCGCCGATTTCCTTGTCGCGGAGCAGCTTCGACAGCATCCGCACGAACACCATCGTCGTGGACGCCTTACGTCCCTCGGTGCCTTTGTAGAACTCGTCGAAGAGCGGTTCAATGGGGGCGTGGAGCGGTTCGACACGAACCGACCGCGACGGCACGTAGCCGCCGAGTGCCTTGCGACGCTCGCGCAGATACTGCAGTTCGGTGCTGTCGTCGGCCGGTCGATAGAACGGTGCGTCGGCGATCTCGTCGTCCGAGATTGGGATCCCGAAGCGCGTGCGGAACACGCGCAGGTCCGACTCGTTCATCTTTTTCTGTTGGTGGGTGATGTTCTTGCCTTCGCCCGCCTCGCCGAGGCCGTAGCCCTTGATCGTTCGCGCGAGAATGACCGTGGGCTGCCCCGTGGTTTCGGCCGCCGCCTTGTACGCGTTGTAGACCTTCAGCGGATCGTGTCCGCCGAGGCGAAGCTTCTTCAGCTGTTCGTCCGAGAGATGCTTGACCATGTCGAGCACCCGCGGATCGGCGCCGAAGAAGTGCTCCCGCATGTAGGCACCGTCTTCGACGGCGTACTTCTGATACTGGCCGTCCACGACTTCGCCCATCCGCTTCACCAGCAGGCCGTCTTTGTCCGCCGCGAGGAGCGGATCCCAGTCGCTACCCCAGATCACCTTGATGACGTTCCAGCCGGCGCCGCGGAAGATCGCTTCGAGTTCCTGGATGATCTGGCCGTTACCGCGGACGGGCCCGTCGAGTCGCTGGAGGTTGCAATTGATGACAAAGATGAGATTGTCGAGCTTCTCGCGCGCCGCCAGGCTGATGGCGCCGAGCGATTCGGGCTCGTCGGTCTCGCCGTCGCCGAGGAACGCCCACACCTTGGCGCTCGACGGTTTCTTCAGGCCGCGATCTTCCAGGTAGCGATTGAAGCGCGCCTGGTAGATCGACATGATCGGACCGAGACCCATCGAGACGGTCGGGTACTCCCAGAAATCCGGCATGAGCCAGGGGTGCGGATACGACGACAGCCCGCCTCCGGGCGCCAGCTCGCGCCGGAAGTTGTGGAGCTTCTCGACGGGTAGACGTCCCTCCAGGTACGCACGCGCATAAATGCCCGGTGAGGCGTGTCCCTGGAAATAAATGATGTCGCCGCCGCCGTCCGCGTTCTTTCCACGGAAAAAGTGATTGAAGCCGACCTCGTAGAGCGTCGCGGCCGACGCGTACGTAGAAATGTGCCCGCCGATGCCGTCCGACGCGCGATTGCCACGGACGACCATCGCCATGGCATTCCATCGCACGAGGCTCTTGATCCGGCGCTCGATTTCCTGACTGCCGGGGAGCGGGGTCTGATCTTCGACCGGAATCGTGTTGATGTAGGGTGTGACGGCGCTGAACGGGAGACCGACGCCGGCGGCACGGGCATGGTTGCGAAGCGACGACAGCAGGCGGTGGACGCGTTCGCGGTCACCCTGCTGAATGACGTAGTCGAGCGACTCGCGCCACTCGCGCTGCTCTATCGCCTCGAGCTCGGAATTGTCCTGGGTTGCGATATTCCTCATCTCGATGAATCCTCGGCGTCAGGTGTCGATACACTTGGATGTCGCAGTGAATCGCCGACGGGACCAGGGAAAACCGGCTTCTCTCCCGGACGTCCGTGGCCTGACCTACAATCCACTATTGTAGTCCTGCGCCAAGCGGACGCCTAACGCGCCGATGAAAAAGAACGGCGCGCAGCGTTCTGATCATAGGTCCCATGCATGAGGCGTATGCGTGAACCGCTATGAACAATCCACTCCGCACGATTCTTTGTGTGATGCCATTTGCCGCCGCGGGAATCATCGCAGCGGCGGGAGACGCGCCCGTGAACGACTCGGTTCAGACCGCTGAGGCGATTCCATCCGCCCGTGAAGTGGCCACCATGGCCGGACGTTTCGCAGCGGCGGATATCCGCGCCGATGTATCGGCGCTTCCCGATACCGAGCGCCGGGCCCTCGGCAAGCTCGTCGAGGCCGCACGCCTGATGGACAGCCTGTTTCTGCGGCAAGTCTGGGCCGGAAATGATGCGATGTTGCAGGAACTGTCACACGACGTGACCACACGATCCCGCACCACGCCGGCGGCCGCCGACGCTGCCCAGGCGCGACTCCACTATTTCTTGATCAACAAGGGTCCCTGGTCACGACTCGATCACAATCGCGTCTTCGTCCCTGGAGCGCCGCCCAAACCAGAAGGAGCCAATTTCTATCCGGCTGGTGCCACCAAGGCAGACGTTCAGAAATGGCTGGACTCGTTGAGCGGTGAGGACAAGGCGCGCGCGACCGGGTTCTTCACAACCATCCGCCGCACGCCGTCCGGCTCCTTCACCGCCGTGCCGTACAGCGTGGAATACCAGGGGGAGCTCGCGCGAGCAGCAACGCTGCTTCGGGAAGCCGCGGATTTGACCACGCAACCGACGCTGAAGCGATTTTTGACGGCGCGCGCGGATGCGTTTCTCAACGATGACTACTACGCGAGTGACGTGGCGTGGATGGAGCTGGACTCGTCAATCGAACCGACGATTGGGCCCTACGAGGTATACGAGGACGAGTGGTTCAATTTCAAGGCCGCCTTTGAAGCGTTCATCACGATCCGCGATGAAGCCGAATCGAAAAAGCTGCAATCGTTTTCCGCGCACCTCCAGGAGCTCGAGAACGCGCTGCCCATCGATCCGAAGTACCGCAATCCGCAGCTCGGCGCCCTCGCACCCATTCGCGTCGTGAATGTGGTTTTCTCGGCCGGAGACGGCAATCGCGGCGTGCAGACCGCCGCATTCAACCTGCCCAACGACGAGCGCGTGGTGAAGGAGAAGGGCACCAAGCGCGTCATGTTGAAAAACATGCAGGACGCCAAGTTCAACCGCGTCCTCGTGCCGATCAGCAAAGTGGCGCTGGCGGCGGCCGATCAGAAGAACGTATCGTTCGACGCGTTCTTCACGCACATTCTCATGCACGAGCTGATGCACGGGCTCGGCCCGCACAACATCACTGTCGGCGGTCGCGCCACAACAGTGCGTCAGGAGATGAAAGAACTCTACAGCGCGATCGAGGAAGCAAAGGCCGACATCTCAGGCTTGTGGGCGCTGCGCCAACTCGCCGATCGCAAGCTGATCGATCCATCGATCACCAAGACGATGTACACCACCTTCCTCGCGTCGGCATTCCGCTCGATCCGATTCGGGATCAACGAGGCGCATGGCCGCGGCATCGCAGTTCAGCTGAACTATCTGCTCGATGCCGGTGCGTTCAAGGTACTGCCGGGCGGTGCGTTTGCCGTCGACGATGGAAAAATTGCCGACGCGGTCGCGGCATTGACTCGCGACATCATGACGTTCCAGGCCGAGGGCAATTACGCGAAGGCGAAGGATCTGCTCGACCGCCTCGGCGTCGTTCGACCACCGGTGCAGAAGGTACTCGATCGTTTGACCAGCGTGCCGGTCGACATCGAGCCGAATTTCACCTCAGCCCAGTAATGGACGCTGGACGCCCACGAAGTTCATTGGACACGGTCGAACCTGATCGGTCCCGTCGAACCTGATCTATAAGCTGGCACGTCCGTTGCCAACGGATGACGTATGACGTCTGATCCGAATGGCAACGCCAAGCGATGTTCGGTGCTGATCGTCAACTGTACCGGACGCGAAACCGCTCACAGTCAAGCGCTTCAACAGCGGGGCTTCCATGTAGTCGAGCTGTCGGAATGGCCATCGGACGCTGTGGTCGTGGATTACGAGATCCTCATCATCGTCTTGCGCCGGATGGAAAGTGTGTCGATGACGGCAGCGCGCATGCGGGCAAAGCCCAGGTTTGGAAACCGGGTGCTGATCGGCGTAACCGACTCGGCACCGTCCGCCGCGGAACGCCGCCACGCCATCATTTCTGGCTTCGATGACCTGGTCGGCGAATCGCGGGACTCGCGGGTGCTGATCGCGCGGATTCTTCGCATGTTGCGATCGCGCCCCGAACACCGGTGCCTGGTGCCGGACAAAAAGCGTCCGGCGGCCTGACCCCCGATGCTGTCACTTCAGCGTCGATAAGTACGCCACCAGTGCGTCCACCTCGTCGCCCGAGAGGGACTTCTTCTTCATCGGCGGCTTGCGATCTTTCTTGTTCTTCGCCGCCATCGCGACAGGATCGAGAATCCACTCTCTCATTTCCTCCGGCGTCAGCTTGCTACCGACGTCGTCCATCTTCCCCTTGGCGTTCCCTTTGCCCGCGATCGAATGGCACTGGGAACACTTCTGAGCGGCGAAGACCTGCATCCCCTTCTTCACCTTTGCGTCCTGCGCGGCGGCCGATCCAGCCGTTACGGCAAGCACAACGATCCCCATCATCACGGTTCTTTTCATGGATGCTCTCCCGTCGCGTTCCAAGCACGTGGCGTTCGGTACGCTCCACGATTTCGCAAGCCGAGTGCCGCATGGCGAATCGCACGATTCTCTCGACGCCGGACGCTTTCGTCGGAAGGACTTGAGCAGGTTGCCGGATTTCCGGCAGAAACCCGGGCACATCGCTTGCGATAGAGAACGCTGATTACAGGGAGTCACAAATGAGAACCGACGTAACTCTCCATCGCGTGCCGTGGACGTGCCGGTGGGGGCGGTTTGGCGAATCCGCCGCGCCCCGATGGCCGACGGCAACTCCGAGATTTGTATTCTGGACTTGCGACCGCCCGCAGGCGAAGACATGCTGTCTGACGCGCGGAAGCTGCGAGAATTGTCCTCACTGGGAGCCGACGTCGAGCGCGGAGTCGCTGCCGACGGCGGGCTGACGGTCGCGCCACCCTTCGAACCATTCCAGCCAATCGTCGCCGAACAACTCCTGCGGGTGAAGCGTGCGGATCGTGCCATTTCCGCACGCCAATTCATCCGCGGGACAGAACTTGTCGCACCCCCAGCAGATCCGCTCCGGGAATCTCGGATGTAACGGGGCTTTCCGGGACATGACCAGTTACCCGATTTCGCTCTCGAGGCGCGCCGCTTTCGGGAACAGGATGTTGTTTTCGAGATGGACGTGCTCGTGCAGGTCGCGCTCGAACGCTTCGAGTTCCTGCAGGCACACACGGTACGTCGTGCACGCACCCTCGGGAATCGCGTAGTCGGACGTGAGCGAGCGGATGCGCGCCATCGCGTCGCCAGCTGATTCATGCTCCATCTCCATCATGCGGATTGGATTGCGAACCGTCCCAAAAGGAGCCGACGGCCGATGACCACCGTTCCGAGACGCCTCCTCTATGCTGACGATGTACGGAAAGAGAATCTGCTCCTCTTTGGCCATGTGACTGTTCATCTCGTCAGCGACGGCTCGGAAGAGCCGTGCGACTTCAGGCAATTCAGCATGCCGATTGCCATGCACGGCGGCGACTTTCTGCGTGTGAGTGAGCAGCACCGGTATCGCGTCGCGTACGAACGCGTGATGATTGCCGACGATGTACGTGACGAGCGTATTGAGGTTCCAGGCGTTGAACCGGGCAGCGCCGCCCGCCGGCGTCGCCGTCGCCTCGGCAAGATCAGTCAGCACCTCTTCGGTGGTGACGGTCCGATTCCGGCAGGCGTCGTCAATCGATCGATCCCCTTTGCAGCAGAAGTCAATGCCGTGGCGCTGAAAGACCGCGGCGGTTCGAAAATCGTGTGCGACGATCTCGCGGATAGTCATGTCTGAGGTGGCTGTCATCGTAAAGGGCCTCCATGGGTAGACTATCGCCACCTACAGAACGGCCCTATGATGGCGGTCATATCCGCTGGATTACACTGCAGGCATGGCGGCGGCCGAAGAGCTTCTTAGAACCACACCGATTTTCAGTCGTTTAGCGCCCGAAGACCGGCGGAAAATCGCCGCGGTTGCCACGGTGCGACGATTCGAGCGCGGCGACATCATTTTCGAACAGGAATCCCCCTCCGACGCGCTTTACGCGATTGCCTCCGGCCGCGTGAAGATTTTCAAGATGATGCCCAACGGCAAGGACGTCATCCTGGAAGTCTTCGGGCCCGGAGATCCGCTCGGAGCAGTGGCCACTTACGTCGGGCGTCCTTTTCCCGCCAGCGCCGCCGCCCTCGAAGACACCACCTGCGTGGTCATTCCGAAGGCCGATTTCTTTCGCCTGCTCGAGCAACATCCGTCGCTCGTTCGCGGTCTGTTGCTCGGATTCACGATCCGTATCGTGGAGCTCACGAATCGACTGGCGGAGATGACCGGCGGCCGCATCGAGGCGCGCTTCGCACGATTGTTCATCAAGCTTGCCGACCAGATGGGACGCGAGGAACGGGGCGGCATGTTCATCCCCTTGTCGCTGTCGCGGCAGGAGCTCGCCGACATGACGGGCACCACCATCGAGACGTGCATTCGAATCATGAGCCGCTGGGGCAAAGAGGACGTCGTGCACACCGATAAGGACGGCTTCGTTGTGTTGAATCGGACCGAGTTGGAAGCGGCGTCCCGCGAGTAACCTGGCGGAATGCTGAATGCCGTAATCGACAAGATCGACAGCCGGCATTCTATCCGTGAGTCTGCGCTCTGGCCCAGGGCGGCAGCAGCTTGACGAGCGCCGCAAGAATCCCCAGGGGCAGCGCCATCACGAGTATTGCCGGAAGCAGCCCTTCACGAGTCGCAAATCCCACCTTGTATGTGGTGTACCCGAGGAAGCTCTTCGAGAAGAGCTGCCCGCCGATGACGACATTCCATCGCATGGCAAAGATTCCGATCAGTGTCAGGACGCCAGCCGTCACGTACAGGCGGACGCGTGTCGAATCGCGCAACGTCGCCAACTGAGTCACCGCCAGGACGGCAATGGGGACGAGGGTCCCCACCACAATCTGCACGACGATTTGTGACGTGAAGAGGCGTGTCTTCACCATGAAGTCCAGCGCGCGGAACGACTCGTCCGCCTCGTAGATGCGGTGAATCAGGTCGATCATTTCCAGACCGAAATCCACGAGAAAGGCGTAGAACAGGTACCGCGCAACCGCGTCCACGCAAACGACGTCGAGCGCCGTTCTGCGCAGTCGAGCTGTCAGGACGTACAAGAGTAGAACCAGCGCGATGCCCGAGACGATCGCCGAGAAGAGGAAGACGATGGGCATCATCGGCGTGGACCACCATGGATTGGCTTTGATCGATCCGAAGATGAACCCGACGTAGCCGTGAAGCAGGAACGCCGAGGGGATGCCAACGATCGTGACAATCCGCCCGACCCGATCATCGATTCGCAGCGCTGCCGGACTGATATTGTCGGAACCGAGAGTCAGGACGCGGTAGAAGACGCGGGCCAGGCCGTGGCGTTCGCGAGCCGCCATCACCAGCTCGCTGCGGTACTCCAACCAAATCTCGAGCAGGAGCACCACCATCAAGTACCACAAGTAGACGAAGCCGAACATCGCCATGGCTGACGTTCTGTGCGGCGTCATCATCATCTCAAACGAGCGCTCGGGATGTCCGAGATGCAGTTGCAGCGGCAACGGGGCGACGAGCAGGAAGGCCAGCGCGGTCAGCAATGCGAGCCTGTAGGTCGGCTTGACGGCTTGGACGTTGAAGACGCGCTCGAGGGAGGCGAGGATGAACGCGCCAGCCACGAGCCCAGTGATAAACGGATAAAGAACAATGAGGATGCTCCATTGGAGCTCCACCTCATTCGGGTACATGAAGCCGTCAACACCTGGCATATCTGTTCCCTCGATCGTCGCGAACTGCTACCTCACGGCACCATCCAGCCCGTTGTAGTAGACCTTGGCCCCGGTTGCCATTTGGGGCTTCAGCACCTGAATCTTGTGGGTGCGCAGATACTCGTGCGCGGGGTCCTTCGGGTTCTTCAAGTCCGCGATCTGGCGCGCCCCCGTCGGGCACACCTCGACGCAGGCCGGAACCAGTCCCTTCGTCAATCGGTGATAGCACAGCGTGCATTTGTCGGCGGTGTGCGTCCGTGGATCGAGGTAGCGGCAGCCGTAAGGACAGGCTTGCACGCAGTACCGGCAGCCGACGCAGTAGTCCTTGTCAATCAGCACGACGCCGTCGTTGGTCCGGAAAGTGGCACCGACCGGGCACACCTGGGTACACGGTGAGTCCGCGCAGTGATTGCACAGCTTCGGGACGAAGAACGTCTTGCCGTCGCCGTCGCCGTACTTTTCGCCAAAGCCCGTAATCCCACCGTCCGGCGAATCGACGATCGGATGATCCGGGTCGCTCATGTCGATGTGATACCGCTCGACCCAGGTGCGAAAGTACATCGGCTCATCCAGCACATCGTTCTCGGTCTTGCATGCGCGGACGCAGTGGCCGCCGCCAATGCACTTCTCGACGTCGATGAGCATGGCCCACCAGTGATTCGCGGCGCTGTACGATGTCGCGGCATCCGGCGCGCCCGCCAGAACATGCTCGAGGGCCGAGGCCGTTGCGGCCGTCATCACCAGCAACTTCGTACCCACCATCAGAAAATCGCGCCGCGTGGTTTCCATGCCCTACTCCTGATCCATCCGTGGATCGTGCGGCTTATGACAAGGGACGCAACTGTCCTCGTCAGAATGTTCTTTGGCGACGACGGTTGGCTGGTGCGCGGGTTTGCCGGTATTCGCCGCGTGGCACCTCAAACAGAGCGCCTGGCCGTCCGCTTTTGGTGCGTCCACGGCGGGATCGTCGGCGTGCTTCAACAGCGCGCCGTGGCACGTTTCACACGAAATGACTGTGTGCTTCGAAGGAGCGGCTTCGTTGACTTCGTCTTCGTGACACTCGCTACACCGGGCCCGCCCGGCATAGGTCAGCGGACGGGACGCGGCATCGTCTATCGCGCTCGCGCGATAGTGGCCATATTTCCCGAAGTCTTTTGGAACGAGTTCAGCGCGGACGATGGCAAAGAGCAGGAGGCCGGCGGCAAAGATTCCTGCCAGTCTGACGAGATGTTCGAAGTCCCTGAAAGACCCGCTCATGGACCCGCCTCCTGCTAAACCTGTGTGGTCCGGCTGTGCAAGCGGTGGTCCCGTTGCAGGAGACGCAAGTCCGGCCAGCTATTTCGAGATCTTTTGCGGGTCGGGCCTGGCCCTAACGGAAAGCCGTCACTCAATCTCCACGAGAATCGAGCGTGCGACGGCCCGTTCGACCGCCAGCTCCGTTTGATCGCACTCGAACACGATTCCTGGAAATGTCTGCAACACCCTGATGGCCGCGCCCGCCGTGACGCCAAGTGCTGCCAGCCGTTCGGCACGTCCTGTCAGGTCGCGACCAACGCGGGCGACATGTCCACACGTGCCTGGGGCCAAATCTGCGAGCGATGTACGTGAAAGAGTCATGACGCGTGAGCATTCAGAAGGTAACGTGCAACATCGACAGGGCGAGGTTCAGCACCGAGCCGGTCCCAAGGGCAATGACCGTGACCGCCACGAGGATCCCAAGACCCACCCGGACACCACGCTCCTTGATAATCATGAGCAGGTTGGCGACGCACGGCACGAACAGCGTCATCACCGTGAGCGCGATCACCGACTGCGCACCACTCAGACGACCGTCCTGCGCCATCCTGAACAGACCGGCCGCACCGTAATCGCGGCGCAGGAATCCCATCACGAAAACACCGGCGGAGTCGGCCGGCAGGCCAAGCGCCCCCGTGACGACTGGCTGCGCGGCGCGCGTCAACTGCTCGAGTGCACCAGTTCGATCCAGGACGAACAACAGAGCGGTCCCTATTAAGAACAGCGGCACTGCCTCACCCAGGTACCAGCGCACCCGGATTGCCGTTTTCGTCACGAGATTTTTCAGGCGCGGAAGGCGAATCGGCGGCAGCTCGAGGATGAAATCGGATCGATCGCCGGGAAGCGCGCGCGCCGCCAGGAACCCGACCAGCATCATCTGCGACAGCACGACCGCGAACAGCAGAACGAGCGCCCAGACGGAGATGCCGCCAAGGATGCCCATGATGGTCGCGAGCTGAGCGGAGCATGGAACGCCCAGCGCCAGCAGCGTGATCGCAATCAGGCGTTCCTTCGGCGTCCCCAGGATCCTCGTCGTCATCGTCGCCATCGTGTCGCAGCCCAGGCCCAGGATCATCGGCAGGACAGCCTTTCCGTTGAGTCCCATCGATCGGAAGAGTCGATCGCTGAAGATCGCGAGTCGCGGGATGTAGCCGCTGTCCTCCAGGAAGCCGAACACGAGAAAGAACGTGGTGACCACAGGCAGGACGATGGCGATCGCGTAGGTCAGGCCCATGGTGACAAGGCCGTACTGGCCGACAAGGAAGTCGCGAAGGAGGCCGAACGGGATGTGAGCCGCGGCTTTGACCGCCGCGGGGTTGACGAGACCGTTGAACAATCCGTTCTCGAGCGTGCCCACCAGTGTCTGGGCACCGAAGACGCCGACGAAGAGGTAGGTAAGGTAGAGCACGAGCGCAAGGATGGGGACGCCCGTGATCGGCTCTCTGACAGCGCGGCCGATCCACTCTTGCAGTCGGCCAACGGTCACTGTGTTGATGCGACGGAAACGCGCAGCGGTTGTGTCGGCCCATTCGATATGAGTCGTCCGCGCATCGTGCGCAGCGCGCGCGCGAGCGGCTGATGGCAGTGCCTCGCGCAGTTCCATGATCCCGCGGCCCTCTGGTGCGACTGCCTCGATGACGGGAATGCCGACGTGATCGGACAGGCCCGCCGCATCGATCGTGATTCCGCGTGCGTGTGCCTCGTCCACCATGTTCAGGACGAGAATCATCGGGAGCGCGGTGTCGGCAATCTGCGAGGTCAGCATCAATGCCCGCCGCAGGTTGCGCGCATCGGCCACCTGCACGACGAGCTCGGCACCGCCGCTGGTCAGCAGCTGCCGGGTGATGCGCTCGTCTTCGCTCAACACACCCTCGAGGGCGTTCACGCCAGGCGTGTCGATCACGTCGCAGACCTCCGCGCCGACGAGCGCACGGCCGCTGGTGACGGCGACTGTCGTTCCGGGGTAGTTGGAGACCGTCGCGTAGCGGCCGGTAAGGCGACCGAACACAACGCTCTTGCCGACATTCGGATTGCCGACGAGCGCGATCTTGAGCGGATGGGAGCGAAGTCGAAGCATCGAGGGAGTCCGGGCCGAGAGGGTGGCGCCCGGGGCCATAGCGCAAGGCATACCGAGGGCGAGGCAAGGGGGAGGCCTGCCGGATTTGTTGGCATTTCCCGCGCGAGCCGTGTCAGGCTGACGAGAATCCGGCAGTCGAACCGCTGGCTGCTGGCGTGCGGCCCTCCTTCAGCCGACCTGGCCTAACCAGAAGGCCGTTGCCAACGGCCAGCAGCCCTCAACGAAGACCTACCACAGATACGACATCCTCAACCACACTGTCTGCCCGGTATACGGCCGGTAGTAGTAGCCCGACAGAATCGCCGACGGCAGGTTCAACTGGTTGATCGTCGTCCCGTTGAGCGAGAAGTCCTCGGCGCGATATTGCTCGTACCAATAGCCCGCGCCCAGCGCCACGTTTGGCCGCACGAAGTACTGCGCATCTGCCCGGCCGGTGACCAAGTGTGTTCGATTCGGCGAGAGCTGGACGACCGGAATCGGATTGAACACGTTACCCGGCCCGTAGTTGACCCCCGTCAGGATCGTCGAGTTCGGCCCGAGGTCATACACATAGGTTGACTTGCCGTCGGTCAGATCGAAGCCGAGACGGATATCGGTTTTTGGCAGCGTCTTCGTGAAGTTCAGGTTGGCCGACACCGTGTTGACCTTGTCATCCGAATCGATTCCCCAGTCGCGCGACGGATCATCGAACGACGGACTCGGCAGAGGATTCGACGTACGAGACCACTGCACGGCCGTGTACTTTTCAAACACGTACTCGACGTCACCGTCGATCGTCTCTTTCGGTACGAACGTGACGCCGATCGAGTAGCTGCGGTTCTTGTTGTCGCGAAGCCCGAAGTACGACTCGCTGTAGTCGTCGTGGCCCGTGGCCAGGGTTGCGTTGAACCCGAGCGACTCAATCGGCGTGAACTGGAGAATGACGCTGCCGCGCGTCCGATCGCGGTTGGCGATGTCGAAGTGCCGCATCCCGGTCTGTTCGCCGATCTCGGCGAGCAGCGCGAAGTCATCGCCTGATCCCTTCCTCGAGGACTTCTCGAGCACGGCGCGCACGGTGACGTAATGGTTGCCGGTGCTATCAACCGACGCACGCACGATGTTCTCCGCCGTCTTCTCGTAGATCCGGAACGTACGATCGCCGTCTTCGCGCGTGTAGCCGATGTTCAGGGAGGTGTACTGAAACGGCGTGTACGACGCCTCGAGATCCACCGTCTGCCGCTTGATGTCGAGCGGTTCGCTCTCCTTCGCGGCTCCGAGGGTGTTGTCGGCCACCACCATCGACGAAATGAAGAACGGTGGCGTGCGCGTGTCGTAGTCGTAGTACCGATACTTCGCGTTCAGCCACAGATAATCATTCGGACGCGAGTTCACCGTGTAGACCATCGCCAGCGTCCGCGCTTCTGCTTCCGCAGTCGATCGTTCCAAGACCGGCGACACGAGCGCGGTATTGACCGTCGCCGGCAGCAGCGCTCCGTTCTGGTTAGCGGTGCCGACCGAAATGGCTGCCGACGCCCGGGTCCGACCCGGAAGCCCATACCGGCCGTTGAGGTTCACGGTCTGCATGTTGTTGCTGGCCCACGTTGACATCTGACCGACCGAGGGACCGCCGACGATGTCGGTGTAGCGCAGAGGGTTGTCGAACCGATACGCCGTCATCTGGTTGTCGTACCACGATCCGTCGTAGCCGACGCTCAAGAGGCCCTTCGCGTTCGCGAACTCGATGCCGGCCTTGACGTCGGTCGTCCGATCGTCAAGCGGCACCTCGGATTCGATCGTGTTCGAGAATCCAAAATTGAGACTCTGCAGGTTGTAGCCCTCACGATGACTGCTCTTGACTCTGAACTTCACGTCCACATCACGAGTGGCCGTATAGGTGAGGTTGACCAACCCGGTGTTGCGCTGCGTCCGCGCCTCGAAAGGCACTACCTGGTTGATGACGTTCGCCAGTGTGGTTGCGCCCGATTCGATCCCCTTCTGAATGTTGTCGTCAATGGTGAAAAGCCCGTTCTTCGACACCGTGTAGAGCGTGTTCGTGTCCCGGCTGATATAGAGCGGAATCTCGTTCCACTCGCCGTCGGCCTTGATTTTCCCGATCGATTGATACTCGGCGAAGTAGCGCTGATCACGGTACCCGACGTTGTTGGCTTCGGCATGCCACAACGAGTCGTCTGTCACCTTCTCGAAGCGGAAGCGCTCGACGAAGCCGCCTTCCCGCCAGTCCTTGAAGCGATAGTAACGCGCTGCGTCGCCGTCAACGCTGGTGCCGCGGAAGCCGAAGTCCACGGTGCCGAGTGTCGGCGTCGCCGCGACGGGAACGTCTGCGGCCCTGGTCGCGGGCTTTGCCGGTGCCGGCGGCGTCTGCGCCGCCGGGGTGGAGTCCTGCGCCGCCGCGCAAGTGGCGGAGGCGAGCAGCAGCACTCCGATCAGAACCTGGATTCTGGTGCGCATTGCCATCCTCCTGCTACCTGAAAAAGACCGCGCCCGACGGATGATTCGATCCGTGAATCATCGCGTGGCAGTTCACGCAGGAGCGGCCGATCGCGCGATTGCTCTTGCTCACGTTGAGCTGCGTGTTTTCGTAAATCGTGGCCGGGTGCCGGCTCGAGACGTGGCAGCGCTGGCACAGCATGGGCAGCTTCGCCACCAGCATTCGTTCGTTGTTCGACCCATGCGGGTCGTGACACGTGACGCAGTTCTCACGGCCGGCGGCGTGCTCCCACACGAACGGCCCGCGTTTTTCAGCGTGGCAGGTCGCGCAGGCTTCATTGATCGAGTTCCCCTCGCGTAGCATCTTCACGTTCTGCGATCCATGAGGGTTGTGGCAGGTCGTGCATTCGAGCTTGCCCTCCCGCACCGGCATGTGCGACGAGCGGTGGACCTTCGCGACCTCTCGCTTGTGACATTGCACACACGTCTCGGTGATCGTCGGCTTCTTCAACTGCGCTTCTACCGACTTTGGCTCGTGGACGCTGTGGCACGTCGTGCACGACATGTTGCGGGAGTCGTGCTTGCTGCCGGCCCAGTTGTTGTGCTCGGAGCGCGCGTGACAACTGACGCAGATCTCGCCGACACGGCGCGGCGACATTTTCGCGGGGTTCAGGATGTTGCCGTCACCGTCGGCATCGACGTGTGCCTTGCCGGGTCCGTGGCACGTTTCGCAGGAGTTCTTGGCCGCCGGCGTCCGCACGTTCTTCGCCCGGCTGTGAGGCGTGGCGTGGTATTCCTTGCCCTGATCCTCATGGCACTCGAGGCATTTCTCCTCGCCTACGTACTCGCCGGCGTTCACCTTCGCTTGCGCGGACGGAGCGGCGGCGGGGGCGGTGACGATAGTGGGAAGCACTTTGGCCGCAGCGTCCGGTCCGCCCTGCTGCGATGAAGCACTGGCGCTGACGGCGAGCACGACGCCGATCCAGATAAGGAGCGCGCCAGCGACGGTGGCTCGCGGACCGGGGGTTCGCCCTTCGACGTTGCCCAGGGCGATCCTGAGCCGGTCGAAGGGTCGCTTGAAGCGACCCATGTGTCCTCCTTGATCGCCTTCGGGGATTGCCGCCCGCCGCTACGACGGCGACGAGAGGCTTTCGCACGGTCCGAAGGCGTCGCCCGGGGATGGGCAAGGAACGTGCCTCGCGAAGAACGGTTGAATCTGTGAGATTTCGGAGAATCGGAGGTGCCGGCGCCGGGTTCCCGTCGCCGCGTCACGTGATGGAGGGATCAACGGCCGGACGCGGCGGCGATTGGTATACTCAAGCGATTCCCCGAAAGTCCGTCAACGAGGCTGCGAATGGTGATTCACGAGCTGACACGCGCGGATTGCGCCGACATCCTGTCTCGAACGAGCGTGGGGCGTCTCGCGTGCTGCCGGATGAACCAGCCGTATGTGGTGCCGGTGTCGATTGCCTACGACCCGCGGCAGGTGTGTCTGTTCAGTTTCTCCACCATCGGAAAGAAGGTGGAATGGATGCGCACCAATCCGAGCGTCTGCGTCGAGGTCGAGGATCTCGAGGATCGCTTCAACTGGACGACGATCGTGATCTTCGGGCGCTACGACGAAATCAGCAATGCGCCGGACCAGCGAGAGCTCCGCGACCGGGCGCTGCACCTGTTCAGCGACCGCGCCCAATGGTGGCTGCCCGGTGCCGCCAGCCTCCGCGACGCCGAGCGCGAGTCCGTCGTGGTTTATCGCATCCACATCGACCAGATGAGCGGGCGCCGCACCACGCGGGCCCAAGCGTAGCCACGGCGCGCCAGCTTGAGAGCGCCCACAGCGACACCGCAATACGGGCCACGGAAAAACACGAAAAGGGCTTCAGGCCACAGAAAAACACCAAGAACACTTCAGGCCACAGAAGAACACCAAAAACACTTCGGGCCACAGAAAAACACAGAAGAACACAGTATGGCGCGTGCTCCTTCAGCCTCTGTGTTTACAAATAAATTTATCCTCTTGCTGTGTTCTCTGTGTTCTTCTGTGGCCTCTTTCGGTGTTCTTCTGTGGCCTACCGAGCGCCACCCGCTGAGGCCCCGTGGGCGCTCAGCGACCGCGTGTACGCCACGACGGAGGCGAGGTCACTGCCTTTCAGCGCCGGGTTGCTCGGCATCAGCGGCATGCCTTTGATGGCTCCGCCGTACTGAATCACCTTCGCGATGTCCTCGTCGGTCAGCTTGCTCATGTACGCGACGTCAGTGTGGTTGCGCGGCTTCGGATTGTAGGCCGCAGCGGCCGGGCCGTCCCCTTTGCCCTGATCACCGTGACACGGCGTGCAGTTCACCTTGTAAAGATCGCGTCCACGATCGATCGAGGCGGCCCCGCCCGCCCGTGACGCGGCCCTGGCGGCTGACTGCGTCGCGCTCGGCCTGGGTGCGTCGTCGGTGGCCTGCTGACATCCGGCACACGCGAGGGCGGCAACCGCAAGGCCTCCCGACACAACAGTACGGGACAGGATTCGAACGAAGGTCATGATGACGCAGACTCCTTTACCTTGATGATTGAGATTCGGGATGAATGAATGAGAGCTCTTGCCCCTGCAGTCGTCGGCCGCGGGACCGCCAGTTGAAACCGTCGTACGCTGACGGCGAGCGGAACCGCGACCCAGAATGCGAGTGATGCCGCGAGCCACAACGTCGCGCCCAGACGGGAGAAATGAACGGCGAGGTAGGCGCCAGCTGGGCCGAGCAAGTAGAGGTCCGGCTCCAATGCGAGCACACCGAGGACCCGCGCTGCGTCGACAGGATTGGCGACGAGACTCGCGGCAAGCAGTCCAATCGGCAGACCGCTAACCGTCAACGTTCCCATCAGCAGCAGGTCGTACAGCAGCACGAACGCGAACCACACGAAGACCGCAGTGCCTTGCGCCTGAACCGCCGTGCGACTCGATACAGAGACGAGGAAGCCAATCCCCAGCATGGCGGCCGCGAGAATCACTGCAATCGCGGGAAACAACAGGTAGTACGCGAGAAATGTCGTGCCGGCCTCGGCCGCGATGAAGAGACCGGCCGGCAGAAAACCAGCGATCGTTGCCAGGGTGAGCGCGGCGAGAAGACCGGCGTACTTGCTGATGAGGAGTCGGCCGCGCGCGATCGGCTGCGCGAGCAGCAGCTCCAGCGTCCCCCTGTCCTGTTCACCAGCGATCGCCGCGGCACCGGCGAGCACGGCGACAATCGGCGCCAGCAGCAGACAGAGGTTCATCAACGTCGCCGTGGTTCGGCCGAACGTCTGCAGCGCGAGACCAGCGCTGCTTTCGAATCCCGCCGCCGCCGCGATCAATCCCAGCGCGCCGAGCAGCACGCTGTACCCAATCAGCCAGCGATTGCGAATCGCGTCGCGCAGTTCTTTCCGCGCGACGGGAGTCGCCACGGAGGCAGCCGGCGCCAGGCCGATGCGAGCTGCCGTCGGACTCACGGACTCGTGCTGTTCAAGTGCCGTCATCACAGCGGGCGGACACCACACCCCCTCGACGACTCGCCCGCCGTCGAGGACGATGCGCCGGTCGCCGGCGGCGACCAGTTCCTGCCCTGCGTGAGTGGACACCAGCACGGTCCGGCCCGATCGGGCGAGAGATCGCAGGCGTTCTGCGACCCACTCACGGCTCGCCACGTCAAGACTCGCGCTGGGCTCGTCGAGAATCAGAATCGGCGGATCTGTCAGCAGCGCAATCGCAAACCCGAGTCGCTGACGCATTCCGCCCGACAGGTCACGAACTTTGGTCGCCGCCTGGTCGGCGATTCCCGCCTCACGGGCAAGCGACACAGCACGAGCGGCGGGCACCTGGCGAATGGCCGCCCAGAAACACAACGTCTCGTGAACCGTCAGGTCGCCGTGCAGGCCGCCGGTTTGCGGCATGTAGCCGATGAGCGAACGGACTGCCTCGCCATCGCTCAGGGGATCGAGACCGTTGACGGTGATCCGTCCTTCAAAGTTTGCAATCCCCAGAATCGATCGAAGCAGCGTGGACTTGCCGGCACCATTCGCGCCAAGCAGCAGCGTGACTTCTCCCGGCACGATCTGCAGGCACACCTTCTCGAGCGCATTGCGCCGCCCAAACCGTTTCGAGACATGGTCTATGCAAATCATGGTGACCTACCGCGGGTTCATGACCGGAGCGCGATCGACGACGACCGGCTCACGACGGGAAAGTGGAAACATCCTGGCCGCTGCTTCGATTGCCAGGTGTGCCGGCGTATAGAGAAACGCTTGGGCCGCGGGGCTTTTCTGCAGCAACGCGTCCATCACGCCGTCAACCACGTGCGGGATGTCGCCAACGCCGTCGCCGTTGGCGTCAAAGCCGCGATACTCGCTCCAGTAGTTGCCGCGTCCCTCCAGCGACCACCGGGTCGCCCCGGAGACGCGCGATCCGAGCGGACGCACATCGGTCAGGTTGTCCGTAAAGTGATTGCCGGCGACCGTCAACGTTGCGCTCGCCTGCAGGGCGATGCCCACGCCGTTGCCGGCGATGACGTTGCCAGTCACGACGGCCTTACTGGTAGGCTGAACCGCAACGCCTTCTGCATAAATCCCGATCAGATTCGCGCGGATGATGTTGTCGGTCGCCACCAGATTGTCGATGTCCTTCAGCAGCAACCCGTAGGCGGACGCGCCCTCGCGGTGAAGCTCGATGCGATTTCGTCGCAGCTCGAGCCGATCCGACAACATCAGCGCGGCGCCGAGGAGGTTCCCGCGAAGCTGGTTGTCGAGAATTCGCGCGTGTTGCGAGTACATCGAGTGGATGCCGTAACGGCTGTTCGTGATCTCGTTGTCCTCGACCAGGACGCCGTCGGTAAAAGACAGGTAGATGCCGTCGCGCGCATCGGCGATGTGATTGCCAATGAAACGGCTGTCACGGGTATTCCACACGTTGAGACCGTGTCCCGGCCGCGCCCCATGATGTTCACCGGGCACGATTCGATTGTGTTGAACCAGGTGCTGCGTTCCGCCCGCGATGTGAACGCCGAAATAGACATCCACGACGACGTTGTCCTCGATCGTGTGGCGGTTGCCCGTGATGGAAATGCCGGCCGCTTCTTCTGTGACCTGGCGGCCGCTGTTGCGAATGACGAAGCCGCGCAGCACGACACCATCACCTTCAATCGTGACGACGCTTCCCTTGCCAAGACCGTCGATCACGGGCTGACCCTGACCGATCACGACCATCGGCCCACGGATGACCACGGCACCGGGGTAGACGCCCTTTTCAATCAGCAGCGTGGCGCCGCGAGGCGTTGCGTTGATGCGCTCTTGAAGCGTCGCCACCCCGGCTCGCGCCCCGGTCGCGTACCCAATCACCAGCAGACCGGTCAGGGCCGCAGCCGCCGCGCGAGGAATATCGATACGTGTCCGGCCGCGATCGTCACGACGGCCGATGCGCTCGCCAAAGGCGAGAACGAGCGCCGCCGCGATCATGCAGACGACGCCCCATCCGATCATCGATGTCGTCACGAAGTTTCCCAGCTTGGACTCGCCCAGGATCAGCGGCGTAAAGGCGGGCATTCGAATCGGCGCTTTCGGGTTCAGGCTGTGACCAAACGTGTACAGCCACCACTGCACATCAACGAGAATGCCGAGCGGCAAGCCCGCGGTCGCCAGTATCGCCACCCGTCTGATCCAGCGGTTGAACGGCGCAAGGAGGCACAGCCCGATCGCGAGGCCGATACCGATTGGAAACATCGCCACCTCGAGCGCGGGCCGCGGATCGATGGTCGCCATGCCGATGTAGTGGTTGATGATGTTGATTTCGCGCAGGTCTCCCTCCATGCCGGTGCCATACGCGATGAGGTGGAGACCGTGACGGTACTGCGGAGCCGTCATGGACATGCTCCACAGCGGCAGGCGCATGCTGATACCAATGAGGGCCGCCGCAATCAGCGCCGGGACGAACCGGCGCAGGTTCGAGCGGGTCATCGCGCACCTCCATCTTCGTCGTCGCGTAGCAACTCATCGACCGACGCGACGAAGCGCCCCTGCCGGTTGACGGCTTCGCGCTCGGCAACAGCCCGGTCGCGGTACGCCAGGAAGCCGCCACCCATCGGTGTCTGCAGCGTCGGCGACTCGACAAACGACGCCTGCCGGCCATCGATCCAGGACCCATCGCGTGCATCGTGGAACCAGAAGGTCGTCGCTCTTGCCGTCGCGCGGCCGTGAGCCTTTCGCAGGCAGCCGATATCGTCGAACACTCGGACCATACCCTGCTGATCGCGGGATGCCGCCGCGAAGGTCATCTCGCTGACGAGCATGCCGCACCGTGAACAGGCCGTCCGATCCAGTTCGATTGACGGTGGACCGTCGGCCGCCGCGCGGCACCCGCCGGTGAAGGCGAGTGCCGCAACCAGTAAAAGCGCTCTCCCATCCATATGGCTGCCCTTACTGCTCGACGATCAGCCAGCCCTGCATCTCGAGATGCAGCGCCGAGCAGAACTCCGTGCAGTAGAAGCTGAACGAACCCGGTTTGTCGGCCTTGAACTCCACGCTCGTGGTCTCCCCCGGATCGAGGCTCACCATGACGTTCTTGGTTGGCACCGCGAAGCCATGCGTCGCATCCGGCGTCTGCTCGATGTTCGTCAAGTGGACGATGATGCGATCCCCGACCTTCGCCTGGATGATGTCTGGCGTGAAGTGACTGCGGACGACGCTCATCCAGACCTCGACCACCCCAGGTCGGCGTGTGATGCGGGCCTCCTGCGGACCCGCGATCGCGTTCGGACTTTTGGTCATCAAGGCCGGTGACACGCCGGGTTCGTAAATCTCGTGTGCCTTGATGATGTCGGCCTTCACGAGCTGTGCGTAGTGCGGCTCGCCAAAGCCGATCGGCATATCGGCGACGAGTTCCATCTTCGGTCCGGAGATGTCGATCAGCTGGAAGTTCTGCGGATGCAGCGGGCCAACGTTTGCGTGGCGATCGATCGACCACTTGTTCATCGCGATCAGGTATTTCCCCTGCGGATCCATCGTGTCCCCCTGAACCGTTGCAAGGTGACCGATGTTGTAGTGCACGTTGATCTTGTCAACGAGCTTGAAGGCCTGGTCGGCAGGATGGTACGGAGCACCCAGCGTCCACTTGGCCACCGCGCTTTCGAGATAGAGGCTCGTATACGCGTTGCCGGCATTGTCGTATTGCGTATGCAGCGGTCCGGCGCCAAGCTCCACTTGTCCCGCCACGACCGCATCGAACTTGAGGATCGGAACACCGTAGCGATCCTTGCCTTCGAAGGTCTTGCCGTCGATCGCCTTCTGTATCTTGTCGAAGCCGTAAACCGTCACGTGTGGATCGAGCTTGCCCGCGACGGTGATGTAATCGCCCTTCGGTGCCACATCGACGCCGTGCGGGCTGCGAGGCTCTGGCGCGAGAAACAGGATGCCTTCGGCCGCCGCGACGTCGAGCGGAATCACGCGAATGCCGTTGACCTCCTTGAACTGTCGCGCCGCGACGAGTTCTTCGGCTTTCTTCCAGTTGACGATGTGGAGGTAATCGAAGTCGAGCTGCGACGCGCCGACTTCAACCGGCGGCTTTCCTTCTGCCGTGCCGCCAGTCGCCATCTCGACGTTGTAGGAGTTGATGAACGCGTAACCGTAGCTCGGTCCCTTGCCGGCGTCGGCGAGATCCTGGGTGTAGGGCGGCAGCTCAATCTGGAAACTGTCTTTCAGGATCATGTGTCCCGTCTTTTGATCGATCCGCAGGAAGGTCGAGTAGCCGCGATACAGATCGGGAAAATGCTCCAGGTGATCCTTCAGCGTGATATGGCCGCCCTTCTGGGCATCCCACCCTTTGAGAGCGGGCACCTTGGACGCGATGTGGACGTAGCGCGTGTCCGGCGTGGCGAAGATACCGCCGTGCGACGTCTGGATGTTCGGAACCTGCAGGACCTGCTTGGTTCTGAAGTCGGCGAGGTCGATCATGCCGATACGGCCGTGGGCGCGATCGTTGATGTAGAGAAAACGGCCGTCGTACTTGCCGTCGGTTTCACTGAGCGCTGGATGATGCGAGTCGCCCCATCGGAGCGCATCAGGGCCGCCGCCAATCATCGGCTCGTTCAACGCTTCTTCAGACCAGTCCGCGCCATAACCGTAGCCCTGCCACGGCTCGGGAGTGAAGACCGCGATCGTCCGAAGCAAACGCATGGATGGGACACCAATGACGTGAACCTGGCCCGAGTGTCCGCCGGACGCAAAGAGCATGTACTCGTCGTGGCTGCCGGGCGGCACGAATGTCTTCACTGCGCGCTGCGCATCCTCTGGCGTGAGCCCGCGCTGTTCTGCGATCGACAACAGGGATTCCTGACCGCCCGACGGCCGGGCCTTGCATGAGGTAACCGAAAGGAGTGCGAGAAATACGGCGGCCAGGGCAACCCATCGTCCTTGATGCCGCGGGTGGATGAGTGTGACGTAGTGCTTGAACATACGGATCCTCCAGCCCACTGTCGTCTTCACCTTTACTGTCTGAAACGAGTGTCCACCGGTCCGATTCAATCGCCTATGACGGGGGTCATATCCGTCGCAACTTCGGCGACAAGAGCGACTTCTCCATCCACGAGCCACCGCACTGCTCATGGACGCAGAGATAACCGCGGCGCTCCAGTTCGGCGGCGCCTCCCTGGGGGATCACCACGACGCGATGGCAGCCCGCGGCGAGCGACGCAATCTCGATGGCGCTGGCGAGAGCGTCCAGCACCTGCGCAGCGAGGTTTTCGTAGTGCGTGTCCGTTGAGCGTGGAACGGCCACCGAAAAGTCCGGCACGTGAGTTTCGAGAGGCGTTTGTGTGTATGTCGCGACGCCGATCACGCGGTCATCGACTCGTACCACGAGGCGTCGCCAGTTGCGGAGGCGATTCAGCCGCTCTCCAGTGACGCGTCCCGGAAACAGACGTCGAATGTCGGCGTCGTTCAGACCGCGAACGTCGGGACCTTCGACGCGCAGATCCAGTACCGCGAGTGGTGCTGGAACCGACCAGACATCGCTGAGACTTGTGCCAGTCACAATTGACCTCCTGTTGTCGTCCGTGTGGCGCCTCGCCGCAACCTCGGTGCCAGCGAGCGGCCGCGGCCGTTCGCACGGTTGCACGGCTTCTGCGCCGGTTTTCCGATGCGCAGCGAATCGCGTCTTGCTGTCAGCTGCCGGGAATCCGGCAACGCTGCTCGACCGCACCTGACATGCCGCTTTTGAAATCGATCAAATCAGGTGAATTTCGCGGCTGTGACGGCGAGATCGCGTGCGGTACGACCTTTGTGAGGAGGAAAGGAACGTGAGACCACTTCTCCATGCGGCTGATTCGCCAACCACTGGATCGCCACGCACGTTGGCGCTACTCGAGCGCTATGACCGTCCAGGCCCGAGATACACCTCGTATCCGACGGCAGTCGAATTCAGCGAGGATTTCACCGAGCAGGCGTATCGAGAACGTCTGAACACGGCGCGAGGGGCCTTCACGGAACCGTTGTCGCTCTACGTCCACCTGCCGTTCTGCGAGGAGCGATGCACGTACTGCGGGTGCATGACCATCATCACGCGCAAGCGTGAGATTGCGGAACGCTACCTGAATTACGTGGAGCGTGAAGTGGCGATGCTGGCGGACGCCCTGCAGGAGCGTCGCACAATCGTTCAACATCACTGGGGCGGCGGCACGCCGACCTACCTGACCGTCAGCCAGATGGAGCGGCTGCACGGCACCGTGGCGCGGCACTTTGACATTCGAGCGGGTGCGGAGTCGGCGATCGAGATTGATCCCCGGGTGACGTCGCGCGCGCAGTTGCAGGTGCTCCGATCGCTCGGCTTCACCCGCTTGTCGATGGGCGTGCAGGACTTCACGCCTGACGTTCAGGATGCCATCGGCCGTCATCAATCAGAGACGCTGACGCGCGATCTTTACGACTACGCCAGGTCGATTGGCTTCAATGCCATCAACATCGATCTGATTTATGGCCTGCCGCGCCAGACAGTGGCGACGTTCAACAAGACGCTGGCCGCCGTGGCCGACATGCGCCCTGATCGGATTGCCGTGTATTCCTACGCCCACGTTCCGTGGCTGCGGCCGCACCAGTCACGCATCAACCAATCGGATCTCCCGTCACGACGCCTCAAGTTCGAACTGATTGGGGCCACCATCGACGCGTTCGGCGATGCCGGGTACCTCGCGATTGGTATGGATCACTTCGCGCTTCCGGACGATGAGCTCGCTATTGCGACGGGTGAGCGCCGGCTTCACCGCAATTTCATGGGATACACGACGAAGCCGGCCACCGACATGGTTGGCGTCGGCGTGTCAGCGATTGGTGAGGTGCGGGGCGCGTTCGCCCAGAACGTCAAGAAACTCCCGCCCTACTACGCGGCAATCGATGCCGGGAGATTTCCCATTGAGCGCGGCTATGTTCTGTCGAGCGACGATCGCGTCCGGCAGTTTGTGATCTCTCAGCTGATGTGCAACTTCTTCGTCGACCGCTACACGGTGGAGTCGAGGTTCGGTATTGAATTCGACCGCTACTTCGCGTCTGAAATCAACGCGATGAGTGCTTCCGATGGCCCGCTTGCGGACGGCCTCGTGACGTTGACTCCCGAGGGCCTCGAGGTTGCGCCCGAGGGGCGGCTGTTCGTCCGCAGCATCTGTATGCACTTCGATCGGTATCTCAGGCAGCACGCTGAGAAACCGGTCTTCTCACGAACAATCTGACATCATGACGCCCCACACCGCGATCGTCCTCTTCAATCTTGGCGGCCCCGATGATCTCAACGCGGTCGAGCCGTTCCTCGTGAACCTCTTTCAGGACCGCGAGATCATTCAGCTGCCGGGTGGTCCGGCGCTCCAACCGTGGGTCGCGCGGCTCATTGCCAAGATGCGTGGCCCCTCGGTTCGTAACAATTACCGCCGGATCGGCGGCGGCTCGCCGCAACTTCGCCTGACCCGCGATCAGGCTCAGGCGCTCGAAATGCGATTGAACACGGACAGGAGCAATCAGTTTCGCGTGTTCATCGCCATGCGGTATTCACAGCCGTCCTCGGATGACGCCCTCGCTGCCATTGCGGCGGCCGGGATTCGCCGGGTCGTGACGCTCACGCTGTTCCCGCACTGGTCGAAGGCGACGACCGGCTCTTCGAGGCGCGAGTTCGATCGCGCGCTGCGTCGCGAGCCGTTCAAGAGCCTCGGGCTCAATGTCAGCCACATCGAGCACTATGCCGACCACCCTGGGTACGTGGATGCCCTCGCGGCGACCGTGCACACCGCGTTTGAGCAGATTCCTCGTCCACGCCGCCGACGGACCGTCCTGGTGTTCAGTGCGCACGGGCTGCCCCAGCGATTCATCGACGAAGGGGATCCTTACGTCTCGCACATCGACGCAACCCGGTTCGGCGTCCTCGAGCGGCTGCAGCTTCCCAACCGGCAGCTGCTTGCCTTCCAGTCCCGTACAGGACCGGTGAAGTGGATTGGACCCGGCACGGAGGAGGTGCTGAAGGAGCTCGGCGAGGAGGGCGTCACCGATGTACTCATGATCCCTCTTTCGTTCGTGTCCGATCACATCGAGACCTTGTACGAAGTCGATATGCTGTTTGCGGACGCAGCCCGGGCAGCCGGCATCACGGGGTACTATCGAACGCCGGCGCTCAATTCCCATCCGCGTTTCATCGACGCGCTCGGAGACCTGGTACGAACACACATGGCACCGGTTGATCGATCGCGTACAACGATCACCGCTGCGTGAGGGGATGTAGTGCCGCCAAAGGACACTCGGATTGTCATCGTGGGCGCCGGCATCGCCGGACTGTCAATTGCGTGGGCGATCAGGAAGCGCGACCCGGATGTCGATCTCGTGGTGCTCGAACGCGGCTCCCGGACAGGCGGCAACATCCGCACCAACGACATCGAGGGTTATCTCTGCGAGTCCGGGCCCGACGGGTTTATGGACAGCGCGCCCGCGACCATGGCGCTTGTCCATGACCTCGGGCTGGAATCGCGGGTGCTTCCGAGCAATGACGCCGCGCGCCGGCGTTACCTCTTCAGCGGCGGCCGACTTCTTCCTGTGCCGACATCGGTCGGCGCCTTTCTCCGGACGCCGCTCCTATCAATGCGCGGGAAGTTGCGGCTCATGAGTGAGCCCTTTGCCGCGTCCACTGACGACGGCGACGAATCGATCCTCGCCTTCGCGCGCCGGCGAATCGGAGAAGAGGCCGCAGCCCAGTTCGTAGACCCGATGGTGTCGGGCATCTTTGGCGGCGACGCGGACGCGTTGTCGGTACGAGCCTGCTTTCCGAAGCTCGCGAAACTCGAAGACGATCATGGTGGTCTCGTCCGGGGCTTGATCGCGACAAAGCGCGCGCGACGCCGATCGGGTTCGATGGCCGGGCCGGCGGGCCGTCTGACCTCGTTCGTCGGCGGCATGTCCGAACTGACCGACGCGCTGACGCGTGAACTCCGCACCGCCGTTCGGACTTCGTCGCCAGTCGTGGCCCTGGATCCCCGCCACTCAATTCGCGACGCCACGTCGCGACCGACATATGTCGTCTCGACGCCGCGGCAAAGATATCGCGCCGATGCGCTGGTGCTGGCCGGGCCCGCGCATGAATCCGCGTGGGTCCTGCGCGATTTCGATCCCGCGCTGAGCCGGTCCCTCACGCAGATTCGAACGGCGCCGATTGCCGTCGTGTGTCTCGGGTTCGACGCCTCCTCGGTTGGCGCGCAATGCCGCCTGGATGGGTTCGGCTTCCTCGTTCCGCGCGGCCACCACGTTCGGATTCTCGGGGCGTTGTGGGAAACAAGTATCTACGAGCGCCGCGCACCGGCGGGCAAGGTCCTCCTTCGCGTGATGGTGGGTGGAGCGCGGGATCGCGAAGCCGTCTGGCTGTCCGATTCCGCCCTGCTCGATGTCGTCAAGACCGATCTTTCCCGGACGATGGGACTATCAGCGATACCCCAGATGGTCGAAGTGATCCGTCATCAACGCGGCATCCCGCAGTATGTGAAGGGACATGACGCGATCTTGCAAGACGTGGATCATCGGCTCGAGCGGCACCCTGGACTATTCGTCGCCGGAAACTCGTACCGGGGCATCTCGATCAACTCATGCGTGGCGGAAGCCGACGGGATCGCCGAATCGGCGCTGAGGGCCGCGACTCTTGCCGCCGCCCCACGTTACGAGGCCGCCGCCGGCGCGGTCTCCTCCTGAACTCGCGAGTCCGCGAGACCACAGCGCGCGATGCGGTCCCCAAGCGTGGAGCGCTTGATGTTCAGGAGTTCCGCGGCCTTGGACTTGTTACCGTCCGCAACCTTCAGCGCCCATCCGATCAAGTTCGTTTCGACTTCTCGCAGCCGATCGTCGAGCGAGATCGGCGCCATCGATGACGCGGCGACCGGCGCGGGTGCACTCGGGGTCGCCAGCCCGTTGGCGGCACCAAAGAGGACACTCGCGGCCACGCAGCCGACGCGAACCGTTCCGCACGAGCACGTCTGGATAATGCGTTCGCACGCGTTCTCGAGCTCTCGGACATTCCCGGGCCATCGATATCGCCCGAACGCCTGTCGGACGGGCTCCGACACGTCAGGGACGTCGATGCCGCGCTCACGCGCGAACTTCCTGAAGAAGTGGTCCATCAGCACCGGGATGTCCTCTCGTCGCTCGCGAAGCGGCGGCAGGACGATGGGGAGGACGTTCAAACGGTAGAACAGGTCCTCCCGAAACTTACCCTCGGCCACCAGCCGCGACAGGTCGCGTTTCGTTCCGGTGATGATTCGGACGTTGACCGGGATCGTGCGCGTTCCGCCCACGCGCTCGACCTGGCGGTTCTGCAGCGCTCTCAGCAGCTTCACCTGCATCGACATCGGCACATCGTCAATATCGTCGAGAAAGAGCGTTCCTCCCTGGGCGAGCTCGAAGCGACCCGGCTTGTCCTTGATCGCGCCGGTGAACGCGCCACGCTCGTGACCGAAGAGCTCCGTTTCAATGAGCGACTCGGAAAACAGGGCGCAGCTCACCGCCACGAACGGATGGTGCCGGCGCGGGCTCTGGTAGTGGAGCATGTTGGCGATGACTTCTTTGCCGGTCCCGCTCTCGCCCGTGATGATCACGTTGCTGTCGCTACGGCTCACGACTTTCACAAAGTCGAACACTGCCCGCATCCGCGGACTGTGGCCGACGACCACTTGATCGATGGAGAATTGAGTTGGTGTTTTCATATGCATGGGCCATCAAGACTGTGTCGCGTCGATCCCGAATCAGCGACGTTCACTCGCACACCGCGATGACGCGGCAAGAAACCACAGGAGCAAAGAGCCGATGCCTACACCACCTGGAGCTCTTCGAACTCTTTGATCTCCTCCCGCAACGCCGTCTCGATGCCCATGTAGAGCGTGAAGTGCGCACTGGGACAGCCGGAGCACATGCCGAGCAGGCGGACGCGCGCGCTGTTGCCGTCGATGTTCACCAGTTCTACGTCGCCGCCATCGGCCTGCATCAACGGCCTGATGCGATCGAGTACCGATTCAACGCGATCCCTTGACATCATGAGAGCTCGACTCCTGAATGAATTGGATTGACGGAAATCCGTAAGAGCAACCGGTGTGCCACGCTCGATTCGGCGGATTGCGGCGGAAAAACGCTCAGAGGCGCTCGGGCACGCCGCTTGCGATTGTGGGTGTAGCTGTCAGGCGGGGATTTTTCCGGAGTGGCCTGCGTGATTATTCGCGGCCGGCAGTCTTCTCGAGGCCGAACTTCTCAATCCGGTACCGGATTTGATCGCGGTTGAGTCCCAGCAGCGCGGCGGCTCGCGTGTGATTCCAACCGGTGCGCGTCAGCGCCTGCATCACCAGTTCACGTTCCACTTGGTCGAGGCTGATGCCTTCATCGGGAAGATCGTACGTGCCCGCCGTCGAACGCCGCGACACGGCCATTGGAAAGTGCTCCGGTTCGAGCCACTCCTCGTCCGCCAGCAGCATGGCGCGCTCGACTGCGTTTCGCAGCTCGCGAATGTTCCCGGGCCAGCGATAGCCGCGCAGCAAGTCGAGCGAGGCGGGGGAAGCGCCGCGAACCTGCTTGCGGAATTCACGGTTGAACTGATCCACGTAGAACGCTACGAGCAGCGGCACATCTGCCGCGTGTTCGCGCAGTGGCGGCAGCTGGACCTGCATGACGTTCAGCCGGTAATAAAGATCCGCGCGGAACTTGCCTTTCGCGACGTCATCCTCGAGGTCGCGGTTCGTCGCGGCCACGACGCGGACGTCTACACGGATGTCGGCCGCGCCGCCGACCCGCTTGAACGATTTCTCCTCGAGAAACCGCAACAGCTTGGCTTGCAGCGCCGGCGACATTTCACCGATCTCGTCCAGGAATACTGTGCCGCCTTCGGCCGACTCCAGGAGGCCCGTTTTCTGCTGACGGGCATCGGTGAAGGCACCGCGCTCGTGTCCGAACAGTTCGCTCTCCAGCAAAGCCTCTGGCAGAGCCGAGCACGTGATGTTCATGAAGGGGCGCGACGCACGGTCCGAGTTGTAATGAATGATCTTCGCCGCCAGATCCTTGCCGGAACCGCTTTCACCGGTGAGCAGCACCGTGGAAGCCGGACTCGCGGCGATACGCTGCAGAAGTGCGCGAAGACTCTGCATCACCGTACTTTCACCGACGATGCGCGACAGCGAATGCGGCTCGGAGCGCGATGCGCGGAGCTGGCGCACCTCGCGCCGCAGCGCCGTGGTCTCGAGCGCCTTCCCGACCACGAGCGCGATTTCATCGAGGTTGAATGGCTTGTTCGCGTAGTGGTACGCGCCCTGCTTCATCGCCTCGACGGCGGTCTCGATGCTCGAGAAGGCCGTCAGCAGGACGACGGGCACGTCGGGCTGCAACGCCTTCATCTTCTTCAAGACGCGGAGCCCGTCGGAATCGGGCAACCGATAATCGAGGAGCACCAGATCGATGTCGGCACCGAACCGTTCCAGTGCTTCGCGCGCGGTGGCCGCCTCGATAATGGTGCAGCCGTCGGCGGTCAGGCGTTCAGACAGCGACCAGCGAATCAGCTGCTCGTCGTCCACGACCAGCACGGTGGGCATGAATCCGGATTATATGGGAATGGCGAAGCCGCAGCCTTCAGAACGTCACAAGGCGGGGGAACTTATGCAATCGCCGCATCGTGGACCATGTCGACCATCTGGTCCAGGTCGAATGGCTTGGTGATGGCGCGAAAGGCGCCTGCCCGCAGCGCTTCGTCGAGGACGTCGGTACCCCCATGAGCCGTCATCAGAATGATTCGCGGCGCTCGGGCACGCCGGAGGAGGCTGCGCAGAAGCGTCAGATCCTTCGAGTCCGGCAACTTCAAGTCGAGCAGCACGACGTCGATGTCGTCGCGCCCGGAGAGGCATGCGCACGCCTCCGCCGCGGTGCCGGCCTCGACGACGTTGTAGCCCCTGGCAGCCAGGCTTTGACCCACCGACCATCGAATGAGCGGTTCGTCGTCAACGATGAGGACAGATACCGTCTCGGCGGAATATTCGCCGCGCGCCGGGGAAAAACCCGCATCGGCGAAGGCCGGAACCTGACCGGCAGCCCCGGGTACGTTAGCATTTGGCATTTCCAGACCCCGTGCGGATCTGACACCTTCAAACCTCGATCCACATGCCGCTGACGCTTCCTCCCGCAGGCAACTGGACCGATCGACAGCTGATCACCACGGCCGCCCTTGTCGCCGGCGTCGTTTTCACCGCCGACCTCTTTCTGCCGTTTGATGTCGCGATCAGCGCGCTGTACGGCGTGGTCATCCTGCTTGGTCTGTTTGGCCGCGATTCGCGCTTCCCTTTGCTGGCATCGATTGCCGTGACGATCCTGACGATTGTCGGTGGCTGGCTCGCGCCGCACCCGGGCCCGCTGCACCACGGCATCGCCAATCGCACGTTCGTGTTGATCGGCATCTGGATCAGCGCGTGGCTGGTGATGGGATACCGAAAAGTCGGCCACGCACTCGATCGCTCGGCAAAAGATCTCGCGGACACCAATTTCGCGCTGGACCAGGCGGCGATTGTCGCGACGACCGATGTGAGAGGACGGATCACCTACGTCAACGACAAGTTTTGCCAGATCTCGAAGTACACACGTGAGGCGTTGCTCGGACAAGATCATCGGATCATCAATTCCGGCTACCACTCGAAAGAATTCATCCGGAATCTGTGGCAGACGATCGCGAACGGCCAGATCTGGCGCGGCGAAATTCGCAATCGCGCGAAGGACGGATCGTTCTACTGGGTGGATACCACCATCGTCCCGTTTCTCGACGACCGGGGAAAGCCGTATCAATACATGGCGATTCGTTCGGACATCACGGAGCGCAAACGATCAGAGGCGCTGCTGCGCGAACAGGCAGCGCTGGCCAGGCTGGGAGAAATGGCGGCCGTGGTCGCTCACGAGGTGAAGAATCCCCTCGCCGGCATCCGCGGCGCCCTGCAAGTTATCGGCGGCCGGATGCCGGAGGGCACGCGCGATCGCCTGGTGCTCAACGACGTCGTGGACAGGCTCGATGGCCTGAACCACATCGTGCAGGACCTGCTCGTCTTTGCGCGGCCACGTGAACCGCAACTCGCCCCGGTGGCACTCGACGTCCTCCTGCAACGGATCACTGCGCTTCTCCAAAAAGATCCGGCACACGCCCGGACCGCGGTCGATATCACCAGTCCGCCAGTCGCAATCAACGCCGACGCCGAGTTGCTCCAGATCGTGCTCGTCAACCTGATCCTCAACGCCGCTCAGGCCACCGACGGGACGGGGCAGATTCGTGTCAACGTCACGCCCAATGATGCTCTGTGCAGGATTGCGATCGCGGATGACGGCCCGGGCATTCCGCCGGAGGTTCGTGACCGTATCTTCGAACCGTTCTTCACCACCAAGCATCGCGGTACCGGCCTCGGGTTGCCGACGGCCAAACGAATCATTGAACGGCATGGTGGAACGATCGCGATCGAGTGCCCCCCGCAAGGGGGCACGGTGGTCACGATCGCGCTCCCGATCGATCCGCGACGGCAATCCGCGTCAGTCTGACGAAGACGCCGGGGCCCGAGGGAGGCAATCAGGAATCAGGAATTGCCTACACCTGGCGCGCGACTGTCTGCTCGGACTCGATCGAGGTGCTGGTGTCGGCCTGTGGCGGCAGCGCGAGCACCGGCCGATGCGCCAGGCACAGTACTCGATACGTGACCGAACCCATCCGCGGTCCCAGCACCGGCGACGAGTGCAGTCCCATGATGATCAGTCCTGCATCGCGATCGCTGGCGACCTTCGCGATCTCTTCCGCCGGCTCGCCGTAGACGACCAGCGACTCGGGTGCCATGCCTTCGCCAGAATCGGACGTGAGCCGCTCGAGTGCCGTCTCGACGCGGTATCGTCGCTCGGTTTCGACGGTGTGGACGTCGTGATGACCCGAGAGCGGTCGCAGCGGCTCGATCACGTGAATCAGCAGAAGCGGGACACCGACCACGTTGGCGACTCGGGTCGCGACCGACAGTTGCGGAGCCGTCGCGGACGTGAGATCGACCGGGACCACGATTCGCCGCACAAGCTTTCGAATATCGGCGATCTCGGTCGGGCCCGGATCGTTGCCCGATGTCACGAGCGTTGGCAGCGTCGTTTCACGCAGCACCCGTTCGGTCGTCGATCCGAAGAACAACTTCCTGAAGCCCGATGCCCCGTGTGAAGACATGACGATCAGGTCGCAGTTCCTGGCACGTGAGACGCGCAGAATCTCTGACGCTGGTTTGCCGCTGGTGACCTCGAAATCCACTTCCTTGAGCGCCTGAGTTCCAACCGACTGGCGGTAGAACTTCTGCATCTCCTTGACGGTATCCGACAAGAGGTGCGATCCGCCGGCAGCGAGATGCGAGGCTTCGGAAAGCAGCGGATCGTTGACAACGAGGAGCGTCAACCGCGCGCCGAAATGCGCGCAGGCGATGTTGGCGTATCGGAGCGCTCCGCGCGAACCGTCGGAACAGTCGATTGGACAAAGTACGGATGTGATCGAGGTCATGATTTCACCTTGGTACGCAATCCGATTGCCGCTCGACGGCTGCGCGGACGCGTCATCAAGCCAGGGGTACTTCTACGGTCTCGTGCCTTGCATCCATCGTCCGCTCGGTCACGAATTCGCGCTGCGGGTGACGGACGGTCAGCACTGGACATGGTGCCGTACGCACAACACGCTCGGCGACGCTCCCGAGCAGCATGTGCCCGAGCGGGCCTCGCCCGTGCGTGCCCAGCACGATCAAGTCTACATGGTGCTGTTCCGCGTAACTCACAATCGCTGAGTACGGTGACCCGACCAGCGTCTTGAGCACGCTGGGCGCCGGGGATGCGGCCGGGACAGTGTCCACGAGCCGGCGCTTCGCCTGGGCTTCCCAGTCGGTGAGCATGTTTCCGATCGGGGCCGCAAACGCGTCAGCCGCCCATGGCATGCCATACGGATCCTGAACGACGTTGAGCAGATGGATCGTCGCCCCGAAACGTTCCGCGAGCGCATAGCCGTACCTGATTGCGGCGTCCGAGCAGTCGCTGAAGTCGGTGGGGACGAGAATCGTTTTCACCTTGATCATGGTGACCTCCGTCACCGCAAAGTGCAACTGCCATTCCGGACGAGGTTGTCGTTCGTTCCTGAATTTCATGAGGGTTCCGGTGGAGCGTGCCGGGAATCCGGCGCCGCCGACCGGCGGGGTTGACTTTCCATGCAGATCGGCCTCGGCAGCGTCCGTGCGTCAGGAGTGGTTGCGGCCTGACGAAGCCGGTTCCAAGACTCCGCCATCGACCGCACGGAAGGAGCACGACATGACTCGCATCGCTGCCTCCCTGGCGGTCACCTTTCTGTTGTCGGCTCCCGCGACGATTCAGGCGCAGTCGAAACCGGAGTGGCCGACCTATCGGATCAACGAGGCGCCGGCCGCACTGCGCCCTGCCATTCAGCACGCGGACCTCATCGTCGCGGCAATACAGAACGCCACATCATCCGAGCTGACGCGCGAACTGACGGCGGGCGGGCCGGGCGATGCCATTCAGGTATGCCATCTGTCCGCCACCACGATCATCCACCGCATTGGCCGGGAAGAGGGAATTGCCGCCGGCCGTACGTCCGCCCGGCTCCGCGTCCCGTCAAATGCCCCGCGACCCTGGGCCGCCCCTGTCGTCAGGCAATACGCGGACAGCAAGGCGTCTTCGGTTGAGGGCGTCGTTGTTGATCTGGGAGATCGCGTCGGCGTCATGCGGCCCGTTGCCCATCGCTCGGTCTGTTCTGCGTGTCACGGCGTGGAAAAGGAGCTGAACCCGAGAGTGCGCGCGGAATTGAGGGATCGATACCCGAAGGATCAGGCGATCGGCTTCAGGGATGGCGATCTACGCGGCTGGATATGGGTGGAATTGCCGAAGAAATAAACGAAACCACTCGGCAGACGCCCGCAAGGCCCACTGCCAAAGGGCGGCCTCCGCGAACTGGCGTTTCCTAGACGTGCGGAAACGCCAACATGTATTTTCCTTCCCGGGTACGGCGAAGGAATCCCGAACCCTCCAGCGTGCTCAACAGAGCCTCACAGGTGTCGGCATCGAGTGCCCAGAGTCGCCGGGCCTGTTGCTTCGTCAGCCGGAGTCCGGGCATTTCGAGGTACTCCCCTCTGACAATCTCGAGCAGCCGAACGAAATCGAGATTTGGTGATGAACGAGGAGCGTGACGGACTGCGATCATGATTCATCCTCTGGAAAGGGAGGTCTATGTTTGGAGAGCAATAGACGTACCTGTCGCATCGCAGTAATTTTCGAAGCAAGACGGACCGGGCTCGCTGTCCGAACGCGCAAAATCTCCACAACGTGCGCGGAAGATTTCGCAGCCACTCAGTACGACACGCGTCGCGATCGATGAGCTTCCGCGGTTACAGCAACCTTGATCCGCGCATCCACGACTACGGCACCCTTCCGACGCACCATCACCGGGTTCAGATCCATTTCTTCGATCTCCGGGCAGGCATCCAGGAGTTGGGAGACGGCGAGCAATAACTCGCGAAACGCCTGTTCGTCAGCCGCCGCCGCACCGCGATAGCCGCGAAGCAGCAGTTTGCCTTTCAGGTCCTCGACGAGCGAGGTCGCGTCACCCTCCGACAGCGGACACATGCGGAACGCCGTATCGCCGAGCAACTCGACGAAGATGCCCCCGGTACCAGCCATAATGACGGGGCCGAGCTGCCGATCGTTCAAACCTCCAACCACCATTTCGACGCCGTCGCCGACCATGGATTGCACCAGCACGCCATCGAGCCGATCGGCAAGCCGCGTGTGCAGGTCACTGAAGGCGTCTCGCACGGCGGAGGCGCTTTTCAGACCCAGCTTGACGGCAGCCGCCTCGGTCTTGTGCAGCAGTGTTGGCCCCAGCCCTTTCAACACCACGGGAAAACCCAGGGTTGACGCAATCTGCTCGGCCTCCGACGCGGTCCACGCCACACCAGCGTCAGCCGTTCTGACTCCGGCGGCCTTCAGCAGCGCGGTCGCGGTGGATGGATCGAGCCATCCGAGGCCTGACGCCAGGGCACCAGCGATGACCGCCCGCGCCTCGTCGCGTTTGAATTCCTCAAGGTACGGCGCGGCCGCTACCGGTTGACGACGCCATTGTGAATATTCTGTGACGTGTGCCAGCGCCACTGCCGCAGATTCAGGAAACAGATACGTTGGAATGTTGCCCACGGCCAGCGTGTTCTGCACTCCCATGAACGTCGCCAGCACGGGCTTCTTCGATCCAGCCGCCGCCGTTTGAATGGCTTTCGCCACCTCTTCGGCCACCGTGACGATCGGCGGAATGAAGATCGCCAGCAAACTATCAACGTTCGGATCGGCGAGGACGACATCGATCGTGCGACCGTAGTCGTCGGCGCTCGCCGAAGCAATCATGTCCACGGGGTTTGACACACTGGCCGCCGCCGGCAGAAACGCGCGCAGCGCCGTCGTCGAGGCGGTTGTCAACGACGCGACGGTGAGGCCATTTGCCTCGCAGGCGTCCGCCGCCAGAATTCCGGGCCCGCCGGCGTTGGTCACAATGGCGACACGACCCGACTCAGGAATCGGTTGATTGGCCAGGAGTGCCGCGACGTCGAACATCTCCTCCAGCGTGTGCGTCCGGATGACCCCGGACTGACGAAGCAGCGTGTCGATGAGCACGTCGTTGGTCGCGCGCGCACCGGTATGAGACGAAGCTGCCCGGGCCCCTGCTGACGACCGGCCGGCCTTTACCGCGACGATCGGCTTTCGGCGGCCGACGCGCCGCGCGATCTGCGCGAACTTGCGCGGGTTGCCGAAGCTTTCGAGATACAACAGGATGACGTCAGTCCGCGCGTCATTGGCCCAGAACTGAATGAGGTCGTTACTCGACACATCCGCCTTGTTGCCAATCGACGCGAAGGTGGACATGCCGAGGTTCCGCCGTGTGACATATTCAAGGATCGCCAACCCGAGCGCGCCACTCTGCGTCGAGAACGCGATCCGCCCGGCTGGCGGATACACCGGTGAAAAAGTGGCGTTGAGCTTCACCGCCGGATCGGTATTGATGATGCCCATGCAGTTCGGCCCAATCATCCGGATGCCGGCCGCACGGATCTTTTCGACCAGTTGCGCTTCCAGCGCAGCGCCGGCTCCGCCGGTTTCAGCAAACCCAGCCGTGATCACGACAAGCGCCTTCACGCCCTTCGCGATGCAGTCCTCGACGGCGCCCGACACCATCGCAGCCGGGACAGCGACGACGGCAAGATCCACGGGGCCATCGATTTCAGTCACGCGGGGAACGGCCGCAAGGCCTTCAACGACACTCGCTTCCGGGTGAACGGGCACGATGCGCCCGGGAAAGCCGCTCGCGATGATGTTGTGCAGAATCTCGGAACCGATACGCCCTCGCGATCGATTCGCGCCGATGACGGCAACGACTCGTGGCTCAAAAAACGGACGCATGGACGCGGCCGCCGCAAGTTGCGATCGCTCCGCCGCACGATCGCTGAAGACCTGCGAGACCTCGAGATCGAGCGAGACGTGAAACACGCCCCGATCGAGGCGACGGCTGATGGCAAAGCCGGATTCGACAAAGACGTCCATCATCCGGCGGTTCTCGCCGAGCACATAGGCGTCAAACGTTCGAATCCCCGCCCGACGGCCGATGTCCGCGAGGCATTCGAGCATCCGCGTGCCGATACCCCGTCCGCGCCAACTGTCCGCGACGGCGAACGCAACCTCGGCTCGATCGGCCATACCACCAAAGTAGTACCCCGCGGTGGCGACAATCGTGCCCGCGTATTCCGCAACCAGAACACGCTGCCGCGCTGCATCGACGCGCGTCAGTTCGCGAGCCTTCTCCTCGTCGATTCTCGGGACGCTGAGAAACCGGTAATACAAGGCGTCCGCTGACATCCGGTGCAACAGGTCGAGGAGCCGGCCGTCATCGTCAGGACGGATCGGCCTCAGATGAACCGTCGAGCCGTCACGCAAGACGATATCGGCGCTGTATTCAAAGGTGGGAGCGGTGGTTGACATGTGCAGCCCAAAACTGAATCTTGCAATTGGTGAATTCGTGAATTGGTGAATTGGTGAATTCAAACAATTGGTGAATTAGTGAATTCGTGAATTCGTGAATTCGTGAACTTGCGAATTCGTGAACTGACGTCGCGACTGGCAGGATTCGTGCCGCGCAATTCGCCAATTCGCCAAATCACCAATTCACCAATTCACCAATTCACCAATTCACCAATTCACCAATTCACCAATTGATCTAATTCACGAATCTGCCGGCCTTCCGGCAGCTCGGTCAGTAGCCCGCGGCTTTTCGACACCAGCTTGCAGGCATTCATATTGCCCATTCCTCTCTCGAGTTTCCAGAAATCGTTTTCCAGAAATCGAGGGCGTCATGGATTTGATGAAAGCAGCAGTGTTCCGCGGCCCGGGAATCATTCAACTCGAGGAACGAAAGAAGCCAGTCGCCCGCTCGGGCCAGGCGGTGATTCGCGTCACGACGACGACGATTTGCGGCACGGACGTGCACATCCTGAAGGGGGAATATGCCGTCAAGGCCGGGCTGATTCTTGGTCATGAGCCCGTGGGCGTGATCGACTCGCTGGGCGAGGGACTTGAAGACGACTACTTCATCGGCCAGCGGGTCGTTGTCGGCGCAATTACTCCGTGTGGACAATGCTTCTACTGCTTGAACTCAGCGCACTCACAGTGCCACGGTGCGCTGGGGGGATGGCGGTTCGGGAATACGATCGACGGCGCGTGGGCTGAATACCTGCTCGTTCCCGACGCCCGGGCAAACCTGGCACCGATTCCGGACGGATTGACGGACGAGGAGGTCGTGCTCGTCACCGACATCTTTTCGACCGGGTTGTCCGGCGCGGAGAGCGGCAACATCCGCGTTGGGGACAGCGTCGCGGTGTTCGCACAGGGTCCGATTGGTTTGTGCGCCACGCTTGGGGCAAAACTTCGCGGCGCGGCGCTCATCATCGGAGTCGACTCGGTTCCGGCCCGGCTCGAGATGGCCCGGCGCTTCGGGGCGAACGTCGTCATCAATTATCGAGAGCAGGATCCTGTCGCCGCGATCAAGAAGTTGACCGAGGGGCGCGGCGCCGATGTGACGATTGAAGCGCTCGGACAGCAGGCGACGTTCGAGAACGCACTTCGGGCAACCCGTCCGGGCGGGACGCTGTCGAGTCTTGGCGTGTATTCAGGCAAAGTCGCCGCGCCGTACGACGCCTTCTATGCAGGCCTCGGCGATCAGAAGATTGTGACGACCCTCTGCCCCGGTGGTAAAGAACGGATGCGGCGGCTGATGGCGATGGTCGCCGCACGACGCGTGGATCTGTCTCCGCTCATCACGCATACGTTCGGACTCGACGACATTCATGAGGCGCTGGATCTGTTCTCGTCGCAGCGAGACGGGGTCATGAAAGTCGCACTGAAGCCGGCTCACGCGATTGAGGCCCTGGAGGTCGTCGAGACCTCCGCCCTGACAACGAAGTAAACTACGTCCGCGAACAGACGCACGGTGAACGAGATTCGATGAAGCGAACCAGCACAGCCTTGCGCTATGGATACTGTTAGCCTTCCGCCGGACACGGCTGCGCTGGCTCTGCGTCTCGCACTCGCGACGGGGCTGGGAGCCGCGGTCGGCTTGAATCGGGAGATGTCGTGGAAGCCGGCCGGGCTCCGAACCCACGCGCTGGTTTCACTCGGAGCCGCGCTTCTGACCTACGCCGGGCTCCAGCTCGGTCGCTCCGGCAGCGATTTGCCAGCCGCGAGCCGCGTCGTGCAGGGGCTCATCGCCGGCATTGGCTTCATCGGTGGTGGCGCGATTCTTCATCACGCCGGCGCGCGGCCGGTGCATGGCCTGACCACGGCGGCATCGATCTGGATCGTCGCCGCGACCGGCGTGGCCGTCGGAGCGGGGCTGTGGCGGGGTGCGACACTCGCCGTGGTGCTGGCGTTGCTGGTTCTCACCATCGGACACACCATCGACAATGCGGTGCGCAAAGTTGGTAGTCCGGACAGAGATTGAGAGTCCTCAGCGGTTCCTGAGCATCGACATCCACGCGCCCTCGGCACTTTCGAACGCCACTCCAAATGCGGCGCTGAACCGCTGTTTTATCGTCGCGACATCATCTCCACGGCTGCTCGTCCGGAAGAATTCCCGAAGCGGAGGCACGCCAGCCGCGATCAGGAAATGCGCGAGAACCTCCGGTGCTGCCAACTCCACAAGAACAACGCACCGACGATCAGCAACGGACCGGAAATCCCGAACACCCAGTCCGGGTGCCTGGCGCCAACTGACAGCGCGTACAGCACTGCGAGAGCGATGCACCCCAGGCCCCCAATCCATTCCCGCAACCACGACAGGGCCACGAACCCGAGGACGATCAAGGCGGGAATCAGGTGTATGAAGAAATTCGGGAGGACGTCCAAGATCGGCTCCTGGGGGCTAAACGCGTCGAGCGCGAAGATGCCGAGGAAAGCGCTGACGAGGATACCGAGAATCCGAGGACTCCAGAGCACCAAGCGATCGGACATCGCGGACATGATGTTCCTTTCCAACAACACTCCGTCCAATATCGCGCCGGACGCGCTCAGAAGTCGTGAGAATGCCGTGAAAAACCCTGTGCGTCGCTGGACCTGCCTGTCGTCAGCGGCGCGAGGTCACGCGCCGCCGGTGGCGTGCCCCCGTTTCGGTTCGCAGTTCGCTAAGCAGTGAATGAATCCCAACAAGCCGACGATTGAGGATCGTCTTCGCCACCGACAGCAACTCGGCGAGCATCGGATCGGACAATGCATAAAACGTGGTCGTCCCCTCTTTGCGGCTCACAACGATTCCGGTCGCGCGAAGCCGAGCCAGCTGCTGGGACACAATCGGCTGATCCAGATCGAGCGCCTTCTGGAGATCCTGGACCTTGACTTCGCCGTTGACGAGGATTTCGAGAATACGAATGCGGATCGGGTGCGCGAGCGATTTGAAGAACTGTGATTTCAGTGTCTGGAGCTCGGCGGACGGAAGCGTGGTATCGCTCATGAAGGCTACACCGTCGCGGGCTGCGACCCGACAGAAGGATCGGTGCGCTCGTGCACGGCTCTCGCCCGCTCGAGTGCGTCATGCAGGTGCGCGCAGATATTCAGGTCGCCAACATGGCGGTGGAAGTCCGCGCGGGCGATCAGCCTGGCCGGCTGGTGACGTGCTCCGCACAGGATTAAACAGCGGTCGGATTTCTGCATCGCAGCGGCAAGCTCCTCGAGCGCCCGAAGACCGGTCGCGTCAAGCGCCGTCATGTTGCGCAGCCGCAGGACGACGATTTCCGGCAGATCCTGCAGATGATCGTAGATGACGTGCAGTTTGTCCGTGGTCCCGAACAAGAACGGACCGTGGATGCGGAAGATCTTCACGTAACGAGGGATCGTCTTGTTCTGCAGGCTATGCGGATGTCCTTCGCGGACGTAGTCGTCCGTGACCGGCGCGACGGTGGTCGTATCGACGACACGACGGATGAAGAGGAGCGCGGCAAGGGCCATTCCGACGCTTACGGCGATCGTGAGGTCGCTGAACACCGTCAGCTCGAAGGTGACGACCCACACCGTGACGTCAGTCTTCGTGAGCCGCAACAACTCCGGGATCTCGCGCCATTCCCCCATGTTGTACGCCACGACCATGAGGATGCCTGCCAGCACGGCGAGCGGAATGTACCGCGCCAACGGCGCGGCGAAGAGCAGAATCAGGAGCAGCGTGATCGCGTGAATGACGCCGGCGACTGGCGTGCGCGCGCCCGATCGCACGTTGGTCGCGGTCCTGGCGATGGCGCCTGTCGCGGGGAGGCCTCCGACCAGTGGCGACGCGATGTTGGCCAACCCCTGCGCGACGAGCTCGACGTTCGGATCGTGTCGATCGCCGCTCAGTCGATCCGCGACGGTCGCCGACATGAGCGACTCGATGGCCCCGAGCATCGCGACGGTGACTGCCGGCATCACGAGCGCGCCAAGCGTGGCCAGATGGAATTGCGGGACCCGAATCTGTGGAAGCCCGGCTGGCACACTGCCGAATCGTGACCCAATCGTTTCAACGTTGAGTCCGAACACGGAGACTGCCAGCGTTCCGGCGACGAGAACGATGATCGACGCCGGAATCCGCCGTGACACGCGCGCGGCAACGATGAGGGTCATCAGCGTGGCGATCGACAACGCGGTGGCGGATGGAGACCAGCTTCCCGCAGCGTGTCCGAGCGCGCGGATGCGCGGCATGAATTCGCTCGGCACGGATGCCATCTGCAACCCGAAAAAGTCCCGGATCTGCGTGCTGGCGATGAGGACGGCGATGCCGTTCGTGAATCCGACGACGACCGGGCGTGGAATAAACCGGATGGTGGATCCCATGCCGGTCACGCCGAGGGCAATCAGGATGCCCCCAGCCATCATCGTGCACATGAACAGGCCGTCCACGCCGTAGCGTGCGGCGATGCCGGCGACGATGACGACGAATGCACCCGTCGGCCCGCCGATCTGCACCCGCGATCCGCCGAAGAGCGAAATCAGGCCGCCGGCGACAATCGCGCAGTACAGGCCGGCCTGGGGCGTCAGTCCCGAGGCGATCGCGAACGCCATCGCCAGCGGTAATGCGACAAAACCGACGGTGACGCCGGCCAGCGCGTCCGACGCGAAGGTGTGCCAGGAGTAGTGGCGGAGGGTGGAGAGGATGCGCGGTCGGAGCCGTGGCATAGATATATAGTTATATTACTATATATCAGCCGCTGGCAACGCGAATGGGCGGCTGGCGCACGGGAGTGGCGGCCTCGCCGCCCCGGTAAGATGATGGAACCTGGCCCCCGGGGTGCGGACGCCCAGGAATCAATCGACGCGCATCGCCGCCAGTTCTGCAACGGCGCTGATCAGCTCGGAAACGTCCACCGGCTTCTTCAGGTGACGCTGGTAACCGGCGGCCAGCGCGGCATTCTGATCTTCAGTTCGCACGTACGCGGTGAGTGCGACCGCCGGGATCATCCCGCCCTCGTCTGAGGGCAGGTTGCGGACGCGGCGAATCAAGTCGTAACCGTCCTGTCCCGGCATCGCGATGTCGCTGACCAGCACGTCCAGCCGATCGTGGCGAAACAGGTCGAGCGCCTGGGCCGTCGAACCCGCGGACAGCACCAGCGCCCCGCGCCCCTCCAGCAGCGTGACCAGGAACGCACGCGAGTCCCGGTCGTCGTCGACGACCAGCACCCGCAGGCCGTCGAGTTGTGGTTGCAGCGCCTCCGGTGCTGCGTCCGCGAGATCGCCGCGATCGCGGGCCGGCGGATCGCTGGCGATTTCCGGCACCCGGATGGGCAACGTGGCGGTGAAGATCGCGCCGCAGTTCTCCCCTTCGCTATCGGCGCGAACGGTCCCGCCGTGCAACTCGACCAGGTAGCGGACGATGGCCATCCCGAGTCCGAGCCCGCCGTGCCGGCGTGTCGCCGACCCGTCAGCCTGTCTGAATCGATCGAAGACGTAGGGCAGGAAGTCGGCGCTGATGCCAATGCCCGTATCCTCGACCGAGACGATGGCATCCCCTTCCTCGCGCCGCAGCCGGACGATCACGCGCCCGTCGCGCGGCGTGAACTTGACGGCGTTCGACAGCAGGTTCCAGAACACCTGCTGCAATCGATCGCGATCGCCGGCAATCGGCTCGAGGTGCTGCAGGTCACGCTCGATGGTGATGCTCTTCGCCTCCGCCGCGGGCGACACCGAGTCGAGCGCCGCCTCTATGACCTCGGCGAGATCCAGCGCGCACAGGTTGAGGCGCAACTTGCCGCTGATGATTCTCGAGACATCGAGGATGTCCTCGATGAGCTGCGACTGCGCCATTGCGTTGTTGCGGATGACGTTGAGCGCGCGCTGCGAGGTGGCGGCATTCGCCTTGCCGGACGTCAACAGGTGCGCCCAACCGAGAATGGCATTCAGCGGCGTGCGCAGCTCGTGCGACAGCGTGGCCAGGAACTCGTCTTTCAACCGGTTGACCGATTCCGCCTCGGCACGAGCGACGCGTTCGCGCTCGAGAAGCACCAGCCGTTCGCCTTCGATACGTTTCCGTTCCGCAATCTCGGCGCGGAGCGCCTCGTTGGCCGTCGCAATCTCCCGCGTACGCGCCTGGACCCGATCCTCGAGCTCGTCGTGGGCTCGTTGCAACGCCTCGGAGTGCCGCTTGAGCGCCTCGCGCTTGACATACAGCTCCACGAACACGGCGACCTTGGATTTCAGGATCTCGGGAGAAAACGGCTTGAAGATGTAATCGACCGCGCCCACCGAATAGCCGCGGAAGACGTGCATGTCGGTCCGGTAGTTCGCGGTCAGGAAAATGATTGGTGTATCGCGCGATCGCTCGCGCTGGCGGATGATCGAGGCGGTTTCGTACCCGTCGAGGCCCGGCATCGCGACGTCGAGCAGGATGATCGCGAAATCCCGCCCCAGGACCTCGCGCAGTGCTTCCCGGCCGGATCGGGCACGCACCAGGTTGTAGGCGTCGTCGGTCAGGATCGCTTCGAGCGCGAGCAGGTTCTCCTCGTGATCGTCCACGAGCAGGATATCCACTGGCCGCGTCATGCCCGCGTCCCTTCGACGAGGCTGACGAGGTGTTCGCCGATGCGCTCGAGCGGCACGACGTAGTCGACGGCTGTCGCGGCGATGCCCGCCGACGGCATCGTGGCGCACTCCGCCGTTGCCGGATCTTGAACGATGACACGGCCGCCGCGCGATTTGATGCGAGCCAGCCCCGCGGCGCCATCAGCGCTGGCGCCGGTGAGCAGCACGCCCACCAGGGCCTCGCCATAGGCATCGGCGGCGGACTGGAACAGCACGTCAATCGAGGGCCGTGCGCAAAGGACCGGGCCTTCCGTCGACAGCGCCAGCGACTCGCGATCCTCGACGAGCAGGTGGTAATCCGGTGGCGCCACATACACCGTGCCCGGCTCGAGCAACGCCTTGTCATCAGCTTCGACGACCCTCAGTGCCGTATTCTCCTGAAGCAGATCGATCAGACCGGTGTCCGCCGCCGTACCGCGGTGCTGCACGACCACGAGCGGCACCGGCAGATCGGCCGGCAGCTGGCGAACGACCGTCAGCAGAGCATTGAGTCCGCCGAGAGACGTCCCGATTGTGACAAGGCCCGTACGCATGCCGATCAGGCGGTCCTCCGGTACAGCTTTTCGCCCGCCTCGAGCGGCTCGTATAAAGATTCCTGGGGCATGAGCCGGAGCGACTCTTTCGATCCCAATCCGAGAATCCCGAACGTCGCGAGGCTGCTGTACAGGAGCGTATGGGTCCGCTCCTGCAGCTCGCGATTGAAATAGATCATCACGTTGCGGCACATGATGACGTTGAACTCGTTGAACGCACCGTCGCTCACCAGGTTGTGCTGCGAAAAGACAATGTTCCGCTTGAGCGATGGACGCATCACCGCGTACTCGTAGCGGGCGGTGTAGTACTCGGAAAACGATCGCTCTCCGCCCGACGACAAATAGTTCTGCGTGTACTTCTGCATCAGATCGACCGGGAAGATCGCCTCACGCGCCCGCTTGAGCGTGGCCTCGTTGATGTCGGTCGCATAGATCAGGCTGCGCTCGTAGAGGCCCGCTTCCTCGAGCAGGATCGCCAGCGAATACGCTTCTTCGCCGAGCGAGCAGCCAGCCTGCCAGATTCGAATAAACGGATACGTCCGAAGCAGCGGGATCGCCCGCTGCCGGAACGCGAGAAAGAAATGCGGATCCCGAAACATCGCGCTGACATTCACCGAGATGCCCTGGAGGAAGCGTTCCCACGCCGACGCATCGTGCAGGACGCGCTCCTGCAGGCCGCTGACGGTTGAGAGCTGTTCCTCTTTCATCAGCTTGGCGATCCGGCGGCGAATCGACGTCCGCGCGTAGTTCCGGAAATCGTAGCCATAGTGACGGTAGACCGCTTCGAGCAGCAATTCGAGCTCGAGCGCCTCGACCGTGTCGTGATCGGGTTCACGCCGTCTGCTTACCGGGAGAGCCATACCCTCAACAGCGACAGCAGCTGCTCGGTGTCCACCGGTTTCGTGATGTAGTCGGAGGCACCGGCCTCGATGCACTTTTCGCGATCCCCCTTCATGGCCTTTGCGGTCAGCGCAATGATCGGAAGCTTCCGGAAGGCTCGCATCTCGCGGATGCGCCGCATCGCCTCGTATCCGTCCATTTCCGGCATCATCACATCCATCAAGACGACGTCGATGTCGGGCACCTCCTCGATCATGCGAAGGCCGTCCTTGCCATTTTCGGCGTAGATGACCTCCATGTCCTGCAGCTCGAGCGCGCTCGTCAGCGCGAAGATGTTTCGGATGTCGTCGTCCACGATGAGGGCTTTACGGCCCGAGAGCGCCGGATCGTGCAGGTGCAACTGCTCGAGCATCCGGCGTTTCTCCGCTGGCAGGTTGCTCTCGACCCGATGCAGAAACAGGGCCGTCTCGTCGAGCAGGCGGTCGGGGGACTTCACGTCCTTGATAATGATCGTCTCGGCCAGCCGCCTGAGCTCTGTTTCCTGCTTCTTCGTCAGATCCTTGCCGGTGTAGACAATGACGGGGATTTGCGACAGCTGGGGCTTGGCCTGCATCCGCTCGAGAAGATCGAACCCGCTCATGTCGCTGAGGCCCAGGTCGAGCACGAGGCAGTCGAAGTTCTGGGAGTCGAGCGCATCGATCGCTTCCCTTCCCGTGGCCACTGCCGTCGTTTTCACGTCTCCGTTCCCGATCAGCTCGACGATGCTCTTCCGCTCGACGTCGTCGTCTTCGACGACGAGCAGGTTGCGGACCTTGCGGTCGATGAACCCGTGAATCGTGCTGAACGCGGACGCCAGCGCGTCGCGTTCCACGGGCTTGGACAGGTAGGCCATCGCGCCCAGACGCATGCCGCGCTGCACCTCCTCCATCATCGAAATGATGTGAACCGGAATGTGACGCGTGGTCGAATCGTGTTTGAGGCGATCGAGGATGGTCCATCCATCCATGACGGGAAGGTCAATATCGAGCGTGATCGCATCGGGCTGGTAGCGCTTCGCCATCGCCAGCCCGACGTCCCCTCTGGCAGCCGCGAGAACCTTGAATCCTTTCTCGTGCGCCATGTCGGCGAGGATAGAGGCAAACGGCAGATCGTTTTCGACGACCAGCACGACGCGGTCGTCGGGAGTGATCTGATCGCGGTCGTCCTGGATCGCGGCTTCGGCCAGCAGCGACTCGTCCACGGCGATCTCGGTGGACTCGGATCGTCGTGCGGCAGCAACGCTGGCGGGTACCGAGGGGGTCTCGATGTGCCTCGCCTGATATTTCTCCGGCAGGTAGAGCACGAACGTGCTGCCGACGCCTGGCTCGCTCGTCAATCTGATCTCGCCGCCGAGCAGGCGTGCGATTTCGCGGCTAATCGAGAGCCCCAGGCCGGTGCCGCCGTACTTGCGGCTGGTCGTGCCGTCCGCCTGTTGAAACGCCTCGAAGATGATCCGGTGCTTGTCGGCCGGGATGCCGATGCCGGTGTCGGTGACGCGAAACGCAATGACCTGCGAGGCTTGGTTGAGCGCCGTCTGATCCACGGTCCAGCCCGCGGACGCCGTCTCAATCGACAGCGTCACGGACCCGTAATCCGTGAATTTGATCGCGTTCGACAGCAGATTCTTGATGACCTGCTGCAGCCGCTTGGCATCGGTCTCGATCGACGACGGCAGCAGTGGCGACAACTCGACCTTAAACGTCAGCCCTTTGGACGTCGCCACTTCGCGGAAGGATCGATCGACGTAGGCCTGCAGCTCCGCGAACAGCAGCGCTTTTGCATCGACGTCCATGGTGCCGGATTCGATCTTCGACAAATCGAGAATGTCGTTGATCAGTTCGAGCAGGTCCGAGCCGGACGAATAGATCGTCCTGGCAAACTCCACCTGTTTGTCCGTGAGATTGGCGTCGGCGTTCTGGGCGAGCAGTTTGGAGAGGATCAAGAGACTGTTGAGCGGCGTCCGCAGCTCGTGCGACATGTTGGCCAGGAACTCCGACTTGTATTTGGACGTCAGGGCAAGCTGCTCCGCCTTTTCTTCGAGTGACGTCCGCGCCTGCTCGATTTCCCGGTTCTTCTTCTCGACCTCCATGTTCTGACGGACCAGCAGTTCGGCCTTTTCTTCCAGCTCCTCGTTGGTCTGCTGCAATTCTTCCTGCTGTTGCTTGAGCCGCTCTTCTGAAGCCTGCAGCGTGCGCGCTTGCTGTTCGAGCCGCGCATTGGTTTCCGTGAGCTCTTCCTGCCGCGTCTGGAGCTCGACGGCGAGCGACTGTGACTGCTTCAGCAGCTCCTCCGTCCTCATCGTCGCGGTGATCGTATTGAGCACGATGCCGATGCTCTCCGTGAGCTGGTTGAGGAACGTCAGGTGGATATCACTGAACCGATAGAACGACGCCAGCTCGATGACGGCCTTGACTTCTCCTTCGAAAAGCACCGGCATCACCACGATATTGAGAGGTTTGGCGGCGCCGAGGCCGGAGCTGATGTGCACGTAGTCGCCGGGAACTTCCGTCAGGACAATGCTCTGACGTTCCAGCGCCGCCTGACCGACCAGCCCCTCCCCGGCCTTGAACCGGTTCGCGAGGCTCTTCCGCTGCGTGTAGGCATAACTCGCCAGCAGCTTGAGATCCGGCTCGCCGTTCTGCGAATCGTTCAGATAGAACACGCCGTGCTGCATCGAGACGAGCGGCGCCAGCTCGGAGAGGATGGTTCGCGAAACGGTGATCAGATCGCGCTGTCCCTGGAGGAGCCGCGTGAACTTCGCGAGGTTGGTCTTCAGCCAGTCCTGCGCGGTGTTCTTCTCCGTCGTATCGCGCAGGTTGACGATCATCTCGTTGATGTTGTCTTTGAGCGATGCCACCTCGCCGGCCGCTTCGACGTCGATCGCGCGTGAGAGATCCCCCTTGGTCACGGCGGTCGCGACTTCGGCAATCGCGCGCACCTGTGTCGTCAGATTGGCCGCGAGGCGGTTGACGTTGTCGGTGAGGTCGCGCCACGTGCCGGCCGCGCCAGGCACGCTCGCCTGGCCGCCCAGCTTGCCTTCGATCCCGACCTCGCGTGCGACGCTCGTGACCTGGTCGGCAAACGTCGCCAGCGTGTCGATCATTCCGTTGATGGTTTCGGCCAACTGCTCGATCTCGCCCTTGGCTTCCAGCACGAGCTTGCGTTTCAGGTTGCCGTTGGCGACGTCGGTCACCACCCGCGCGATGCCACGCACCTGGTTGGTCAGGTTGTCCGCCATGAAGTTGACGTTGTCGGTGAGGTCCTTCCACGTGCCTGCGACGCCCTGGACCTGCGCCTGGCCGCCCAGCTTGCCTTCGGTGCCGACCTCGCGCGCCACGCGCGTGACCTCCGACGCAAACGTCCCGAGCTGATCGACCATCGTGTTGATCGTGTTCTTCAACTCGAGGATTTCGCCCCGGACATCGACCGTGATCTTCTTGGAGAGGTCGCCGGTGGCAACCGCCGTCGTCACCGCGGCAATGTTGCGGACCTGGTTGGTCAGGTTGGCGGCCATGAAGTTGACGCTGTCGGTCAGGTCCTTCCACGTCCCGGCTACGCCCTTGACCTGCGCCTGGCCGCCAAGCTTGCCTTCCGTGCCGACCTCGCGCGCCACGCGCGTGACTTCGGACGCGAACGCGTTGAGCTGATCGACCATGGTGTTGATCGTATTCTTCAGCTCGAGGATCTCACCGCGGACATCAACGGTGATCTTCTTGGAGAGGTCGCCTGTGGCCACCGCGGTGGTCACCTCTGCGATGTTGCGAACCTGGGAGGTCAGGTTGCTCGCCATGAAGTTCACGTTGTCGGTGAGATCCTTCCAGGTGCCACCCACACCCTTGACCTGGGCCTGCCCGCCGAGTTTGCCCTCGGTGCCGACCTCGCGTGCGACGCGCGTCACCTCGGAGGCGAAGGCGTTCAGCTGATCGACCATCGTGTTGATGGTGACTTTCAGCTCGAGGATCTCGCCACGCACATCAACGGTGATCTTCTTGGACAGGTCGCCATTGGCGACCGCGGTCGTGACGTCGGCAATGTTGCGAACCTGGTTCGTCAGGTTGCTCGCCATCGCGTTGACGTTGTCGGTGAGATCCTTCCAGGTGCCGGCGACACCGCGAACGTCCGCCTGGCCCCCCAGTTTTCCCTCGGTGCCCACTTCGCGCGCGACGCGCGTTACCTCGGCAGCGAAGGCGCTCAACTGGTCGACCATCGTGTTGACGGTGTTCTTCAACTCCAGGATTTCGCCGCGAACATCGACGGTAATCTTTTTCGAGAGATCACCATTGGCCACCGCGGTCGTTACCTCGGCGATGTTGCGGACCTGGTTGGTCAGGTTGCTCGCCATGAAGTTGACGTTGTCAGTCAGGTCCTTCCAGGTCCCTGCCACCCCGGGGACTTCGGCCTGGCCACCGAGCTTGCCTTCGGTGCCGACTTCCCGCGCCACGCGCGTGACTTCCGACGCGAACGCGCTGAGCTGGCTGACGAGCGTGTTGATCGTGTTCTTGAGCTCGAGGATTTCGCCTCGGACTGAAACCGTGATCGTCTTGGAGAGATCGCCTTTGGCGACTGCGGTCGTGACCTCGGCGATGTTGCGCACCTGCGCCGTGAGGTTGCCGGCCATCGAATTGACGCTGTCGGTGAGATCGCGCCACGTGCCGGCGACGCCACGAACGTCAGCCTGACCGCCAAGTTTCCCTTCAGTGCCTACCTCGCGCGCCACGCGGGTGACTTCCGAGGCGAACGCATTCAACTGATCCGTCATCGTGTTGATGACGTTCTTGATCTGAAGAATTTCGCCCTGCGCCTCGACGGTGATCTTCTGGGTCAGGTCGCCCGAGGCGATAGCGGTTGCCACCTTCGAGACGTCGCGGAGCTGGACCGTGAGGTTGCCGGCGAGCTGATTGACGTTGTCGGTCAGGTCGCGCCACGTGCCGGCCACGCCCCTGACTTCCGCCTGACCACCAAGTTTTCCCTCGGTGCCAACTTCCTTGGCCACGCGTGTGACTTCTGATGCGAACGCGTTCAGCTGATCGACCATCGTGTTGATGGTGACCTTCAGCTCGAGAATCTCCCCTCGCACATCGACGGTGATCTTTTTGGAGAGATCCCCACGCGCGACCGCCGTGCTCACTTCGGCGATGTTGCGAACCTGATTGGTCAGGTTGCTCGCCATGGCGTTGACGTTATCGGTGAGGCCTTTCCATGTCCCCGCGACACCTTTGACGATTGCCTGACCGCCGAGTTTGCCCTCGGTCCCGACCTCGCGCGCCACGCGCGTGACTTCGGACGCGAACGTCCCAAGCTGGTCAACCATGGTGTTGACGACCTTCGCGGAGCGAAGGAATTCGCCGGTCAGCGGCCGGCCGTCGATTTCGAGCGCCATGCTCTGGGACAGATCGCCCTTTGCCACCGCCCCAATCACCCGCGCCACCTCCGTCGTCGGTTGCACGAGATCCGAAATCAACATGTTCAGGGCTTCGACTTCCTCGGCCCACGACCCTTCGGCGCCGGGAAGCGAGGCCCGTTGCTTGATGTTGCCGCCCTTGCCGACGACGTTGCTGAGCCTCGCGATCTCGCGCGCCAGCTTCTGGTTTCGCTCGATGGTGTCGTTCAACGCGTCGCAGATTTTGCCGGGAAGGCCGGTGAGATCCGCAGGCATCCGCACCGAGAAATCACCGCGTTTGTAGTCGGACAGGACTCGCAAGAGTCGCTTCTGATCGAGTACATCGGTCACGGCTTCCACGCTGGGCATGAGGTCTCCGAGGTCCGAACTGAAGGAATTCGATGCAGCTGAGTTTGAAAAACCAGACAGGGCCGCGTTTGACTAATGAACGATCGCGTCCATGTAACGTCCGGATGAGGCAAATATGCAGAACGTTTGCCACAGCACTCGCGACTAGCGACTAGCTGCTAGCGGCTAGCGGCGAGCGACTCGCGTACTACACGCGCGAGTGTGCGGCTACGGCAGAGACAGCGAGATCGGGTCGATCGCTGATGAGCGCGTCAACGCCCCATTCAAGCAGGCGCCGCATGTCGGCGGGATCGTTGACGGTCCACACCTTGACGGAGAGGTCAGCGCGATGCGCGTGCGCGATGAAGTTGCGCGACACGACGCGGGTTGGGCCTGATCGCTCGGGGACTTGAAACTCGCGGTACGCCTCGTTCCCCAGCGGCCATCGGACCCAGGACCGATATAACGCGAGACGGACCTCTTCTCTCGATGCCCCGGTGGGAATCGATGGCTCCAGCTTTCGCACAGCGCGGAGCACACGCCATCCAAACGATCCGAGGGACACGCGATCGATCGCGCGCGCCGCGCGGATGTCCTGGATGGTTCGTCGCGCGAGCTCCGGATCGTTCAGCTTCAACTCGATGATCAGGCGCACTCCGGGGTAACGCGAGAGCACCTGCTGCAGCCGGGGGATGCCGTGGCCCTGTCCGCGATACGGATACGAGGGCTGCTCCCCTTTCTTGCGAGGCTTGTCCGCAGGGGTAAACCAATAGCCGGCGTCGACGCGAGCGAGCTCGTCAGCGGTGCATGCCGATAGACCACCGCGGCCGTTCGTCGTTCGTTCCAGCGTCGCGTCGTGATGGACGACGACGATACCGTCGCGGGAGAGACGCACGTCGAATTCCAGCCCGTCGGCGCCGAGCGACAAGCCATTATCGAACGATGCAATCGTGTTCTCAGGCCGAAGAGCCGCCCCGCCCCGGTGCGCATAGACGAGAGGACGCAAGCGCCCATCATAGTGGAATTGGTGAATTGGTGAGTTCGTGAATTGGTGAATTGGTGAGTTCGTGAATTGG
>JADMIO010823388.1_pt1 | contig 74884 bp, 68 predicted proteins | sample 8958161 | NCBI WGS metagenome assembly JADMIO01 (sample SAMN16585339, study PRJNA669376) | soil metagenome | isolation source: Crop rotation soil | place: USA: Cullars Rotation, Alabama | collected 2011 | reverse complement strand
GCCGCGACTTCAAGTCACGTGAATTCCAAGCTTCGGATCCCACTGTGCTGGAAACTGGTTGATGAGACCGGCGAAACTGTGGAGCTGCGAACTTTGGCAGGTGACCGCTATCCCGAAGGACAGATGTTTGCCAAAGGCGAGCAGCTGCAATCAATCGTGATTGCAGATTTGAACATTGAAGTGACAAAGATCTTCGAGGACTAATCCAACCTACCGCCTTATTCGAACAAATAACTCATGACCCTTCATCGCATCTTAAGTGCTTCGCTGCTGGTCATCACCATCATGGCGATCAGTTGTACCTGGGAGACGAGGCGGGTCAACCTGGGCGAGCGATTCGCGATGCGTCCGAAAGAAGAAGTTGTCGTAGCCGATACCGGGCTGACAATCCGTCTGAATGAAGTAGGTCACCAAACTTTTTCCGGTCCGACACCGGCGCGACGCTCGGCCGCTTACGCGGTCTTGTTAGTAACCTCGTCGGGTGGATCAAGAACCATCAGGCTGGACGTCGGAGAAGACGAACAAGTCGGAGATTATTTGATCAAGGTCAATTCTGCGAACCCATTCAATAGCGACAACGGCCCGCGTTGTGAACTAACAGTGACGAAAAAGTAACCTACCGCGCGACGGTGCTCCGTTAATGTGTTGCTCCTGTCCGTGGTAAGAGAATAGTTTTGCGGGCAGACGCTCTTAGTCCTTTTTAGCCGGAGGGGACGAAATGTTTATAGACAATCCGCCGAGCATAATTGGCAAGCTCCGTAGGAGCGAAATGTTATCAGGTGAGCATATTCGCTCCTAAAAGGAGCTGGATCGCTGGGTTGGGCGTTGCTATAAACATCCGGCTCGTACGGAGGTAAGCGGTTGCACCGGTTGTCTGGCCTAACTCTTTTTCGACTTGGCAACACTCTCCGTCGGACAATTACTGAAGTCTAACTCACCCACGTCGCCTGCCTTTTGATTACTACCCATTCGTTGCCGATTTTACGTAGCCGAACGTCCTGTCCCCCGGCCGCCAGTGGCCCCTCGTAGTCGACGATCTCAACCACCACCTCGGTTTCGCTGATGCGTTTTCGAAGTCTCCAGCTCACATAGACGGCGCCGTACTGGTGTGACTTGCCCCACGACTTAACGTCCTGGCCGTAGATAACCGGCCCCGCATAGCCCCAAACGTGCACGCGTTTTTGGTTAGAGTCTGCCAACAACAAGTGGCGTGAACCGCCGACTCCGAAAGTCGCGAAGATCGCTTTCGCAAATATCCTGATCTCCTCGTCTTTTTGATCTTCATCACGAAGCGAGAAATTGGGACACACATCCTGACCATCAGAGATGCCATCGCCGTCAGTGTCCTGGTTCGTTGGATCGAGACCCATTCGCTGCTCTTCGACATCGGTCCAACCATCTTTATCGGAATCCTTTTGGATCTCTTTGATCGAAAGCTTCCAGGTTTGTGGTCCCATGGCCGGCGCCCTGGGCCCGGGATCAAACGTCCCCTCCATCAGGGCGCGAGGCGGTGGTCCCTCCTGTACAAAAGAAAAAACAAGTTCGTCGGATCCGTTGATGTTGAGCTTCGGCTCTTTGATGCCGCGATACAGACTGTTGGGAACCAGCAGCGGTCGTGTCCATGAAGCGCGATCTTCAGGAGTCTTGCTTGAGATCAAAAACATGTCGAGGTCACCGAGCAGCGAGCTGACAATCAGCGCATAAGTAATGCCGTTGGCACCCGCGACCTGGGCGATGGGTTGCATTTGCGAATCAGAAAAATGCCAACCGGGATGAATGAAATCTCCGGGCGTTGAACGTGTCGTCACCCGAACCATTGCGCGCGCGCGATCTTCAATCCGCTTGATCGCCGCCAGGCTCTCGGGCGAGCCAATCACGCCGAGACGAACATAGGCAGCGCTGCTCAAGTCTTTGGCGTGATTGGCCAGACCCCCACCCGGCCTCAATTCGGCTGCAGCCAGTTGTGAAGATGCAATCTGTTCCAGCCAACCAACATCCACAGAGTTGCTAACTTTTACGAAAGGATTGTTTTGATCCGCAGGACGCGGCGGCGGTGCCGGAAATTTGTAAACGACTTTGCCTGAGGTGTCGATATAGGCGCGGCCAATGTCTTCACCCACCACGAGCGCCAAACCGTCTTGAAAATCTTCGGCGACGTGAAAGTTAGGTTCGATGGCGAGCTTTCCAGACTTGTCAATGTAGCCTTCTTCACGATCGTTTCGGACCCGCGCCAGCCCATTCGAAAATGGATAAGCATAACTAAAGACATTCGGCCCGGGCGGCACCGTTACCAATCCTTTTCGATCGATGTATCCCCAATTCTTGTCAATTTGTGTCCCGGCCATTCCATCGTGAAAGCTGACCGCATCCTGAAATCGAGGCGCAATGACAATGCTGCCGCTCCTATCGATGAAGCCCCATAGACCTTTGACTTTCACCGGCGCCAAACCTTCGCCAAACGCTCGCGCATCTTCGAATTGTGGCGCAATCACAATTTTGCCGGTTGCATCGACATAGCCGAACTTTCCTTCAACCTGAACCTGGGCCAGGCCTTCTGAAAACGCGCCGGCTTTGTCGAATTGCATGACGACTTTGCCGCTCTTATCGATGAAGCCCCACTTCTCGCCCACCTGCGTCAGCGCCAGACCTTCTTTGCGAAAATAGAAATCATCATTCCAATAATTGCAGGGCCGCGTCAGCGTCACCGGAATGACCAACGCTCCGGTCTTATCAATAAAGCCATACTTTTGTTTTGTCTCAGCGTAGGTGCAACGTTCAGTGCTTTCGACCATCGCCAAGCCGTTGGCGAAGTCGCGTCCGCCATAAGCCAATGGTCCAATCACCAGTTTGCCGGTGCGATCGATGTAGCCCGTCCCGCGATCAACCGTTACGCGTGCCAGTCCGTCCGAGAAGCGTCCCGCGGCATATGGCACAGTCAGCACGACCTTACCGCTGCGATCGATGTAGATCGTTTTGTCCTGATCGGAAACCGGGAAGATCGGCTGATCGTTCGTTTGCTGACCCGATGCGGTAGAGACCAGCACCCAGAGAATGGTGAGCAATAACCCTAACGTCGGGAAGGAATGCGTTGTGTGAGTGCGCATGAGAATCTACCCCTTACTGATAATTCCGGCCCATTGGTCGAGCAGTTTTACGATGAGATTTGATCCGGTGGGGATAGCTCGGCGGCCACAGTTTTTTCCGCTTTTGCCCTGGCCTCGATAATCGTATGCGATAGTACCGAGGCGATAATGATCAGTCCGCCAACAATCGCCCATCCCGAAGGTCTTTCGCCGATAAAAAGAAAGACCCAGACAGGATTCAAAACCGGTTCGACGTAACCAATGATTCCCGCATCCAGTGAGCGCACGCCCCGCGCCATCGCCAGCGTGAAAAGCAAATAGGCAAATCCAATCTGCACAATCCCGAGATAAGCAATGCAGGCAAAGTCATTGGCGCTGATGCCCCGTTTGATCGCACCCAGAAACGACGGAGCACAAATCGCTACCGCGATCAGGTTGCCATAGATCGCCGACGAAGCCCGGTTAACGTCGCGCGCTTTGGAATGGCGCATCAACAGGAAAAAAAGCGCGAAACAAACTCCCGAGCCAAGCGCCAATAGATTGCCGCTCACGTCTTCAGGGCGCAGCTTGCCGACGAAAAACAGTGACATTCCCACAACGCATAGCGCGACGGTAATGAAGTCGCGCCCGCGAAACTTTTCTTTATAGAAAAGCGGCTCGAGAATTAGAACGTAGACGGGTGCCGTGTATTGCAGAAAAATCGCGTTGGCCGCGGTGGTCAGTTTCGTGGCCAGCACGAAAAGAATGATCAGGGCCGCATAAAGGATCGAAGTTATGGCGCTGACCTTATTAATGCCGAACCCTTCTCGACGGGTGAAGATCGCGATTGTAATTGCGGCGAGTAAGGATCGCCCGAAGGAAAGCTCGAACGCGGAAAGCTGTATCGCTTTGATGAAGAGCCCGCCCGTACTCCAGAGAACTGCGGCGCCAACTACGAGCAGCAGCGGCGAAACGCTCGCTTTATTTTTCAGCGAATCAAGATGATTGCGCACGGAATCGGGACTTCAGTTTACTGCCTGGTTTTGTTCGGCGGTCTGGTCTTTTTGATCGGGGCTTATTTCAGCGCCGGCTGCCTCTGGTTTCAAAGACTTCAGATACTTTCCAAACTGGCCGTTCCATGGCGGGATTACCACAGAGACTGCTCCTCCGGCTTGCGCCTGACACGCCAGACGAATAAGCGGTTTGGGTTCACCGGTGTCGATGTAGCCGAATTCTTTGATCTTCTTTCCTTCGCGGGCGCCAACGTCGGCGAGCTTTTCAGCGCCACCGAGCACGCCAACCCAGCAGGTGCCGCACGACGCTGAACGGCATTCAACTGGAATCGGTCCTTCCATGCGACGCGGATCGATTGCACGCCAGTCGCGCGTCTGATCTTCAGCCGCGCCCCACGCGAGGTCCTGCCCCTCACGCAATTTGTATTTCGCGCCTTTGTCATTTTCGTCCCAGGTTACGGTCCATTGCTTGTTGACCGTCCTCAGAAAACCGAGAAGACCCTGGCTGTCATCCTTTGCACGATCGCGCAGAATTTGATCGGGCGATTGTTTCGTATGCTTCTTGTCGAGAATAGTTTTCCCGGGCGCAGCCTTGAACGCAGCCATGCCCGTTTGCAGGACAGTCATAAATCCTGCCGCAGTGATGCCGGCCAGCAGTGACTCATCGCGTTTTGAAGTTTTAGCGACGGTGCGCGCGACGCTCAGGATTTGATCCGCCAGCGATGCTCGCTCAGTTTGGTTGAAATTGTCAGCATGCTGCTCAATGGCTCGCTTCACTTCGGGCCAGAACCGGTGGCCGTAAAGAAATGAATGCGAGCTATCGATCTGGTTTCTCAATTCGTAATTGCCCTGCAAAAGCAGTTGCTGCGCGAGCTTTTCGCGATCTTCAGCCTGCTCGAGCGCGCGGAACAGCGAGAGCGGATAAAACGCAAACCAAATCTGCGTCGCATTGCGATCGACCTCATGAATCGAGCGGAGCAGCGTCGCCAACGCCGCCGACCAGGCCTCTTCATCGTGCCAAGCCAAAAACTTTTCAAATGGAGTTTCAGTTGTCATAGCTTTGTCAGTCAGGAATTCTGCTGGTAATCGAATCGGAAAGTTTAGCAGGGTTGAGCCAGGACTTGAAACCGCAGCCGGCTGGAGTCAGTACCATCTGCGTTATCAGATGGGATAAGTAGGTCTCGTGAGGTTTGCTGCAAAAAGTGGCGGGAGCAAGATTCGGAACGGAAAAGACAGTTGCTGATTGCGGCTTGCCGCGCCGCAGTGCGGTAAGGCTTGCCTTACCGCCGCAACTTTAACTTGTTGATGAGGCTCAGCCTCCGCGGACCAGAGGCACAGCCTCAAGCATTGTTCTTCAGCTCTCGGAAAGGCAAGCCTTTCCGCACTGGTGAGCGGCAAGCCGCGAACTGGTACCTTTGCAGCAAAGTAGGTCTCGTGGCTTCTTTCGAGAGGAGCATCCTTATCCCATTCGCTTACGCGAATGGTACTGACCCGGTCGCTGTCGCTCTCGGTACTGACCTGAGCACTTACCTGTTACTGAGACGGATTAATTCGTCGATCCTCACTGATTCATACACCGCATTAACCAACTCGACTGATTTGAATCCATCGAATGCGGTCACGGCTGCCGGTTTCCCCTCGACGATCGAATCAACAAACGCCCGGTCTTCCTGTAAATAGCCCCACTTCTCTTCTTTCTCGAGTTTGTGCATCGACCGCTCGACCAGCCGGCCGTCGAGACCTTCGCTGTAAACCAGAGTCTCCATCTCGCGCGTGGCGATGGTCGCGTGGTGACAGAAAACTTCAACCCGCTCAAATGGAAACAGCCAACTGGCATCGGCGGATGATGCGAGTGTCGCATGCAAACCGCCGGCAAAAGTGAAGAGAGCAGAAAAGTCATCCGTCTCTGCATATTCATGCGAGGAACCAACAGCCTGAATGGTCGCGACTTCGCCGAAGAGAAACCGCATCATGTCGAACATGTGAATCGTGGTTTCATAAAGAAACCCGCCGGTAATTTTTGGATCCCCGACCCATTCGGGATTGAGCAGCTCACCGCGATTCATCTTCACATGAGCTGAATGCGGCCGGTGTGATTCTTCGAGCATGCGCTTTAATTCAGCGTACACGGGCGCGAATCTCCGGTTGTGGCCCACCTGAAAAACTTTGTCGCTTTTCTCTGCCGCCTTGAGCACGCGACGCGCGTCAGCCACGCTGGTGGCCATAGGCTTTTCACAGAAGACATGCTTGCGTTCTTCGGCGGCAAGAATGGCCAACTCGGTGTGTTTGGTGTTGGGAGTCGTGATGTAAATCGCGTCGCAGGTGGCCAGCACTTCGGCAACACTATGTGCCACGTCTGCTCCGACGGTGCGCGACAGTTGTTCGGCGCGCGATTTTTCCACGTCGTGAACGGCGGCGATTTGCACTCGCGCATCTCGCGCCAGAATCGACGCGTGCACGCCGGCAATGTAACCGGCGCCGAGAAAACCGATCTTGATCTTTGTCATAGGATCTATCCGCAGACTACGCAACGTGTCAGAACGGGGAGCGGTAGCGACCCGATCATCCACGTACTTGCAGGACCATCACTTTCACATTGCGTCTTGATCCGGTCGCTACCGCTCGCGGTTCTGACACGCTGCGTAATCTGTGGATTAACTTATCACTCGTTCAATTGCCGCTTTCGCGTCGCGCGCCAACTCAAAGGGATCGCGCTCCCAGTATTCGGGACGGAAGATCTCCACGCTGGCATTCGCATCGAAGCCGATTTTTCTGAACGCCGCGATGATTTCCTTCAAGGGCAAAATGCCCAGACCTGGCAACACGCGGTTTGCATCCGTAAGCCGCTGGCGCGGCAAATCTTCTGCATCGTTGATATGAAAGATGAATAAGCGTTTGGGATCAAGCGCTTCAATCATCCTGATCGTCGATCCGCCCGCATAGAAGTGAAAGCTGTCAATCACCAGGCCGATGTTGCGTCGGTTGACCTTGACCACGATTTCGTCGGCCAGCTCGAGGGTCTGTACGCTGCAATCTGTCTGACCGAGGAATTCAAAGGCGAGCGCCACTCCATGTCTTTCACCGATCGAAGCCAGCTCTCTTAGCACGCCCACCGATTCCTCAATTACCTCGTAGCTGCTTATGCCGCCCGGTGGCAACTTCCCCGGCACAACCACGATGTAAGGACAGCCGATCGCTTCTGCGATCGAGCTTAACTCTTCACATTCGGATTTGATTTGAGCGTAGGCAGCGTCGTCGCGAAGGGTGGCGTGTTCGATTGAATTAATGCTGAGCGGCTTGATGCCGTTTTCCGCGAACAAGGCTTTGAGATCCGCCGTTGAACTTTCTTTCAGAAAGTTTCGCAGCTTGGCCGCCCAGATTTCTACATAGTCAAAACCGGCAGCTGCGGCAGCGCGAATGTCCGTCGGCAGATCGGCCTTCATCGTGGTCGCACCGTTGAATGATAGTTTCATAATTTTGGTGGCACAGACTTCCTGTCCCATGCAGAAGCCCGCGCGAAGCAAGGGCGAGTTTTACCTCACGCTACTCTCGCCGGATCGGGCCCTTCCTGTCGGTCGGGCTTCTGACACTTTACAATCGCAATCCAGTATTCGAATCAAAGAAGTGCGCTTTCGTGGTATCGAACTGGATCCACAACGGACTTTCGGGCTCGGCGCGAAAGTCGCCAGCCGCGCGCGCAGTCAGTTTTGCTTCACGCAGCTGAAGAATGACAAACGTCTCGCTTCCCATCAACTCGGTTACGTAAACGTTGGCTGGATGCCAATCATCTCGCTGACTTAGCGAAACGTGAATATCCTCCGGCCGTATTCCCAGCGTGACGTGTTTGTTCGCCTCGCCGTTATTGAATGCCTCAAGGTACGAGTCTTTCAGCTCAATTGAGATTTGTTGGCTCTGGAAACTCCGTTGGGCAACATCAATCTCACCATCCAGAAAATTCATGCCCGGACTGCCGACAAACTCGGCTACGAAACGGTTCGCCGGACGATTGTAAATCTCGAGGGGCGTGTCGAACTGTTGCAGCTTACCTTTATTCATCACCGCGACGCGATGTCCCAGCGTCATCGCTTCAGCTTGATCGTGCGTAACATAAACAGTCGTCGTGCCCAGCTTTTGTTGCAGGTGTTTTAGTTCTGCGCGCATTTGCAGGCGCAGCCTCGCGTCGAGATTGGACAACGGCTCATCCATAAGAAAAGCGCGCGGATGCCGCACGATGGCCCTGGCCAGGGCCACTCTTTGACGTTCGCCTCCGGAGAGTTCGCGTGGCTTCCGCTTCAGCAGTGATTCAATTTCGAGGAGCGCCGCGGTTTCTCGGACCTGGGTATGAATACGATCGCTTGCGAGCTTGCGCACGCGCAAGGGGTATCCAATGTTTCCGGCAACCGTCATGTGCGGATAGAGCGCATAGCTTTGAAAGACCATGGCCACGTCGCGCCGCTGAGGCGGCAGATCGTTTACTCGTTTACCTTCGATCAGGACGTCGCCTGAAGTTGCCTGCTCAAGTCCGGCGATGATGCGCAGTGTCGTAGTCTTGCCGCAACCTGACGGGCCGAGTAGGACGACGAACTCGCCGTCGTTAATTTCCAATGAGAGATCATCGACCACAGTTGTCGCGCCGAAGGATTTTGTCAGGTGTTGAACTGAAATGCTCATCTAAGTGGCACAGACTTCAGTCTGTGAGGTCAATTCGGCATGATGTCACTGGGGAGAATCACCGACTGAAGTCTGCGACACTTCCTCAGGTTAAGACTTCGATTTCAGCGAGACCTCTGCGCTTCCTTTCTCTCGCAGACGACCACGGCCAGTCCGTCGGCTTCTTCACCAGTCCAGCTTTTACAGGGTTGTTTTCCATGTATTGGACTATGCGAAAAATTTCGACACGATCACGAGCCCAGTGATCGAATGATTCATCTTGCCAGAATCGTTGACCCGTTCGCACCAACAATTTATTTGCTTCACGAGCTGTGAAACCCTTGAGGTTCTTTGTTAGCGTCGCGATCTTCGCCGGTGGTTTGGGTTTCAGGAGAACGTGTAAATGATTAGCCATGATTACGTAGGACCACAGTGCGTACAGATCAGCGTATCGTTCGAGTAAGGTTTGTTGAATCATATTCGCGATCCCGGCTTGCTTGAGCCAAAGTGGACCGCTCTTCGCGCTATCAAGAATCGCATCAACCCTGGCAAAAAGCCTCTTGAATTCCAGTACGCGACTCTCCGGCGTGCGCTCCAGATTCTTTGCTGACAAATGGTGACGAAGGATACGCATCTCATTCACTACAGTTTGGGGGAGCGATCCATGCAAGCGCCACGTAAGGAAAATCGCTCTGCCCGGCGGATGCCAGTGCGGTAGGTTTCTATGATAGAAAAGCTTGGAGTCTTCCACTTTCCTACACCGACGGATCAATCACAGACTGAAGGAACCTCTGATTAAGTGGCGACGCTCGCCAATGCACTCTTGCAGTCCCGTAGGGACGAAATATTTATAGCAGGGTGAGTGGACTGAAACCCCAAAGCTCCTTTAGGAGCGACATACACATTTCGCCCATAAATGGGCTGGAATTCACAGGTCGCGTGGTTCTATAAATATTTCGTCCCTACGGGACTTGCGGAAGCGGAAGCGAAGCCACGCAAGGTCTGACGCCAGCTTGGGTCACTTGATCAGAGCTTCCTGAAGTCTGTGCCACTATCCTTTGACCGCGCCCAAAGACAAACCTCTAACCAAATACTTTTGCACACTCATCGCGAACGCCAGGATCGGCGCCATGGCTACCACGGCTGCCGCGCTCATTACTCCCCACTTAATTCCGTATTGTGTGACACGGCCGGCGATGCCCACCGGCAAAGTCATCGCCTCGTCGGTTTGAGTCAGGATCAGCGCAAAAAGAAATTCATTCCACGAAACTATCAGGCAGAAAACTGCGGTCGCCGCCAGGCCCGGAGTCACCAGTGGCAAAACCACGCGCCAGAGCGCTCCCAGACGCGAATCGCCATCGACCATGGCGGCTTCTTCAAGGTCGCGCGGCACTTCGGCAAAGAACCCCCGCATCATCCAAACCACGAAGGGAAGATTGAAAGCCGTGTAAACAAAAGTCAGCGAGACTTTGGTGTTGACCAGACGCAGGTCGCGCATAATCAAGAATAGCGGCACCGCGGTGACAATCGCCGGAAACATCCTGGTTGAAAGAATCCAAAGCGCGAGTTTGCGATCGAGTTTGCGCGGCAGACGAAATCGGGCCAGGGAGTAAGCCGCCAGCGTTCCCAGCACCAGGGCACACACAGTCGAACCGGCAGCCACAATCAAACTATTCAGCAGATACTGGCCAAACGATCGGGTCACAAATGCGTCGACGTAGTGCTCAAGTGTCGGCGCAAACCAAAACCAGCGCGGCGGCACCGCGAATTGATCGATCTCGCGCTTGAAAGAGATCGTGATCATCCAATAGATCGGCGCGAGCGTGGCGAAAGTCACCAGCAAAATAAGCGAGTATTTGAACAGTCGCTTCATAAGGATTTGTCGACGCGTAGCGTCGGTTGAATTTAGCCCGGCGTTTCAACGCCGGGGTTGGCGTCAAATGGTTGACATCGTCGCGTCAGCCACGACTCACAATGTCAACCGTCACTACGTGACGTTAACGACGATGCATACGTTCCCCGGCGTTGAAACGCCGGGCTAAATTCAATCGACGCTACGCGTCGAACCAAAAGCCAGAAAATATTTTTCACGCCTCGCGCGTTTGTAGGAGCCGGATGTATCCCACGCTGATCACGTTCGTAATGGCCAGCAGAACGAACGACATTGCGGCGGCATAGCCAAAATTGGAAAAGCGAAACGCTGTCCGATAGATGTAGAGACTCGCTGTTTCGGTCGCGAATCCGGGTCCGCCTTCGGTCAGGATAAATATCTGATCAAACACGCGCAGCAGATCCATCGTTCGCAGCAACAGCGCGATCAGGATTGCCGGTTTCAGCAATGGCAGAGTTACATGCAGAAACGTCTGCCAGCGGCTCGATCCGTCGATCAGAGCAGCTTCGTATGGTTCCTGTGGAATCGCCTGCAAGCCGGCCAGCAAAATCAGAAACATGAATGGCGTCCACTGCCACACGTCAGCTGCGATGACTGAAGCCATCGCCAGTTTCGGTGAAGCCGTCCAGGCCAGCGCTTCGGTATTCACGCCGATGCGCTTCAGCGTTCCGTTCACGGCGCCGAAATTCGAGTTGAGCATCAGACGCCATACGACGCCGACGACAACGGGCGGCAGCATCATCGGCAGAAGCAGCAACGCGCGAAACAAACCGCGCCCTCGAATCTGCGTATTAAGCAACAACGCCAGCGCCAGGCCAGACAGGAATTCCAGAGTCAAAGCGATGGCCGCAAACACAAACGTGTGCGCGAGCGCGCTCAGAAAAAATTGATCGGCAAACAATCGAGCAAAATTCTGCAGCGTCCAGTTTCCGGATTCACCTTGCAGGCTGATTTTGATCGAGTAGATCAGCGGGTAGATGGTCAGCGAGAGCAGTACGGCGAGAGTAGGCGCGAGCAGAAGGTAGGCGAGGGTGCGGTCAGAAGAGCTGGAGTCAGTACCATCCGCGTGAGCGGATGGGTTAAGGAAGCGACTTCTTTTTTTGAGGCGCATGATTATGCCATTCGCTTACGCGAATGTACTGACTCCGGTTGGCTCACTCCGGTTGGTGCTGACTCGTTCTATTTTCCGCGATCGACAATCTTCTTGATTTCCGCATTCGCCTGGTTCATCGCTTCTTCTGCAGACAACTCTCCGCTGTTTGCTTTCGAAAGATAAATCCCGAAAACATTTTCAATCTCGTTCCATAGAGGCGTGCGCGGCCGGGGACGCGAACTCTCCAATGAACGGAGCTGCGCAGGATACGAAGGAGATTTGGCCACCAACTGCGGATCGTTGAAGACGGATTTGCGGGTGGGCGGATTCCCGCGCTGGGCAGAAAGTTTCATCTGTTCGGCGCTGGTGGCCCACAGCAGAAAATCCATCGCCGCTTCACTATTCCTGGCGTCGCGGGGAATCGCAATCAACCAGTTGCCGATCTCGGCGCGGCCCGGATTCTTTGCGCCGGGCATCTGTCCGAACTCCATCTGGCCCATCACCTTTGATTTCGCCGGATCGCTAAATGAACTGATCCATGCCGGCCAGTTGATCGACATCGCGGCCGTGCCCTGCAGCAGGTGGGCGCCAACTTCATCGGCATTGAAACTGGGGTAACCGGGCGGCGAATACTTTCCCAACTCGATCATTAATTTCAACGCGGCGATGCCTTCCGCACTGTTCACAGTTGGTTGACCGTTGCCGTCAAACATCTCACCGCCAAAGGCCCAGAAGATCGGCATGAAGTCGGCAACCGCGGCATTGCCCTGCGCCGCGCGCATCACGTAACCGTAAACTTTTCCGCCGCCCGGCGCGCCGGTCGTTTCCTGTTCGCTGATTAGCTTCGCAGCGTTTAGCACTTCGTCCCAACTCTCGGGCATCTTCAGGCTATGCTTCTGAAAAAGATCCTTGCGATAGAAAAATAGTTGAGAGTTACCAACATAAGGCAGCGCAAACAACGCGCCGGTTTGATATGGATTGCGACACAGCGAGATCGACGCGGCCACGAAATCATCGTCCGGCGCGTTCTTACCGCGCTGCTGTAAAAGCGGCGTCAAGTCAGTTAATACATTCAGCGAAGCAAATTTCGGAAACCACGGATCGTCGAGCATGATCAAATCGTAAGCGCCAGTGCGCGCGTTAAGATCGATCAGTTCCTTTTCGAAAAGATTGGCGTAAGGAAACTCGGCAATGTTTATGTGAATGCCGGTCTTTGCTTCATAGTCCTTGGCGGCTTGCCGTAAGGCATCGCCTTCCACGCCAGAATTAATAGCCAGGGTCAGCGTCTTACCGGTGCTCTGTTTTGATTGGCAATTAAGCAACAAGAAAGCCATCAGAACTGACACGAAGGTCAGGTAAATGCCGGTAGCAGTTGTCCTACGATAGGTTCTGGTCCACATGCTGGGCCAGTACCTTACTCGGAAAGCGCGAGACGTACAAGATCGATTCTTTGCACGATGATGAGGAAAAATACTGCTTGAAGGCCCTCTCCTTAAACAGTAATCTTCGGCGATCAAGTAAACGGTACGCACGCCTCTGGCGTGCCGTGATCAGATGTTATGTTTTGCGGAAGAGCACGCCAGCGGCGTGCGTACCCCTGGAGGTTCAAAGTTGAAAAAATATTCGTTGGTCTTAACGGGAATAATATTTGCCCTAACCCTGGCTGCAGCTGACTTGTGTGCGCAACAACCCGCCTCGGGAACGAAGTCGATCGCGATTCAGCAGAGAGAACGCGACACGGTGCCACCCTATTACGACTATCCCTATGGCAGCGAAACTACTTCAGTGCGCACTCTGTCGGTTGAGCAAGCTGTCACCCTTGCTCTTGAGAATGCCGCGACTCTGCGGGTGGCGCAGTTCGATGAGTTGAGCGCCGCGCAGGACGTCAAGCAGGCCCGCGCCGAGATGTTGCCTCAGTTCAGCCTGCCGCTAACGTATTGGGGCACCACGCCCTCAACCGTGCGCGCACCCGATGATCCTTTGATAGCGAGCTTTGTTGCGGCGAGCGCGATCAACGAAAGTATCGGTTCTCTCAGTACCAATGGAACCATCGACGTTTCCGGCAAGTTGCGCGCGAGCCTGCGCCGCGCCCGAGCCTTGTTGGTCGCGGCGCACGCCGGCACCCTGGCCGCGCGTAGAAGTCTGGCTCTGGAAACGATCGACGCCTATTACGGGTTGGTGCTCACTCGACAAAAACGCCGGCTCGCCGATGAGACACTCGCGCTGGCGGCGAGCTTTGTCGCGGTCACAGAGGATCAACTCAAGCTGGGCCTCGCGGCAGAGAGTGACGTCTTGCGCGCGCGCTCAGCCGCGCATTCCCGGCGTGACGAGTTGATCCAGGCACAACTGGTTGAGTCGGTGACAATGAATCAGTTGAGAGTGCTGACCGGGATTGATTACAAAACGCACATCGCCGTCGTCAGACTCACCGAGAACGTTCCCCGGACCAGTGACTTTCTCGCGTATCACGAAGACAGCGTCATGACTCGGCCGGAGTTGACGCAGCTGGATGCGCAGCGGCGCGCTGCGTTTGCAGAGGCGAGTGCCGCGCGGCGTGAGTTACGACCGCAACTAACATACGCACTCAACGGAGGATTTGACGCGGCGAATTTCAAACCGTTGGGTCGGTACGCCGGGGGCGCAGCGATCGTCACGCTGAATATTCCGATCTTTAATTTTGGCGCCAGCAAGAGCCGGGAAACCCAGGCCTTGCTGCGGGCCAGATCGCTGGACGCGCAGCGCGAGGTAGCCGTGCGCGGCTTGAAGCAGGAGTTTTACGCGGCGCGTTCCGGCGCGCTTTCGGCTTTGGATCGAATCAAAGAATCGGATCAGGCCGCCGTTGCAGCTCAGGAAAACTTGCGACTGGTTTTTGCAGGGTATCGATCGCAAAAGGCAACGCTGCTGGAAGTGATTGACGCGCAATCGAACTTTTCGTCGACTCGCAACGAATACTATCAGGCAATTGCCGACTATCATTCAGCCCGAGCCCGCCTGGAAGTTGATCCGACGATGATGTTCGGCAGAACAAGTATGCCGAGTACCCCCGAAGCCCAGCCGGTCGCTTGTTCACTCACGCGGGACCAGGCCCCGGACCTTGGCGGATTACGACTGGGAATGACTGAAGCGCAGGTCAAAGCACTGATCGCTTCTGTCTCGATCGGTTCGGCTAACGAGGACGGCGTATCGCGGGCCGAAGTCAAATCATCCGCAATCAATCAGATTTCCACTTCGTCATTTTTTGCCGGGGCTGACAACCTCAACCTGGAATTCGTCGATGGAAAACTGTCGTTCATCCGCGTCGGCTATCCGGCCACCAACAAGTGGGGCAGCAAGGATGAATTTCTTTCAAGCATTGCCCCGAAGTTTCAACTTCGCGGTCAGTGGCAACCGTTTTACGACTGGAAGACTAAAGAAGCGCGCGACGCGCAGGATCTGAGAGATCTGGCAATTGAATGTGAAGGTTTCCGGCTCAGCGCCGGCATCGGCATTGAAGGACTGGGAGGAGATCAGACTCCACATTACGAATTGGACGACATGGCGGCGGCGCGACTGGTCAAGCAGCGACAAACGGAGCGCACCCGTCGCGAGGAGCAGAAACCAAAGCCCTGAGGCAGTTAGGTCAATGCTGCTTCGCGCTGCCGCGTTTCCTCTTGAGCCTGTAATCGTATCGGACTATGCTTGCGCCCGATTATGCTGGAACTGTCGATGCGCGGCGCACGCGTTTGGAGCCAAGCGCGGCTTGGCCGCCGCACATTGCGGCAAGCCTCTGGCTTACCGTTACAGATTATCTCTTAACCTCATCCTGAGGCTCAGCCTTAGGATGAAACCAAAACTCAAACCGTTCGGAAAGGCGTAGCCTTTCCGCAGTGTGCGGCGGCAAAGCCGCAAAAATTACGCACTTCGGAGGTTATTCAACATGCTGCTCAGAAAACGATCGCACATTCTCGTCGTTGCGTTGCTCGCGGCCACAGCACTATCCGCTCAAACAACCAAACGTCCACTCAAACTCGACGACCTCACACGCTTTCGCAACGTCGGCGATCCGCAACTCTCGCCTGACGGTCAGTGGATCGCTTATACGGTTTCGACCATCGATGCGAAGGAAGACAAGAGCAGCACGCACATCTGGATGGTTGGATACGACGGCAAGAACGATCGGCAAATCACTTTCAGTAGCGACAGTGAAGGATCGCCGCGCTGGAGTCCCGATGGAAAATTTCTGGCCTTCACATCATCGCGGTCTTCCGGCAAACCAGGCGTCAGAGGCAGTCAGATTTGGTTGCTTGATCGCAGCGGCGGCGAAGCTTATCAACTTACTGAATTGAAAGGCCGACTGGCGGGATATGAGTGGTCGCCGGACTCGAAACGGCTGGCCTTGGTGATTGGCGACCCCGATCCGGACGCGCCCGATCCAACCGCGACACCGGCGCCAGGCACGCCTCCAAAACCACCGAAGCCGATCGTCATCGATCGCTATCGCTACAAGCAGGATGTGCAGGGATATTTATTATCAGGACGGCATACCTACATCTATCTCTACGACATAGCGAGCAAGAAACTCGATCGTTTGACGAAGAGCAAGTGGGATGAATCGTCACCCTCTTGGTCACCAGACGGAACGAAGATCGCGTTCATGAGCAACCACGGCGAGGATCCCGATCGAGATCCAGCCGCGCAACTTTATGTTGCGGACTCGCAGGCCGGCGTGACTGAGAAAGTTCTAACGACACCTGACAATCGCGCGAACCGCTCGCGTCCCGAATGGTCTGGCGATGGAAAGTACGTAGCCTTCCTGGAGGGCGACGAGAAAAAGTTTGGCGCCTACAACATGGAACACATGGCCTGGGTGGCGATAGATGGAAGTGCGCCGCCGTCTCGAGTTAAAGCGATCGAAGCGCTTGATCGCGGTGTCTCCGGCCTGCGCTCGACCGATGATGGCAAAGCTTTGCTGGCGACGATGACCGACGATATGTCCGTCTATCCGATCGTGATTGCGGGATACAACATTACGCGGCTGATGTCTTCGCCGGTGGTTGTCTCCAGCTTTTCAATTGCGCGCGGTCACGTGGTTTGTCTCTCCGGCAATGACAACAAGCCGACAGAAATCTACGCGCTGGATGGAAAGGCTCTGCGTCAGCTCACTCATCAGAACGATGCGCTGATGAATGAGCTGCAGGTCGCGCAAACTGAGGAAGTCAGTTTTAAGAGCAAGGATGGGACCGAAGTTCACGGCTTGCTGACTTATCCGGTTGGTTATGTGAAAGGCACGAAAGTCCCGCTCCTTCTGCGCATCCACGGTGGACCCAACGGACAGGATCAGCATTCATTCGCGATCGAGCGACAGGTTTTTGCGGCGAATGGTTATGCGGTGCTGGCGGTGAATTATCGTGGGAGTGCGGGCCGGGGCCAGAAGTTTTCGCGATCGATTTTTGCTGATTGGGGAAATTACGAAGTCCAGGATCTGCTCGCGGGCGTCGATCACGTGATTGCCAAGGGCGTCGCCGATCCGGATCGTCTGGGTGTCGGCGGCTGGAGCTATGGCGGAATTCTGACGGACTACATCATCGCCACCGACACGCGCTTCAAAGGCGCGACCAGCGGCGCCGGCACGGCCTTCACGGTCGCTTTCTACGGCACCGATCAATACATCATTCAATACGATTACGAGATCGGTCCGCCCTGGAACCCGAAGTCCTGGGAGACCTATCAAAAGATCTCCTACCCCTTCCTGCACGCCGATCGCATCAAGACACCGACGCTCTTTTTAGGCGGCGAACGCGATTTCAACGTGCCCGTGCAGGGCGGTCAGCAAATGTATCAGGCGCTGCGCAGTTTGGGCGTGGAAACACAGCTAGTGATCTATCCGAACGAGTTTCACGGCATCACGCGTCCGAGTTATGTGAAGGATCGATACGAACGTTACCTCGGTTGGTACGACAAGTATGTGAAGAAGAGCGCGGCGCCGCTAAAGAATGCGACGGACACCGGGACGCCGTAGATCTGTGCAAGATGGCGATTTCTATTCTTCTCGAATAGTTATGGCAAAGACTCTTCTCTATCGCTTTTTCGGTGTCGGTAAGATACCGGCGCAGTGGCGCGCGACGATCGAATCAGAAGGCATTGTCCTGATCGATGAAGGCATCGGTGGTTCGGTGATGTATCGAGATTTTCGTTCGCCGGGAAGGCGGGCCAGTTGGAAGAAGTCGGCGTTCAGTGGCGCGATTGCTTTGACCAGGACGCGCCTGCTGGCGCTGCAGTTTTCCAGTCCCGTGATCAATGTTCCGTTTGATGATGATCGTCTTCGGGAGATGAAGTTTTCAGTCGAAGGCGAAGACAAGATTTTGGTAGCCTTCAACGCGAACCTGTTTCATAACGATTGGTCGGGCACGATTGAGTACCGGTTCCGAACGCCGCAGGCTCAGGCATTCGTGAAGAGTTTGAGTAGGGTACTAATTTAGAATTCTCTGCGCCGCCTTTGCGTTCACCGCGCCTCTGCGGTGAGTGTTTCCAAGCTGTATTCACCGCAGAGACGCAGAGGACGCAGAGGTTTACGCGGAGAAAAACTGAGATTAGGAAATTACTGTTTGAGCAAGCACAAATGAGATTTCGCACCACGGCTGTCATCATCATAATGCTGTTCGTGTCGATCGGTCTTAACGTCGCCGAATCGCAAACGGTTTCGCTGGCGGGTGACTGGATCGGCGAATCGATTTGCTTCGGCAACAACCTGAGTTGTCACGACGAGAAAGTCGTCTATCACATCTCAGTCGATCCGGCCGACTCGACGAAAGTAAAAATCGCCGCAGACAAAATCGTTGACGGGAAGCCGGAGTTCATGGGCGACATCTTTTTGAAATACGATGCTGCGAAGCAAACTCTGATCGGCGATCTCCAGAGCCCGCGCTATCGTGGTGTATGGGAATTCACGGTCAAAGGAAACACGATCGAAGGAAGCTTAACGATTCTGCCCGAGAAAACACTGGGCCGGCGGATTCGAGTTACCAGAAAGGACTCAGCTCAGAACGAACCGACAATGACAAATCACGCGACCGGAACTTTCGAAGTAAAACTCACGCCGCAGGACGACAAGTCTGAAGACAAAACTATGGGTCGCATGACTTTCGACAAGCAGTGGCACGGCGATATGGAAGGTACGAGCACAGGCCAGATGCTGACCGGCGGTGATGCGGCAAAAGGTTCGGCTGGGTATGTCGCGATGGAAAAATTCAGCGGGACCGTGAAAGGTCGCAAAGGCTCTCTTATCTTTCAGCACAGCGCGACGATGACGAAAGGGGAAGGGCACCTCGAAATAACGGTGGTGCCCGATTCGGGAACGGATGAACTCGCCGGCATCAGCGGCAAGCTAAACATTAAGATCGAAAATCGAAAGCACTTCTACGACTTTGAGTACAGTCTTAAGTAACACGCAGGAGATTTATCCACAGATTACGCAGATTTCACAGATTAAGAGTGTGCGGCAAGGTTCCGCATGCAGGCAGGCTCGTGGGAGCACAACTTCTGACCGGAAACTGTTTTGATCAATCTGTGTAATCTGTGGATAAGGGCTTCTGACACGCTCTGAAAAATGAAACGGACCACCTCGACATTACTGTTTATTCTGATCGCAATTCTGTTTGCGTCTTGTCAAAAGCAGAGTATTGAAACTAAGTCTGCCACACCTGTTCCTAAACCTACGTCAATCGCCGGACCGCCGGGATTTCCTATGCCGGTGATGAACAAACCATACCCGGGCACCGGTGTGGTGGGGACCATCAATCGCAACGAAGGTTGGATCGAAATCAATCATGAAGAGATTAAAGATCTGATGCCGGCGATGCAGATGGAATTCAACGTCAAGGACAAATCATTACTTGATAAGGTGAAGACCGGTGACCGCGTCGATTTCACGATCGTGGAAACTGAGAAGGGCGAATACCTCACCGAAATCAAGAAGATTTCCTCGCCTTAATGAGTAAGGCTTAAGTGCCGTTAGGCACGGAATATTTATCGTCACCGGAGGCTCTTTTGAATGACCCAAGCCCATTTATGGGCGAAAGAGCGTATGTCGCTCCTCCGGAGCTAAAGCCTTTTTTTTCAGTCTGGTTCTATAAATATTTCGCCGCTACGCGGCTTGGGTCGAGCGCATAAAGGGAAACCGCGAATGCAAGCGCGGACGCTTACGCTCGAGTCAGTGGTAACTACTAATCTTGTGACCGGGCTTTAGGAAGCCTACCGCCCGAGGGTCTTTTCTGCCTGATTGAGATATTTCTGCGCCTGGCGCCAGTGGATAGCGACTGTGTAAGGAACGGTTGAGAGGTAACTTCTGTCGGCCAGCGAACGGTTTGGTTCGGAGGTCAACGCAGAGACGTGAACGACTCGGGGCTGGTCGACCTGTCGCCACCAGAAAACTCCGTCACGATAAGAAGTAAACGCGTTGATGATTTCAGTCCTGAACTTTCCGGCGGGAACATCTGCCAGCAGCGAGTCAAGCTCGTTGTTAACTTTCGTCAACTCAGTCTCGAATGTTTGCAACGTCACACGCGCCAGACGGCCATCTGCTTCGAACTGGCCCAGCGAACGATAAACCATCACGTTGGTTTCAAGCCGTCTCAGCGCGGCTATGGCTCGCACCTCATTTTTGGTGTTATCGAAGTTGGATCGTGAGTTCATGCGCAGCAGCGATTGGGCCGGCGCAGTGGTTGCGGCAAACGCCACGAAGAGGAAGATTTGGATCAGCAAAAAGCCCATCGTGAGGTTGGTCCGCTTGTGTTGACGCACTTTCATCAAAGTCTGTTTGGGCAATGGTCGTGCCATTTCAGTTTCGCTCAAGAGCTTTTGTCCCACGCTAGATTTGAGTCCTTTTGCCGTGGCGATTGAGGGCGTTATTTGGAAAACAGCCACACGTATGCCGGCACCTGACGAGCCAGGTGAGGACCAGAACCTACGAACACCGTTGCAAGGTTTAGGAAACTCGCAATATGATGCGCCTTCCGAAAGCCTTAAATTAAAGAGGTCTAAAAAAATGAATCGTCCAAGCGAGACTGAATACGCACCGTACTACCAGGGTTACATCAACCAGGTGAGTGAGAATGAAATTCTGCCGGTGCTGCGCTCACAGATGGATGACCTGGATGTGCTGCTGGATCGAGTCGCTCCTGAAAAAGAGACTTACCGTTACGCCGAGGGCAAATGGAGCATTCGCGAAATCGTCGGACACCTGATTGACGGCGAGCGAGTGTTTGGCTATCGCGCTTTTTGCATTGCCCGCGGCGAAAAACAGAACCTTCCCGGATTTGATCAGGATGACTACATGCTGACGGCGCCGTATCACCAGATCGATCTGGAAAACCTTTTAAGCGAGCTGCGGCTGATCCGTCTGGGAAACATTGCGATGTTTCGCACGTTCGACGAAGAATCATGGAGTCGCGTGGGCACTGCGAACGGGAATGAGATCACGACGCGGGCACTGGCGTTCATAATGGCCGGGCATCTACGACATCACATGAATGTTTTGCGCGAACGGTATCTGTCGAGCTGAGAAATTACAGAAATAACTTCAGTTCGGGCCATCTCATTCACACCGGGGTTGCCAGTGTCGAATGAGCGATAAGAAACGCGGAACCGTTTTTAACGATTTTCTCTTTTCAGCGAAGACTGAGGTCGCTAATACAGGGAGGTTACACCAATCGCCAGAGAGTGAAACCGTTGAAACGGTTTCGTAGTTCCTGACCAAACTGACACCGGGCTAAAGGCAGGTGTGAATGAAAGGTACACCCCGACCTTTGGGGCAAGCTCAGATCAGATATCTCTCAAATGTTCTCTTATTCAAAAGCGCAAAAATCTGCGTTCATCCGCGGCTTATTTCCTGCCTCGATAGCATTGTTGTCTGTAGCAGCGACCTTGTGTCTCTCGGTACAGACGGCGCGCTCACAGACTTCCGTTCGCGATTACCGCCGCGCGCACGAGCGACAAATCGTCGATGAATTCACACGCTTGCTGGCGATTCCCAACATTGCTTCTGACACTCCGAATATCCGTCGCAACTCTCAATTCATTTTAGAGATGATGCAGCGGCGCGGGCTCAACCCACGTCTACTGGAAGCGAAATCAAAAGAGACGCCGCCCGCGGTTTATGGAGAATGGAAAGTTCCGGGCGCCACGCGTTCAGTCATTCTCTACGCGCATTACGACGGCCAACCGGTCGATCCTAAACAATGGACCGCGTCGCCGCCGTTTCAGCCGACCTGGCGCAGTGCCGCGATGGAATCAGGCGGGCAAATTGTCTCGCTTCCGGCGACGGGTGAGATTAATTCTGAATGGCGAATCTATGCCCGCGGCGCCTCAGACGATAAAGCCGGCGTGATGGGAATTCTCACCGCGTTCGACGCGCTGAGAGCTCAGAACCACACGCCATCAGTCAATCTCAAATTCCTGTTTGAGGGTGAAGAAGAAGCCGGATCAGCGCATCTCGGAGAGATCATCGATGCGAATAAAGAGCTGCTGCAATCCGATGCGTGGATCATTTGTGATGGACCGGTGCATCAATCCGGTCGCAAGCAGGTGGTCTTCGGTGTGCGCGGCGATCAGAACGTTGATGTCACGGTGTACGGGGCGAAGCGACCGTTGCACAGCGGACACTATGGAAACTGGGCCCCGAATCCGGCGATGATTCTGGCGCACCTTTTATCGTCGATGAAGGACGATCATGGTCGCGTGACTATCGCCGGGTGGTATGACGGTGTTGAGCCTCTGGGTGAAGCAGAACGACGCGCGATTGCTGAAGCGCCTGCTTATGATCAGGAACTGCGATCACAGCTTGGCCTGGCCCGGACTGATGGCGATGGCCAGAGTTTGATGGATTTGATCAATCAACCATCGCTCAACATAAACGGAATCAGCAGCGGCGATGTCGGCGCGCTGGCGCGCAACGTAATTCCGACCACGGCTTCAGCGGTGCTCGACCTGAGACTGGTGAAAGGCAACGATAATCAGCGTCAGGTCCAGCGGCTAATCGAACACATTCGCAAACAGGGATTCTATGTCGTGGATCGAGATCCCACCGACGAAGAGAGAAAGCAGTACGCCTTGATCGCAAAAGTCACCGGCCGCAAAGGTGGTTACAATGCCGAACGGACGAGAATGGATTTGCCGATCTCGACGGCAGTGATCGAGGCGGTGCAATCAACTTCGAAAGATCCAATCGTGAAGTTGCCGACTTCGGGCGGCAGTCTGCCTCTCTCGATTATCACTGAACGTCTGACTACCGTGACCATCACGGTGCCGATTGTGAATTACGACAACAACCAACACGCTGAGAATGAAAACCTGCGGCTGCAAAACCTCTGGGACGGGATCGAGACGCTGGCCGCAGTGATGTTGATGAAATTGAAATAGTTTGGAGTGCGGCGGCTTGGCGCCGCTTTCGTTTTGGGCCAGCACTTTGAGAGAGTAACGAAGCGCCGACAAGTCGGCGCCCTCCATTAAGGAGACCGCTCATGAGTCCAGTCAGTCTTTGCAAATTCGCTTTCATCTGCGGCTGCCTTACTTTTCTGTTTTGCGCGGCTGCGCCCGCGTTCGCGCAAAACGGAGGCAAGGCCGAGCCGCTCAAGATTGAATTCAAACGGGGCGCCACCAGCACGATCATCAATGGCGTGGTCCGTGGTGATGAAGAAGCCGAGTACACGCTGACCGCCAGGCAAGGCCAGCGGCTGACGATAAAGCTCACCTCGACGCCGGTGAAGTCCTCAGTCTTCCAATTGCTGGGACCTGAGAACGACACGCTGGGGCTCGAGTACGATTCAAATTTCGATTACTCGGGCGTGCTGCCAAAGACGGGCGAATACTTCATCAGCGTAAAGCGGCCGACGCAGGCGAAAGGCACGTCGAAGTACAAGATGACAATCACTGTGAAGTAATGATGTCAGTACCAGTTGGGGGTTAATACGCGACTCGAGTTATCTCTTGATCCCAGCCGCTTACGCGGCTGGTACTGACTTCATCGCCAACACTCATGCGCAAGATTATCGTCTACATTGCGACCAGCGCCGATGGATTCATCGCCCGCAAGGACGGCGCGGTCGATTGGTTGGATCGTCCGGAGACCGCCGGCGATTACGGCATGATGAGATTCTTCAAATCGATCGACACGATCCTTTGGGGGCGCAAGACCTATGACATGCTTCGGAAGTTTCAGAAAGAAGGCAAGGCCGCTCCGGACATGTATGGCCCGATAAAGAACTATGCGTTTTCTCGTAAACCGCCGAAGAAAGTTCTCGATGGATTTGAGTTCGTGAACGAGCCCATCAGGAAATTCGCTCAACGTCTGCGCAGGCAGAAAGGCAAAGACATCTGGATGATGGGCGGCGGTGGCATCATTGGCTCGTTTCTCGACGAAGGTGCGATCGACGAGTTCATTATTCATGTGATTCCCACATTCATCGGCGAAGGCATTCCATTAATTTCACCGCAGCAGCGCACAGTGGCTTTGAATTTATTGTCGACGAAGAAGTTTTCGGATGGTGTAGTGCGGATGCATTACCAGGTGGGGTCGCGGAAAGCTAAGAAACGAACCGGGAAGAAATGACAGGATTTACACGATTCAATCAGTCAGAACCTCAAACCCGTAATCACGCTGTCAATCTTGTACATCATGTCAATTGCCATTCAGGAAACGTCGTCATGCGTCAACTTTTGATCATACTTACTCTGGTCATCATGGTGATGATCCCGGCCTCAGCGCGCGCTCAAAATAATGCCGGTGCGACTTACGAAATTTATGCGCTCAGTTACGGAATCTATCCGAACTTTCCGGTGTCGGCGCTGCTCGCGGGCGCGGACAAAGATCGGAAGATCGATTTGCAGATGATGGTCTGGTTGCTGAGGGGCCCGGGAGGAAAGAACATCCTGGTCGACACTGGCTGTTATCACGAGAACGTTGTAAAGGGAAAAGGCATTCAGAACCTCATCAAAGCTTCTGAGGCAATTGCGAAACTTGGCCTCACTGCCGCCGACATCACCGACGTCGTGATCACACACATGCATTGGGACCACGCTGACGGAATGGATTTATTTCCCAGGGCGAAGATTTGGATTCAGAAAGACGAATACTCGTATTACACCGGCGCCGCCTGGCAGGCTGGAGGTAAGCACGGAGGCATCGAGCCGGAAGATGTGTTGACGATTGTGAAACTCAACACGCAGAACCAGGTGAACCTGGTTGATGGGGACGACCGAGAGATTATCGACGGCATCCGCGTTTACACCGGCGGCCGACATACGTTTGCTTCGCAGTATGTTGGTGTGCGCACCGCGGGAGGAACCGCAATCATCGCTTCAGACAATATGTACCTGTACGAGAACCTGGAAAAGCACGTGCCGATTTCTCAGACGTTCGATGCTGATTCAAATTTGAAAGCGCAGGATCGAATGAAGCAGATCGCCACGCGTGCTGACCTCATCATCCCCGGACATGATCCGCTGGTGTTTGTGAAGTTTCCCAAGCCGGGAAACGGCGTGGCAAAGATTCAATAGAGTCAGAACCCCGACCGTGACGGAGGGCTACCATCGGAAAACAATCGTGGGGACAAAGACGCGTCACGAGGCAATCTTAAGTCCCGTAGGGACGAAATATTTGTAGAACCAATGTCCAAAATGATTTTTTGAGCCCGTTTACGGGCGACAGAAATATGCCGCTCCTACGGAGCTCAAACACCTTGGCGCCACGGCTTCTACAAATATGTCACCGCTACGCGGCTCTTGACGGCAACCGCAAAAAGAAAAGGCGGGCAACGCCCGCCTGTAAACTTGCTTAATGCACGTCGTGCCCTCCCTTACGGTCGGGCTTCTGACAGGTCAAGCTTCAGCTGTCTTCAGGTTCTTCATCGGCTTTTTCTTGGCGCCCTTCTCATCCGGCGGTGGCTCTTCTTCTTTGGTCAAGCGATTGATCATCATCTGTTGCAGGAAGCCCACGATGTTTCCAACCAACCAATAGAGCAGAAGTCCCGAAGGCGCGCTCCACAAAATGTAAAGCATGAAGAGCGGCATGCCGACGGCCATCATCTTGCGCTGCAGCGGATCGGCTGAAGGAGCCGGCGTCAGCAGTTGCAGAACCACCATCGAGCCGGTGAAAAGGATCGGTAGAATTCTGAGGAAGTAAAGGAAGTAAGGTTCCGGGCTCGATAGATCAGGAATCCATAGGAACGACGCCTGGCGAAAATCGATGGAGATCGTAATCGCTGTATAGAGCGCAAAAAGAAACGGCATCTGAATCAGTAGCGGCAGACAGCCGCCCAGCGGATTCGCTTCTTTCATGAGGCGGAGTTGCTCCATCTGCAACTCTTTCATGCGCGGATCGCTTTGCTTCATGCTCTTCAGTTTGTCTTGCAGCTCTTTCATGCGCGGCGCGTACTTTTGCGCCTTCTTCATCTTGCGCGATGACTGCCACTTGAGCGGGAAGAAGAGCGAGTAAATAAAAATCGTGAAGAGAATGATCGCGATGCCGTAACTTCCGGTGATGCCCTGCAGTTTATCGATCGACCACAAGATCGGCCGCGCCAGGAACCGGCGCATACTGCCGAGAAATCCGTAATTAATGACCTCGCCGAGATCGACGTTCACGCCGCCGATTTCCTTCACCTCGTCGCTGGCAGATGCCAGCAGCCGATGATCTTTCGGCCCGACATAGATCAGAGTCTTCGCGCCGTCCGACGGCACCGGCACCATAGCAGTCGTGAGGAATCTCGGTTCGGTCTTGCCATTGCTCTTGTGTTCGAACGCCACGGTGCGGTACTCGAGGCCCGTAGTCGGCCGCGAAGGCACAGCCACCATGCCGAAATAAGTATCATCAACCCCGGCCCATTGAACCTGGCCGTCGATTGACTCGTGGTCGGCAGGCTTGGCTACGGGCGTCTTCGCGCCGAGCCATTCAAACAGGGACGCGAACACGCCGCCGTTGCGCTTGTCGGCGTGGACCTCCAGGGAATTGATGCGGCGCACTTCGCTGTTTACCATCGCCAGGCCTTCGGGCGCGTATGAATAAAACGAGTAGTGCTCGATGCTCTGATCGCCGATGCTTGGGCCCACTACCATTCGGGTTTCCGGCACCGGTTGATTGTTGCGGGCGAGTTTCAGTTCGAGCTGGGCCACGTACTTGTCGGCAAAGAACGTGAACCGTTTGGTGACGTCGAGACCCGTCGCGTCATCATGGACCACGAAATCAATTTGTTTCGAACCGCTGGGAACGTTGATAGTTTCGTCGCCACTCTCAGCGTTAGGACCAAATGTCCGGTAGTTTCTCCCAGTCAAAACGCCATCGACGGCCGCATCGCCGGTCGCCAGCTGAAAAGGATGCAGGAATTGATCGGCGGCAACGCCGGACGGTAACACCGGGATCAACTCGAGCGGATGCGGATTGTTCTTGGTCGAAGACGCCGCAAAAACGTCCTTCAAAGTTCCGTCCGGCTTTTTGACCTTTCGCAGGATCCAACTGGTCGCCACTGCGCCGTGCGTATCGAACGTCACTTCATACAAAGGCGTCACAATGCGCAACTTTCGTGGCTGAATGTTATCCGGACTCGGTGATGGATTTGCCGCAGCCTGCGTAGGTGTGGGCGTGACTGTCGCCAGGGCTTGCGCGGATGGTGAAGCCGATGGCGACGCTGCCTGCTGAACGTTGGCGTTGGCATTGCCGTTGGCGTTTGGTTGGGGCGTCTTGGGCGGCGGAAAAAAAATATTCCAAAGAATCAGGACGGCCGCCGAAGCGACCAGGGCAATGAGAAATCGATGCTGCTGTTTCATTCGAGAGAATGTCCGACAAACTTTAGTTTGTCGCTATACCTTCGACGCAATCAAAACGACAAACTAAAGTTTGCCGGACAATTCACTTCACCGGATCGTAACCGCCCGCGCAAAACGGCTGACAGCGCAAAAGGCGCCAGATAGCCATGCCTGTTCCTCGGACAGCTCCATAGCGTTCGATTGCCTCGCGCGCATATTCCGAGCAGGTTGGAACAAAACGGCAGGACGGCGGCAACCACGGCGAGATTACTGCTTTGTAAAACTTCAGAAGCGAAATAAGAATAAAACGCATCGCTTAATGTGGCACAGACTTCAGTCTGTGAGTTGCTCCGTCACACAGACTAAAGTCTGTGCCACTCTTTCAGCTGCGCTCGTCCCGCGCCACCTGCTCAACAATCTTACGAAACTCGCGAAAGCGAAGTTCTTCGTTCGAACTCAACAGGGATCTTTTGGCGTTAAAGACCCAGTCATATCGTTGCCCGAGCCCGTCCAGCTCGTTCCGGCTGCGACGAAAAACTTCCCGCAAAAGACGCCGCGCCCGGTTGCGGTCGACCGACTTTCCTATCGCTTTCGTCGAGGCCGTCACACCGAGCCGGTGATGCGGCAATTCGTTCTTGCGTAAAAAAGCGGCCATCAAACGGCCGTCATAACGTTGCCCGAGGGCATAAATTTTTTGAAACTCAGCGCGCGCGCTCAGACGACTTTGCTTTGGCAACGTCTGGCGCGCTGCGGGCGTCAGGTTCGAACTCAAAACAAAGTCTCTTAATAATGCGACGGAGTCAGGCGCTTCCGGCCTTTGGCGCGGCGACGCTTGAGCACCAGGCGGCCATTTTTGGTGGCCATCCGTGCGCGAAATCCGTGCGTCTTGGCGCGACGGCGATTGTTGGGTTGAAAGGTTCGCTTCGGCATAGATAACAAATCTCCAGTTCAGGGAAAAGACCTAGCCTAACGGCGCGCAAAGATGATGTCAAGGAAGGCGACAAGCCTGCTTGACGCGTCGCAAAATCGCATGTTAGCCTTCAAGGCTTTTCGGTACAACTCAGTTGGGTTACTGTATAACTGAAGACGCCGCCCGTCAGTCTCAGTAAAGGCCGAAACTTCAGATCAGCGGTTCGAGGTCTGAAATCAATCCCAGCTAAAACAACTTATGCCTTTGGTGCTCGGCTTCGCCGAAAACTCAATTCAACTTGTGCCGGATGGCACGTTAATCCTGCATGTCATCATAATTTTGGTGATGGTCTACGTGCTCAACGCCACGCTTTACAAGCCCATCAATAAGATTCTGGAGTCACGCGAAAAACGCACTCGCGGCCGTTTGAGCGAAGCCCAGGAAACAATGAAAAGCGTGAAAGAGAAACTGGCTGAGTATGAAGGCTCGCTCCGACACGCGCGCAGCGAAGCTTATGCGCTGGCTGAAAGTAAACGCGCAGAAGCAATGATGGAACGGCAGCGCAGAGTAAATGAAATGCGTGAGCAGTTGGCCGGATCGATTGCCACCGAAAAGGAAGCGATCCAACAGCAAGCTACTCAGGCGCGCGCTTCGCTCGAAGTTGAATCACGGGATATCGCGCGCGAGATCAGCAGCCGCGTGTTGGATCGATCGGTCAGTGATTCGGGAATTAATTGAAGATTGTGATTACAGTCGGCGCATTTGTGATCGGTATCCTCGAGCCCGCGGCTGGCGGGTGGTGGCACCGTATTCTGCCGTACCTTGATTACCCGGGTTTTGAAGCCTGGAAATTCTTCAACCTCGGCATTTTTGTCGCGGTCCTGCTCTATATTCTTTTTCGCAAGGCAAACCTCGGTCTCGCTTTCACTCAGCGCCGGGAAAGCATCAAGAGCGAACTCGAGAAAGCACGACAGGAGCGGGATGCGGCCCTGGCAAAGCTTCAGGAAATTGAAGAGCGTCTGACCGGACTCAACAGTCAAATCGCCACGATCAACGAAAATGCCCAACGCGAAGCCGCAGCCGAACGAGAGCGAATCGCTAAGTCTACGGAAGAAGAGATCGCGAAACTGACCACCCAGGGCCAACGCGATATCGAAAACGCCGCCCGCACCGCGAAGAAAGATCTGCAACGGTTCACCGCAGAGCAAAGCGTGCGGCTGGCCGAAGAGATACTCAAGCGCGAACTGCGTCCGGAAGACGATGCCCGCATGATTGCGCGTAACATCGAAGAAATGGGGGCCGCGCGATGAGTTCCCAGACGGTAGCGCGCCGCTATGCATCGGCGCTGGCTGATGTCGTGCTTCAACGTGGTGAGGCTCGCGAGGTCCAGCAGGAGTTGGTCGCATGGGCCGACATGATGCAATCCAACGCAAATCTTCGCGAGGTCTTCGCTAATCCCACGATTGGCCTGGATCAAAAGCGCGGCGTCTTGAAACGGCTAATCGAAATTGCTAAGCCACGACCGACCACCGTCAATTTTCTGAAAGTACTCCTGCAGAACCAGAGGCTTCCCGAACTGGATCAGATTAATAGCAGGTTCGCCGCCGTGCTCGACGATCGCGCGGGCATGATCGCAGCCCAGGTGACGACCGCGCGGCCAGTCGCGACTGAGACGCAACAGACTTTGCAAACGAAGCTGCGCAACCTGACGGGAAAGAGCGTGCGCATCGAATTTGATACCGATCCGGAAATGATCGGCGGACTGGTGACGCGTATCGGCTCGACCATCTATGACGGCTCAGTGCGGAACCAGTTGCAGCAGATTAAAGAGAAGATGGCAGGATAAACCGTCAGTAGTCAGTCGTTTGTTGTCAGTTGATTCTGACCGACGAAGACAACTGACAACTGACAACTAACGACGGACAGCTTTTATGGAACCAATCAAAGCAAACGAAATTAACGAAATCATCCGGCAGCAGATCGAGAACTTTGAAACGGGCGTGACCGTCGCTGAAGTCGGCACCGTAATCAAAGTTGGCGACGGCATCGCCGAAGTTCACGGTTTGGAAAAGGTCATGGCCAGCGAGCTGCTTGAGTTCCCGCATGACGTGCGCGGACTCGCGCTCAACCTGGAAGAAGACAAAGTCGGCGTCGTGCTGTTTGGCGATTTCCAAAAGATCAAAGAAGGTGACCTGGTCAAACGCACCGGCCGCATCATGCAGGTCCCGGTGGGCCAGGCGCTGGTTGGGCGCGTGGTCGACGCGCTCGGTAATCCGATCGACGATCGCGGCCCTATCCTTACTGACGAATATAACCCGGTCGAGAAGATTGCTCCCGGAGTGGTTGATCGTCAGCCGGTGCGAGAGGCTCTGCAAACCGGGCTCAAAGCGATCGATTCGATGGTTCCCATCGGCCGTGGCCAGCGCGAACTGATCATCGGCGATCGCCAGACCGGCAAAACAGCTGTGGCTGTCGACGCGATCATCAACCAGCGCGGCAAAGACGTGATTTGTATCTACGTCGCGATTGGCCAGAAGGCTTCGACCGTGGCCCAGGTCGTGAAGACGCTAACGGATTTCGGTGCGATGGACTACACCATCGTCGTCAAAGCGACGGCTTCGGATCCGGCGGCGATGCAGTATCTGGCGCCTTACTCAGGCGCGGCCATGGGCGAATACTTTCGCGATCGCGGCCAGCATGCCTTGACGATTTACGATGATCTTTCAAAGCAGGCCGCCGCCTATCGCGAGATTTCTCTGCTGCTCAGAAGACCGCCGGGTCGTGAAGCCTATCCGGGCGACGTTTTCTATCTGCACTCGCGCCTGCTCGAGCGTGCGGCGAAACTTTCTGACTTGAAAGGCGGCGGTTCGCTCACCAGTCTGCCGGTCATCGAAACGCAGGCGGGCGATATTTCCGCTTACATTCCGACCAACGTAATTTCGATCACCGACGGGCAAATATTTCTCGAAGGCGATCTGTTCAACTCCGGCATCCGCCCGGCCATCGACGTGGGCAACTCAGTTTCACGCGTAGGCGGTGCAGCGCAGATCAAGGCAATGAAGCAGGTCGCCGGTGGTCTACGCCTTTCGCTGGCCCAGTTTCGATCGCTCGCGGCTTTTGCCCAGTTTGGATCTGATTTAGACAAAGCCACGCTGGCAGAACTGGCGCGCGGCCAAAGACTGACCGAGATTTTGAAACAACCGCAGTATCAACCGATGGATGTTGAAAAACAGGTGCTGCTGATCTGGGCCGCGACCAACGGATTCGCTGACGACGTGCCGGTCGAGCAGATCGGAAAGTTTGAAAGCGAGCTACTGCGCTTTGTCGAAAATTCACGTCCCGGCATCCTGCAGGGTCTGCGTGAGAAGAAAGCGGTAACCGACGAGATTAAGGCGGATCTCGAAACGAGCTTAAAGGATTTCAAAGACGTTTGGGCTGAAAAGACGGAAGCGGTAGCAGCCTAAGTGGCACAGACTTTGGTCTGTGTAACTTTTGGCAATCATGATCACAGACTGAAGTCTGTGCCACAGGTAAATGGCCAATCTCTTAGACATTCGCCGGCGCATTAAGTCGGTTAAGAATACACAGCAGGTCACCAAGGCCATGAAGATGGTCTCGGCGGCGAAGCTGCGGCGCGCGCAGGAGCGCGTCATTAACGCGCGTCCCTTTGCGGACAAGATGCGTCAAATGCTGGAGAACCTGGCATCACAAACCTCGGAAGATTTTCATCATCCATTGCTGGACGCGCGCGGCGACCAGCGCTATCGGGTGTTTCTGATCACTGCGGACAAAGGGTTATGCGGTGGATTCAACGCCAATCTAATCAAGGCCGCGCAGGTTTTTCTTAAACAGCATGCCGACAAAGAAATCGAGTTGGTCACGATCGGTCGCAAGGGGCGCGATTTCTTTCGCCGCCAGCGCGAACTGGCCGGCGAGTTCATTGGCATTACTGGTAAAGGCAGTGTCGATTTCGAAGAAGCGGTGCATCTTGCTCGCGAGCGTTTGATTCAACGCTTTACCGAAGATGAGGGGCTGGATAAAGTCTTCGTTATCTTTAGTGAGTTCAAGTCTGTGATGACTCAGCGCGTTGTGGTTGAGCAGTTGCTCCCCATCGCGCAGGAAACCAGTACCGACGAAGCTGCTAACACTGCGACCAAAGATTACATCTTCGAACAACCGCCGGCCGAGATTTTTGGACGCTTGCTTCCCCGTTTGGTGGAAATGCAGATTTACCGCGCGTTGCTTGAATCAATCGCTTCAGAGCTGGGGGCGCGCATGACCGCAATGGACGCCGCCACCAAGAACGCCGGCGAATTAATCTCCACGCTAACCCTGAATATGAATCGCGTCCGTCAGGCTGCGATCACCCGCGAGATCATCGAAATCGTTTCCGGCGCCGCGGCGTTGTAAGCTGTGATTTATTGACATGATTAACAGGATGGACAGGATTTACGGAAGAACGTAAACCTGACTTTTAGAATCTTGTTAATTCTGTAAATCCTGTCTATTCAATCGGCATTTAGTTGGGAGCATTACTGCCGCGCGGACCTCTTCGCCCTCGCATCTCAGTTCGCATCTGCTGAAATTTCTGCCACTGATCTGGAGTCAGCACTTGTTGCAGGCGCTGATCGGCTTGCTGTCGAATATCGTTGACACGCGGTTCGGACTCTTTGCGCAGGTTCTGTAATTGCTGACGCGTATCGCCGAAAATTTGCTGGACCTTGGTCTTCTGATCCGTATTCAGCTGTAAACGCGTGGCCAACTGTTCAAAACGATTTGACGGGCGATTGCGGACCCAGCGATAGGCGTTAAGGGCGAGAATGCCCGCAGTAAAACCAAGGACAAAAATTACGATCGCAAAACCGCGTGCCTGCCATTTATTTCGCGTGATATCGGTCATAAATCACCTGCCCTCGTCGTCGTCCGAGTAGATCGCACTCAAAACCTGATCGTCCGTAACCTGATCGTTGTCGCTTTGATCTAACACCACTGATTCCGCGGAATAGGGAACCAGTGCGGCCGTCTGGCTCGCCGGTTCAGATGAAGGAGCGACGAAAGTCAGGACTGCCAGCGCGGCGGTCGTTGCGGCCATCGTGGTCACGAGCGCCCCGGTCGCGTTCCATAAGCGGCGCAGCGCCGAAACGTTCTTCTCTCGTTGCTCGCGCCAGGCGGCCATCACTCGCGTTTGAAAGAAAGGATTCGCGTCGAGGGCGTTCTGTGCCGCTTCATTGGCGCGCTCCTTGATGAGCAATGCAGAGATTTGCGCCGCGTCATAAGCTCGATTGCACGAGGCGCAGCTCACAACATGCGTGCGAATGGTTGCCAGTTCAGTTTCGTTGAGACTCGCAAACGGCTTACTGTCGAGGATCTCGGTAATGTGATTGTCGTTCATGATCTTTTCCTGGTGGCACAGACTTTAGTCTGTGAAATCCTAAGGTGAATCACAGACTGAAGTCTGTGCCACTTTATTTTCGGCCCAGCAGTTTCTCCAGAGCTTCGCGTGCTTTCTTTCGCGCCCGAAACGCTCGCACTTTGACTTTTGATTCTGACCATCCTGTCATCTCTGCGACGTCGCTAACCGAAGCTTCCTCACCATCAATCATCGTCAGCGCCAGGCGATCTTCCGGACTCAATTCCTCGAGCAGGCGTTCGGCCAAATCTGCGGCCACGACTCTGTCTTCGACCTCGCGATGATGGCTGCCGCCGCCCGCGTTGACTTTTCTCTCCAGCCATTCCGTTTCATCTTCGTTTAATTCCGCGGTGACCAGTTCCGGCCGCCGGCTCGCCGTACGAATCAGGTTCAAACATGTGTTCGTGGCGATTCGTGTCAACCATCCTTCCATCGAGCCGCGCCCTTCAAAACTTTTCAATTGCGCGAACGCCTTCAGGAAAGTTTCCTGTGCGGCCTCCTCGGCCTGGCTGCGATCGCGAAAGAAACGGTGCGCGACATGAAAAACTCTCGGGCTGTAGCGTCGCACAATCTCTGCGAAGGCAGACTCGTCTTCCGCGCGTGCTTGCCGCGCCAGCTCGAGATCGGAGGCTTGTTCGTAACCGTTCGACAGAAGCGATCCTTTGGAAATGCGCCGGCAGAGCGAAGCGGCGACGGCGCCGTGGATCCAAGCGCTCTCTTACCCAAGTCAACTGGAAGTGCGAACCCATTTCTAAATCCAAACCGCCGTCGCCGCTTCGCTCTGCCGGCGCACTCCAAGTTGTTACTCGTCGTTGCGCGGTCCGCCCGGTCCGCGGCGCATGCCGCGTCGGGTCTTGAACTGCGCTTTCATCTGTTCAAGCTGGGCCTTTTGCTCAGCAGTCAGGACTGTCAGCATTTCCTGATGAAGCTTGAATCTCTCGCCCATCAGTTTGGCCTGCAGGCCTGCTGTTTCGGTCAACTTCTGAGTAGCCAGCGCTTCGTTGAACGTACCGCCTTCACTCGCCTGGCGCAACTCCTGCCGCTTGGCTTTCAAATCAGCCAGCAGACCTTTATTGCGTTCCGCAAAGCTCTCGCGGATTTGTTTCATCTTCGCTTTTTGATCGTCGGTTAGATTCAGACGATTGAAAGCGCCACCTCGATGATTACCACGCTTCATTCCTTCGCCACGCCATTCATGACGACGGCCCTGCTGGTTCGCCTGGTCGGTCTTCACCGACTGGGCCACGGCAATTGAAGCGGCCAAAGCAACAGCTGAGAGAGAGGCTATTGCCAGAATTACCTTAATTTTTTTCATTCCCTTAACTCCTTGTTCAAATGTGAGGCCTGTAGCCTCTCAACAAAGCCAGACACCAAAGATGACCAGCCGGTTACGCGATGGAATCGTACGACCCGTTACGCGTGGGGTCAGTACCACCCGTGAGCGGGTGGGGTAAGGAGGATTCTCAGCAAGCCTTATTAACCCATCTGCTTACGCAGATGGTACTGACCCTGGCCCTCACGTGTAACGGCTTTGCTCTGGGCGGTGTCTAGTTGAATAGCGGCCGATTTTTGAGATTTTCGGGCGCGTTTTCACAAAATCTTTAGCAGGAAAAAGAGATATGTCGACTGAAATAATTCGTGAACGGCCACTAATCAATGGATGGAGCGGTGGAAGAATCCTCGGCTGGATCAAAATCGCTTCGCAGAAGGCGCTCAGCAGGAAAAAATACCTGTTCTTAGGCGCCGGCAGCTTAGTGATCCTGGCTGTGGCAGCATTTTATTTTTGGGGCGGGCAGTCCAGCGCCGCACAATATCTGACCGCAAAAGTTGAGCGCGGTAACTTGCGCAACAGTGTGACGGCCACCGGAACCTTGCAGGCCGTAACCACGGTCCAGGTGGGCAGCCAGGCATCGGGAACGATCTCGTCTCTGATGGCTGACTACAATTCAGTCGTGAAAAAAGGACAGGTGATCGCACAGCTCGATCCCTCGGTAAGCAAAGCTCAAGTCGATCAGGCCCGCGCGAATCTGCAACAGGCCCAGGCCAGTTTGCAGCAGGCCCGCGCCGCGGTCGCGAATTCGCGCGCCGGTGTCACTGATGCCAAAGCCAGGGCCCAGGCAGCAGCTTCGACTGCGCAGAATAATCAGGCAGGAGTTGTCGGAGCGCGCGCGAACCTTGCAGTTTTGAAGGCCCAGCAGGACGACGCGATGAGCCTGCTCAAGCAACAGGAATCATTAGTCAAGAGCGGGATAATTGCGCAACGCGAACTCGACGTGGCCCAGACGTCTTATCAGACCGCGAAGGCAAAATACGATCAGGGTGTAGCCCAATTGAACCAGGCGATCCTGAGCGAACAGTCGGCCACGAGTTCCGGCATCGCTCAATCACAAGCCCAGGTGCAACAGTCTCAGGCCGGCGTCGAACAATCGCAGGCGCAGGTGCAGGCAGCCGAAGCCCAGGTGCAACAGGCCGCGGCGGCGCTGCAACTGGCTGAAGTTAACCTGGCCCATACGACCATCAGCTCGCCAATCGACGGTATCGTGGTTTCGCGCGACGTGAGCGTCGGACAGACGGTCGCTGCGAGTTTGTCGGCGCCCACGCTGTTCACCATCGCCAACGATCTGACGAAGATGCAGGTCATCGCGAACATCGATCAGGCGGACATTGGATTAGTTGAGAATGCCAAGTCGGTGAAGTTCAGCGTGGATGCATTTCCCGGCAAAGACTTTGACGGCAAGATTCAACAGATGCGTCTGAATCCAGTGACCGTGCAGAACGTGGTCACCTATAACGTGGTGATCGATGTCGACAATCCCGAACAGAAACTGAAGCCCGGCATGACGGCAAACCTGACGGTTACGATTGATGAGCGCAACAATGTTTTGAAAGTTCCGAACGCGGCGCTTCGCTTCATGCCACAGGACGGAAGTGGTCAACGAACGGGTGGCGGTAATGGTAATGGGCAGGGACGCCGGCAATCGGGTGGCGGTGATTCGCAACGAGCCGGAAACGGCAGTGACGTTCAGTTTGCGCCTTCGACGGCTCCGGTGATTGCAGGCCAGACGCGAATCGTCTGGGTGATGGGTCAGGATGGAAAACCGCAGCGACGACGAATCAAAGTGGGTCTGACTGACGGTGCGGCAACTGAAGTTGTCGAGGGTAATTTGGTCGAAGGCGAAATGGTGATTACCGGCCAGACGCTGGCTGGCGCCAGCAAGCCGAACACGAATCAGGGCTCAGCGCCAGGATTTGGGAGCGCGCCCAGAACCGGTGGACGCGGTCGGTAACAGGATGGGAAGTGGCACAGACTTCAGTCTGTGATGCGCGCGGGCCAGGAATTACACAGACTAAAGTCTGTGCCGCAAAAAACGACGGAGAGACTTGGTGGGTCAAAGAAGAAGGTCATGCAAGCAATTCAGGAAATTACAAAACCAGACTTAAGCGGCCTGCACCTCGTGCCAGAGCCGGAGGCGCGTGCGGTAATTCAGCTGGAGAACATCCACAAGACATACACGATGGGTGATGTTCAGGTGCATGCGCTGCGTGGCGCCTCGCTGACAATTCGTGAAGGCGAATTCGTCGCAATCATGGGCGCCTCAGGCTCGGGCAAATCGACCACGATGAACATTCTCGGATGTTTGGATCGGCCGACCAGGGGCAGTTACATCCTCGACGGTCAGGACGTTTCTGAGATGTCCAAGGACGAGCGCGCCGACATTCGTTCGCGCAAGATTGGTTTTGTGTTTCAGGGATTCAATCTGCTTTCGCGCACCTCGGCGGTTGAGAATGTCGAGCTGCCGATGCTTTATGCCGGCGTGTCCGGCAGTCAAAGGCACGCGCGCGCCATGGCAAGTCTGGCTGCGGTTGGGCTCGCCGGTCGCGAACAGAATCATCCGAACCAGTTATCCGGTGGTCAGCAACAACGGGTCGCGGTGGCGCGAGCTCTGGTAAACGATCCGGCCTTAATTCTGGCGGACGAACCAACGGGAAATTTGGATTCGCGCACGTCAGTCGAAGTGATGGAAATCTTTCAGCGCTTGAATCGCGAACGTGGAATCACTTTGATCCTGGTAACGCACGAGCCGGACATCGCGCAATACGCGCAACGCGTAATAGTTTTCAAAGACGGAAAGATCAAGAAGGATTACCAGGTTGAAGATCAGCGCAACGCAGCGGAAGAGTTGAAGAATCTACCGGTGATTGAAGACGACGATGAAGAGGAATAATCCACAGATTACCCAGATTACACAGATAGGGAAAATGGCTTTCCCTTTAATGTCATCTGCGTCATTTGCGAAATCTGCGGACAAAAGATTATGAACCTATTAATGATCATTCGAGTTGCTTTTCGCGCCTTGCAGCGCAACAAGATGCGCGCGGCGTTGACGATGCTGGGAATCATCATCGGTGTCTCGGCTGTTGTGGCCATGGTCAGCATTGGCCAGGGTGCGCAAGCGGCCGTCGCGGCGCAAATTGACAGCATCGGCACGAACCTTCTGTTCGTCAGCGCCGGCGCCCAAAACGTCGGCGGCGTGCGCAGCGGCACGGGCGACACCGGCACAAATACTCTGACTGTTGAAGACCTCGAAGCCATCAAGCGCGAGGTCCCCAGCGTGTCGATGGTCACGCCGACCGTAAACTCGCGTGGACAACTCGTCTCAGGCAACCTGAACTGGAACACTTCAATTCAAGGCGTGAGCGAACAGTATCCTGAGGTGCGCAAATGGATGGTTCAGAGCGGTGAATTCTTTACGGAATCAGACGTGCGCACCGCCGCGCGTGTGCTCGTGGTCGGGCAAACAATTGCCGACAACCTGTTTGCCGGCGGCGATCCGATTGGCCAAACAGTTCGCGTACAGAATCTACCGTTTCGCGTGATTGGAGTGATGGTCAGGAAAGGTCAGGATCAGCAGGGCCGCGATCAGGACGACATAGCTTTCACGCCTTACACGACCGTGCAGAAGAAAATCCTTGGCAGTCCGCGTCTCCAGATTGCCTACGTCTCGGCAGTTTCGCCGGACGCGACCTACACGGCCCAGCAACAGATTACTGAACTGCTGCGTCAGCGTCACAAACTAAACCCGAATGATCCTGATGACTTCACCGTACGCAATATGACGGACATCGCCCAGGCTGCGAACGAAACCAACAGCACCATGACGATGCTGCTCGCTTGTATCGCCGGCGTTTCGTTGCTGGTTGGCGGCATCGGCATCATGAACATCATGCTGGTGTCAGTCACCGAGCGGACGCGCGAGATCGGTATTCGCATGGCCATCGGCGCACGTTCGTCGGCGGTGAAAAGCCAATTTTTGATCGAGTCGATCGTGCTGAGTCTGATGGGCGGTACCGTCGGAATCCTGCTCGGCGTGGGTGTGTCGCTGGCGATTCCCAGGATGCTCGGGTGGCCAACACTGATTTCGACGATGGCGATTGTCGGGTCGGTAGTCTTCTCGATCGCGGTGGGAGTCTTCTTTGGTTACTATCCCGCGCGCAAGGCAGCGGCGCTGGATCCGATTGACGCGTTAAGATACGAATAAGTGTCCGGCTACACTGGAATGCTAGCAGTTTAAGCAGCGAGTTTGCCCTCCCTTATGGTCGGGCTTCGGATACCGTCGCGTCGGATACCGTCGCGTCACTTGATCTTTTTCGCCGGAAACAGACGCGTACCGCGCTGCACGTTCACTTGGATCACCTGTCCTTTTTCATTCTTGATGAAAGTGAACGTCGCATCAGCGTCTTTTACGAAAAATGTAGTTTCCGACTCCGGAAACATCTCTGACTTTGGCTGATCGGTCATACTCGGGGGCGTGGGTATCGGCGTTGCCCGACTAAATAACTTGTCTCCTTCTCTGGACACGAACAGGATGAACCCGGGAGCAATCTCATACTCACCGACGTAAGCGTCGTAAATGGCCGGATCAACTTTGGCGATGACTCTCTCTCGGGGATGAAAATCGGGCCAGCCATATTCGGCCGCCACACTGCGGATAATCTCGGTTGTTAGCTCCACGCCATTTTCTCCATTCGTCATCACGACAACACCTTGACCTGAATACATGTAGGCCAGCATGCGGGATTTGTAGCCCACGTTGGAGCCAGCGAAACTGAATCGCGCCGAGTTATCTTTCCCGTCCACCAGCCAGCCCAGGGCAACGTTGTCTATCTCAGGCGTCAACATCTGATTAATACTCTTCGTGGAGAGGATCTTATTGGATTTTCCCAGTCTCGCTTTCTGCACCTCGATCAATAGGCGGGCCAGATCCGTCGGCGTGGTCCACAAACCATCCGGGGCAAGCTCAGGAAGTACGAACCACTTGCCTTCCATCTCTTTGCCATTTGGCAGATGACCGGCGGCTGCGTTGGCAGCCAGAGCCGGCGAGAGCGGCTGTTGAAAAGTGCTGTGGGTCATCCCAAGTTTTTCCAGGAGCATCTTCTGCATCAGTTCCGGAAAGGACTTACCAGTCACATCCATCATCAGTTGCGCCAGGATCACATAGCCGCCACCCGAGTAAAGAAATTTGGTGCCAGGCTTCAGTTCGACACGAATCGGATTAGAGTTGGCGGGCTTCTCCCCATTCAGTATTTGTCGCAAGGCTGGCAGTGGCGTGTCGACCGGGTAGCCCAGGAAACCAGGGTTGGATACGCCCGCCGTGTGCGCCAGTAGACGGCGGACAGTGACCTTCTGATCTTTGGTGAACTCGTTCTCGGGAACTTTCCATGAAACCAGACGGTTATTTACGTCGCTATCAAGATCGAGTTTTCCTTGTTCGACCAGCCGCAACACGACCATGGCCGTGAGCGACTTGCTGTTCGAGGCCGCCTGAAAAAGTGTGTCCGGCGTCACCGGTTCCTTGCCGCCAGCTTCGAGGACACCGTAGCCGCGCGCCCACTCAATTCGGCCATCGTTAATCAAGGCAATGCTGACTCCGGGCGTTTTGTAAAACCGCATACGATCCGCGAGCTTCATCTTTGCCGGCGTCTCGCCTTTTTGCACCGCCGGTGGAAGTAGACCGTTCTCAACCCTTTCAATTCGTTGGGTGGTGGCTGTGCCCGCTGTTTGATGGAGATAGGTTCTGCGCTCGGCAACCGGCATCTGCGACCAGGTCGTCGCGCTCGACAACATCAATGCCAGAACTAAAAGCGGCAACACTACGCCCCGCTGCAATGCGACTAGTCGTCTCATAACAGTTCTCCTAAAACTTCTTAATGGTTAATTTTCGGGAGACTAACTCTCGTTACTGACCGTTCGCGGCCCGGAGGCTTTCGACCAGATCCAATGCAAGCTGAACCAGAACAGAAAACTGACGATATATGCCAGTACCACACCGCCTAAACTGAAAGCCGGATCAACCTTGATGCCGATCAGGATGGTGACCAGCAGCAACACACCATTGACGGCGAGTAACGTCCACAACGCCACTCGCAGGGGATTGAAACGGGTTATCGTCATCAGGAGAAAGATGATCAGATTGCCGACAATGCCGGCAGTTGCCAACGCATCCAGGATGCGACCAAAAATCAGAATGGCAGAGACCTCGTGTTTTCTGCCGTAACTCAATAACAAAAAGGCCATGACGATTAGCGCGAGGCTCACGAGTAGAGCGAGAGCATTCTTACCAAGGTTCTTCATAATCGCGTGTTCCTTTCCCAGGTTGTCGAGGTGCTCTTTGGGAGCCGCCTGCACCAGGTCGAGCAGCGTGCGAAACCAAAGGCTGCCGACGCCGAAGATGCCTCGCGTCATTTTCTCAGCGCGATAGCAGTCATAAAAAAACTGCTCCATTTGCTTTCCGTATTCGTGCCGGAACTCTCGCGGATACGCGAACAAAACCATTTGAAATATTCTTTGGCGCGGCATATTCGTTAGCTTCGCGTTTTGGCGATCAGGCGCTTTCGTTGTGCCAGTGAAACCATTTTCGAAATCCGTTGGACTTCTGCCCGCAGAACTTTCTGCCCGAAATCCGTCAGGCGATAGTAACGACGACGTTCGTCATCCAGCTCCGGATCGGGCCGCTCGTCTGCTTCGACAATCAACCCATCACTCAGCAGACGCTTGATGGCCCCGTACAAGGTGCCCGGGCCGAGTTTGATTTGACCGCCGGTGTGTTCAGCGACTTCCTGCATGATTCCATAGCCGTGCAAGTCGCCGTCAGATAACGCCAGGAGGATATGAAAGACCGAAGGTCGCAGCGGCAAAAGGGATTCGGGATCGATTTGTTTCTTTACCATTTCAGTCCGGCCAACTCTGTCATCTTACGATATATCGATGGCCGATATAGTAAGGGTGACCTCCAAATTTTGTCAAGCGCTGTTTCTGGCGGGCGGCAAGATGGGTTAATCTTTTTTGGTTTGGTGCGAGAGTAACCGACGAGGAGAAGCTGCGTATTCGAGTTAAGAACGGCAACCAGGGTCAGTCATCGACGCGCAGTCGCCTGCTTCGCTACGGTCCAGTGGTGGTGTGCGCGGCCTTGATCTTCATCGGATCGGGCGACGTGCTGTCGGGCTCGCACACGTCCATTCTACTCAGGCCGTTACGTTGGTTGTTTCCCGGCGCCAGCCCGGAAACGCTGGCGTTCGTCCATTTGCTAATTCGCAAGGCCGGCCATCTTACTGAATATGCCATCCTGGCAATTCTGACGGCGCGGGCATTGAGAACGTCGTCGCGAGCGTTTCTGCGGACTCGCTGGTTCTGGCTGTCACTGATAGTTGTGGTCGTTTATTCGCTGAGCGATGAATTTCATCAACTGTTTGTGCCCTCGCGCGGAGCGTCAATTCACGACAGCATGATTGACACGGTGGGCGGATTGATTGGATTGTTGCTGGCGTGGTTATGGCAGCGGCGAGCAAAGAAAAACAAAACTCCGCGGGCCACAGTTTCAAAAGCAACCGCCGCAGCTTGATCTTCCGACCAGCGGTTTTCCCTGCGGGATCGCGTTCAAGTCCTCCGCCTTCTGCAAAACTTACCATCGAGATTGGGTGTGGTAGAGGCCGCCTTTTACCGGCTTGAAGTGATATTTGGCGCCGCAAAGCCTGCTCCGGAAAACAGGAATGCCAGCGCCGAGGGGAGGCGAAGTTTCTTTCGCAGGTCGATAAACATTGGCTTGTCCGGTTTCTTGAACATTGGTTTGCGGTTACGCGTATAATGACGTTGCTAAAAGACGGTTTGTTAGCACGAAGGAGATCGAAAACAAAATGGGAATTCTTGACCGGCTCAGCCCGAGCGCACAGTTCATCGAAGTCATCGAATGGCTCGACGACAGCGGCGATACGATGATGTATCGCTTTCCGGTGCGCGATCAGGAGATTAAGAACGGGGCGCAATTGATTGTGCGCGAATCGCAGGCAGCAGTGTTCGTACACGAGGGGCAGATCGCCGACGTGTTCGGCCCGGGCCGATTCACAATCGAGGGCGGCAACACGCCAATCCTTTCCAAACTTGGCGCCTGGAAGCACGGGTTCAATTCGCCAATCAAATCTGAAGTCTATTTCGTAAACACGAAGCAGTTCACCGATTTGAAGTGGGGGACCTCCAATCCCGTCATGATGCGGGACGCTGATTTCGGCATGGTGCGCCTGCGCGCCTTTGGCATCTATTCGATGCGCGTCGCCGATCCGCGCGAATTGATCAAACAGATCGCCGGCACCAATGCTCACTTCGTAACCGAAGACATCGAAGGCCAACTTCGACGCACTTTGGTGAGCGGTTTTTCTGACGCGCTTGGTGAATCAAAGATAGCGGCGTTGGATCTGGCTTCGAATTATGACGAGCTGAGCAAGTTCTCAAGACAGAAGTTGCAGGAAGAGTTCAAGACGCTCGGCCTGGAACTCACCAAATTCGTCGTCGAGAATATTTCGCTGCCCCAGGAAGTCGAAGCCGCCATGGACAAGCGCACTTCGATGGGCGTGCTCGGAGACATGGGCAAGTACACTCAGTTCGAAGCCGCGCAAGCGATGCGAGATGCGGCCCAGAATCCCAGTGGTGGCGCGGGCCTGGGCGCCGGGTTGGGCGCGGGCTTCGCCGTCGGCAACGTCATGGCCGGCGCCATGAGCGATGCGATCAGGCACAAAGATGCGTCACCCGAAGTCACCGGGCTTTCATCGCAGAAGTGCATCAAGTGCGGCGCTTCACTTCAAGCCGGAGCAAAATTCTGTAGCGACTGTGGTACGTCGCAGCTTCCGGCGAAATGCTCGAATTGCCAAAACGATCTGAAGCCCGGCGCGAAGTTCTGCGACGAGTGTGGGACGAAGGTCGGATAGTCAACAGAATCCGAAAAGGATTGAAAGGGCCGGATGCGATTGCATTCGGCCTTTTTTCTGGAATGCGTGGAGCGCCCGGTACGCATGCCCTCGGCATGCTTACGCTAAAAGTTCCCAATCTCAGCACGCCTGAGGCGCGCCTACCCACCTTTGACGTGATCGCGTTCGAGATTTTTCTGGAAGTGGTTTGGGTTCTGATCGAAGGTGCGAACGAGGCACGCCGGAGGCGTTCGTACCGGCGCGTGATTCGCGCAAATTGACATCACCGCAGCAGAAACTTTTTCGCTATACTGACCGTCCCCCGCTCACCAGCCCCAAACTCTCAAATTCTCAGAACCAGGGGTTTTCCGTGGAAACAATAAGACAGTTTACCCGCCGCCGGGCACGGCTGCCTTTAAGGCTGCCCATGCAGGTTATTTGTAGAGAGACAGCTGAACATCAATGGACCGAACCGTCACGACTGGTTGACGTGAATCACTTCGGAGCAGGTTTTATCCTGAGCCGTCCGATTGATGTCGGCCGTCTGATCCAAATGAACATCCCTCTGCCGTATCAGCTGCGTTGCTTTGATTATTCTGAACCGATGTATTCGGTGTGGGGGTTGGTGCGTCACTCTTCAGCCGTGGCAAGCGACGAACCAAACGAGCCGGCCCGGTTTCGCGTCGGAGTTGGATTTATCGGCAAGTACCCGCCGCTAAGCTTCGAAAAAGATCCGACAATCAGATATGACCCGTTGCAGGTCAATGTCGGATCAGCTTCGTTGTGGAGACTGACCCGGGCCCAATTAGCCAAACAAAGAAGAGAGCCCCGTCTGATTATTCCGCTCGAGATTATGGTGGAAACTTTGGATGGAAGCGGAAAGCCTTGTGAGCGTGAACATACGGTTACGGAAACGATTAGCACGCTGGGCACCTGCATCCCCACCAATCTCGATGTCAGTGTGGGGCGCATTCTCAAGCTGAGCAGCACGACTGACGGCGTTTCGATTTTTGCGGCGATACGTTCGCGCGAAGTTGCTGCTGATGGCATCACGCGCGTGGGCCTCGAGTTCATTGGCGAGCGCTGGCCTTTGGATCGCGAGATTGAGCCGAGCTCAAACGGCAATCACCCAAGATCTCATCGCAGAATGAAGCCTTCGCGGAACGGATCCTCAGGATCGAAATAGAATTCATTTCGGCCGGTGATCGAAGCGGCGCCGCTGACTTCAGGAATGACTGCGTCATAAGGGCCAAACTTTGTGGCGGCGACCGCCTGAACAGTCATCAGACTGCCCAGAATACTTTCAATTGTAATTTTCTGATTGAGTTGCAGCTCGCCTTTCGCGTAGTGAATCGCGGCCCGCGCGCTGACGCCGGTTCCGGTCGGCGAGCGATCAACTTCGCCTTCGGCAAAGATGCAGACGTTCCGACTGTGATGGCCCGGCTGCAATGCAGGTGCGGTGAAGATCGTGCCGTAAAGAAAACTCAGGTCCTCCTCGAACGGGTGCACTATCGGGAAGTGCTGCATGACCGAGTTTTTGATCCGGCGTCCATAGTCGATCAGCTTTGAATAATCATTTGCGGTGAGAGACAGGCCCAGCGGCGCTGCGTCTACGAACGCGTAGAAAGCTCCACCGTAAGCCACGTAGAAACTGACCTTTCCAATTTCCGGTACGTCGACTTCCTGGTCTTGCAGGTAAACGAACGAAGGAACATTTCGAAAAGATGATTCGCGGACTCGTCCATCTTCGATCAACGCCTGAGCGTGAACTCGACCGGCCGGTACGTTGAAGGTGACTTGAGGATTATTGCCTTCCTTACGCACCATGCCGGTTTCGAATACCAGCTTTGTCAGGGCAATGATCGCGTGGCCGCACATGGTGCTATAGCCTTCGTTGTGAAGGAAGAAAACATCGAGGTCGGCACCCGTCGAAGGCGTGATGATCGCGCCGTACATGTCGGCATGGCCGCGTGGCTCCCACAAAGTTCCTTTGCGAATGTAGTCGAAATGTTCACGAAAATAGCGGCGCTTCTCCAGCACGGTTTCACCTTTGATTTCCGGCAGTCCCGAAATGAAAACGCGCAAAGGCTCACCGCCAGTGTGCATTTCGATAGTGGTAATTTTTTGCCAGTGTGGCGGCGGTTGCCAATCCTGATCGTCAAAGGGTTGTCGCATGAATTGAAACAATCGCGAGTGCCAGCGAAGGATGCCCGCGGTCCAGTCCGGTAGCTAAGTTGGTTCCTGATCAGAAACTTCCACTCTTCACCCGCTTAGCGTGCCACATCTTAAGTAGTCAAAACCGATGCGGATTATCTGACAGGATTGACAAGATGAACAGGATTTACGAAACGATTTTTGAAACTGGTTTAGAATCTCGTTAATCCTGTCCAAATATTCTCACTTTGTTTTCGCGCGCTTCACCCAGTCGAGCGCGGGATCACGGCCCGCGAAATAATCGCGCGCGGTCATCTTCACTAAAATGTCCGGGCCGGGGTGCGTGATGCTCAAGTCGGTATCCTTAATCAGATATTGATCGAACTCGGGCCGCACGATGGGCGAGTAGCTATGCAGGCGATCCGCAAAATGAAGTGAGAGTCGCGAATTAGGCGTCAACAGATTTCCGCCTTCGGACCAGAAATCCAACCCGTCACCGAACTGTTCACCGACCAGCACCGCGCCGGCAAACTGGCGCAATTGCATCGCGTGATAGATTCCCGCCGAAAACGTCGCGCGCCCCGTGATGACATAGACTTTAATTTTATGATCTTTCGCGAAGGCGCCGAGTTGGTTGATGAAAGGCCGGCCGATGCTCAAGTCACCGCCGGTATTAAACCTGACGTCGACGACAATCTTGTTGACGGCCATCGTTTGAATTTCAGCGACGGTGCGCCGTCCAAATTCTGCCAGAGACTCTCCGCTGGGCGAATTGCCGGACCGGCTGAATTGTAAGTAGAGAATTCGATCCTCCGGCAAGTAGTGCGACCAATACGAACGATCAGTATCGAGCAGGTACAACGGCTGACGCTCTACCGGCAGTGTCAGCGCACTGATCCACTCGCCGTCGTTACGCGTTCGCGCCGGACACAAATCCCACCAACTTTCCGTAGGCTGATCGAATCTGCGCAGCGACATGGGCGCCAGCTCGCGCCGTCCATTTCTTCCGTTCCGATCGGTGAAGGCGATTTCGGTTTTGCCGTTTTCAGGAACCAAACCCAAACCCATGAGCACGTCCGGACTAGTCATCGTGTAAGCGCTGAGATAGGTGTGCCAGGCATCGTTCCCCGCGTACAAACGGGCGACGGCGGTCTTCACCTGCTGAACGCTGCGTCCGCCGATGCGCAGAATCCTGGCGCCGAGAAGTGCAGAGTATTCCGGCGTCGCTCGCACGACGTACAAACCCTCAGGAAACCACCAGACGCGAATTGGATAGCGGCGTAGTTCGCTGCGATTGCGCACCAGGTAAAGGCGCGTATGCGCATTTTTCGCTAGTGCAACTGCTTTTGCCAGTTCGACAATTATTTGTTCGTCCGTCTTACTTTCGACCGTTTGCTGAAGCTTGCCGATGGCCGCGCGAAACTGCTCGCGTGCTTCGGGAGTAAAGCTGCGATCACGCGCGAGGAAAGTATCAACGGCGAATTGGAGATCTTCACGCCACTGCGCCGGAGAAAGTTTCGGCCTTCCGGAAGCCGCGGTTCGCCCTTCGCTGGTTTGTGCTTTGAGCGAGCCAGACAAGCAAGCTGCGGTCAACGCCAGACAAACGATGGTCCGGCTAGTTCGCTTCAGTGTTGTTGATGCCATGACTGAACAGACCCCCACGTACGATAAACACCGCAAGCTGGAGTTTTAGGGCAACGTCAACGGAAACGGCGGCAACCTGACGCGATCCTTGCAGGAAAAATCGATGCCGCCTGCTGAAGCCTTCTCGATGAATTCGGCGATGAATTTTGCGCCGCATTCATTAATCGAACTAAACCCGTGTGACAGATTGGGAATCACTACGTGCTTTGAATTGCTGAGATACCGCGCCGCTTCGTCTCCCCAACGTTCATTCGTGTTTGGATCAAGCGTTCCGGAAACCAATAACGCCGGCACATCCGATCGAACAGGTTGAGCGTGGTCACGCGGGACCTCGCCGCGAACCCATTCACGACACGCAGCCACGAGTTGGGTTACTCGATAATCGCCCAACGCGGTTCCGCGATCGGCTATCTTTGCGCGCGCCGCGTTCATGCGCGGCGCGTCCTCGCTGCACATCACCGAGAGATGCATGCCCATGCTGATCCCGGCGTCCAGTCCGCGGCGATACTCAACGATGGCATCAACCAAAGGTTTCGTGTCACCGGTAAAAGTCGTGTGGATGAGCAGCGGCAGACGCACGGCCGAGTTGCTGTTCTGAAGCAAGCCGAGAAGGGTCGAGGCCACCACGCCTCGCGACAGCATCAATTCGATCGGCGCGACGCCGGCAGGGTCCGGAATAAGACCGCGCAGCGCGCCCTGGGCCGCGCTCGCCAGCACTTTGCGAAATTCACTTTCGATATTTGGAAAAGCCTTGGCGCAAGCGGCATCGGCCGCGCAGGCGCGAAACAAATACCGCAGCGACCGCTCAGTGTCGCGCGCGTAATGCATCGTCCCCGGCATCGTAGGCGGCGCAACCGCCTTCAGCACGATCGAGCGAACATGCGCTCGATGTCGCCGAACATAAACCAGGGTTGCACGTGTTCCGTATGAGGCGCCGTAGATGTTTATCTTTTGGTGGCCCAACGCCGCGCGTACTTCATCCAGATCGTCCATCAGGACTGAAGTTGTGTAGCGCCGCAAATCAACATTTGTGCTTAGCGACTGGCGACATGCGCGCAACTGTACGATCGAATAGAAGTCGCCGACCAATTCACGAGCGCTCGGATACATTGAGCATTTGAGCGCTGCCGAACGTCCGGTCCCGGCTAAATCAACCAACACAATGTCGCGGCGCCGGCGCACTTCAGCAAAGGCGCGGCTCGCAAAACCGGGGAGACTGGAAGCGGCTTGTCCGGGGCCGCCGGCAAGAAAAAAGAGGGGGTCCGGTTCAGCCGGCGTCTCCAGCGCAGGCAGCACCGCGATGAATAGAGGGATCTGGCGACCTGTTTTCGTTTGGCGATTCTCGAAGACGTTGTAGCTGCCGCACCGCACTTCACCTTCCACTCCCGGAAGCACGCAGGCTTTCAGTTCTGGCCGAGATTGCGCAAACGCCGAAGCACAAATCGCAAATAAGATTATCGTGAGATTCAGAATCGGAGCGCGTGGCATGCGCGCATCTTACTATCGCTCGCGACCGGGTGAATAGGATTGAGAGGGTCAGCCGCAGGAAGCTGGGACCCGAATGAATCTCATTTCCGCGCCAGGTACCAGACGTCGTTGCTGTATATAAATTTGATCTGGCCGTTTTCGGTAATTGAGTACTTGCCGCCGGTCATGAAAAGTTTGTCACCCAGCACGCAGGTCGCGACGCCGCCGCGCGGCGTCCAGGGGGCCGGTTCCTCAGTCCAATTAACGCCGTCATTCGAAACCATAACGGCGCTCAGGAATTCGTTATTGCGATTCAGACCGACGAGCCAGATCTTCTCATCGTAAACCACGACGGATCCGCCGAATACTGATCGCGACGCCAGCTTTTCCGCTTCTAACTTCCAATTGACTCCGTCGGCGCTCGACCATACTTCACTCGAGATGGGTCCATCTATGATCCCGCCGGCCATCAGCCAGATTCTGTTCTTGAAGACGAAAATCGATGGGTTGCTGCGCGCTGTCCAGGGCGCTTTTTCGATGACACGTTGCCACTTCACCCCGTCAACTGAAGTCCACACGTCATTGAAATAACTCTTTCCGTCAAATCCTCCGAGCAACCAGATCTTGCCGGCAAAGACTGTCGCCCCATAAAAAACGCGCGGAGGCAATTCTGATTGAGCGGCGACCTGCTCCCATCGTTTGAGATCGTCGCTCGTCTTCATGATGCGCGAGCCGGCCTTCAGGTTGAGGTAATCGCCTTCCATAGTTCCCAGCGCGTAAATTGAATTGTTGAATTGGACATATTGTTGATACCCAGTGCGCAAACCGAGGGCCGGCAGCTCAGCCTTCGTCCAGCTCTTGCCATCCGGGGAAAACCAATTGCCTTCGGAACGCAAAACCCAAAGCTGGTTGCGAAAGTTGAACATCGGAAAGTTATAGCCTTCAGGAAAGGAAGCGTGATCGGTGACTTTGGTCCATGAGTAATCAGCTACCGGCCCGTCTTTGACGCCGGCAGTGCTCTTGCGCCCACACGCAGACGCCGAAAAGGAAATCAGGAGAACGAGAGTTAACCCAATTGCCGTAATCTGCTTTCGCATCTGGATCCTGTTCGGAAGAATTCGGCTCACAGTTCCGTCCCTTGATCACCCCGCTGATTAGACTGGTAAATAACAAGAAAACGTTTCAACGATTTTTCGACTTACGCGTGTCGAAGGTCTCTCAATCCATCAGCCCTGGTATGGAAACCGTTGAAACGGCAACTATATGAATGCCGTTGAAGTTCCGCGTGAATTTCTCACGCTGATCACTAAAATCCGGTGTGAATGAAAATGCCAACTCAGCTTCAAGGGCATTCAATTTTGAAAGATGAACCTGCCGCTCGCTGGGAATAAGACGCAGCAGGAAAGATATTTCTTCCAGCCTGAGTCAATTTGGCTTACGACCCACGCTTAATCATTTCATCCAGCAGTCGAATCAAGTTTTGTGGTAAAGGGCTTTTCGCCGATCGCGCAGATCCAACCCTGGCGACGCTCCTCGATAATTTGAAAATCTGAATAACCGGCTGCCGCTAAACACTCACGATGTTCATTCGCAGTGAGGTAGGCAGCCCGGAGTAATTTCATTGCTGCTTGAGTTGGATCGATTCGTCCGCGTTTGTAGGCCTCGGCGATGATCAACAGCTTTCCGCCAGGTTTCAGTACGCGCTGAATTTCTCGCAGGTCCGAAACTAAATCCGGCCAATAGTAATGCGTCTCCACGGCGGTGACGAGATCAAACATGCAGTCCGGGAACGGCAATTTCGAAACAGAGCCACGTTGAATTTCAATGTGGCCATCCTTGATCGATTGCCGGTTCGTTTTGCTCGCCGCTGCCACACTCGCAGCAGAGTAATCAATACCGTAGGCTTTTCCTTCAGAAACTATTGCCGCAAGTTTTGAGATCGTGTGGCCTGCGCCACAACCTATATCCAAAGTCACGAAATGTTTTTCGATCGCAACTTGGCTCAGCCCCCAGTTGGTGACGCGGCCGTGGCGACCGGCCATCTCCCAAAGAAAAAATCTGCCAAGCCAGCCGTGTGGTTTGCGACATTGATTGATCAGGTAGATGACTAACGCGATCGTCACGATGCCGACGATAATGTGTCTTGCAATCTGCATTCGCACCTCGGGGGCACGCACATCTTGCGCGTGAAAGTTCACGGGCGCGACGCCCGTACACATTACTCGCTATGCCTTTCGTTCACGACTCAGACGCGAGCACCAGTCTGAATCCGATGCACCCGTCATGTGCATCCGGAACGATTCCGTAGCGCCAGGACACTGTGCAATGGAGATCCCAGTTGTGGTGACATCCGCCCCGCAAACGCCTCTCTTCGCCCGGACCGTCGTAAGGCTTTCCATCAGCAGGGACAGCGTTAAAATCATCGGTCGACACATCCCGACACCATTCCCAAACGTTACCGGACATGTCGTAAATGCCGAGTTGATTTGGCGCCTTGGTCGCCACTTCATGAGTTCGTGTCATGCTTTTTCTAAACCGGCCCAGGCGGCCGATGGTTCGCCAGCCGCGACGGGCTCCGACGACTCGGGAGAATAGTTCGTGTGCCTCGCTCCAACGTGGGCCGTACCAGGCGACCTCGTTTGGATCATTGCTGCCGCTATAGATAAAACCGTCTTCCCAATTCGGACCGCCGCGCGCCGCATATTCCCACTCGGTTTCAGAAGGTAAACGAAATTTCATCTCAGATTGATCGCGGGCGATCGCCGCGAGGATCTCGCTCGAATTAATTCGATCCAGAAAACCGTCAGGGTCACTGATGTGATGCCAGGAGACATTCTCGACGGGACATTTAAGGTCAGGCCTTGTTGCCGGATTGCTTCCCATCACCTGAAGCCAAAGGGCTTGAGTAACCGGTGTAGTTGAAATATAGAAGTTTGAAATTTCGATGGGCCGACGCTGCGAACCACGGCCAAACAGATAAGGATTACCACTGGTTCCCGGCACGGGCGCCAGTCGCAACTCGTGGTCCGAGTCATCCGCGCGCCACTTGAAGCTCAGCGATTTCATTTCGCACGAATACTAATACCGGCGACACGCGGGGCCAAACAAATTTCCGGCATCGGTACGCACGCTTCTGGCGTGCTATTGAGAGTGCGGCGACTCGTCGCCGCTTTTCGCCGCAAGTAGATTTGCTTGAAATCTCAATACTTGCTTCTGTACTAACGCAAAAGCGGCGATGAGTCGCCGCACTCCAAGATCGTTGTTGGCTATTGCTGGCAGGGCGATGCTATTCTTTGCTCACCCAAAAAGCTAACTCCGTACAGCAGCTGAGAAGCCATGCTGAGTCAATTCACACATCCTCGTCGAGTAGTCATTACCGGCATGGGCTGTGTTACGCCGATCGGGATTGGGCGTGAAGCCTTCTGGACCGGACTTCAGAATGGAACCAGTGGCGTTCGGCGTATCCAGTCATTTGACGTTTCAGATTCGCCGGTAAAGATTGCCGCGCAAGTTCAGGATTTTGATTGGGAGGCGCAGCTCGGGCCAAAGGACCGAAAGCATGTGCCGCGCACGGTGCCCCTCGCTCTGGCCGCCGCGCGCGAAGCTTTTCAGGATGCAGGTATTTCACCAAACGATCTTTCTTTAGAAGAGCGGCAGGAGATCGGAGTTCAGATCGGAACTGGCGGCGGCGGTCTCCCCTTCGTCGAAGACCATTACGCCATCTGGTACAACGGCCGCTCGCATGCCAAAGCCAGCGTCTACATTATTCCTGCCGCGACCCATGGAACTTTGTCGAGCGAACTTTCGATGGCTTTTGGATTGCGAGGGCTGTCGCATGTCGTCTCAACCGGATGCACGAGTTCAACCGATGCGATCGCTTACGCGGCGCAACACATCGCGCTTGGCCGTCAGGAAGTGATGCTTGCCGGAGGCGTTGATGCGCCATTGGCGCCCGGAATTCTCGCGGGCTTCAATCTGCTGACGGTGCTGACTACTGCATGGAACGACGATCCGTCGCACGCCTCGCGTCCCTTTACCCGCAATCGGTCCGGAATGGTTTTAGGTGAAGGGGCGTGGATCTATGTGCTCGAGGAATTTGATCGAGCTAAGCAACGCGGCGCAAAGATCTACGCCGAGATCGCCGGTTATGGATCAACCTGCGATGCGTATCATCGAGTACGTCTGCAGGAAGGCGGCGACGAACCGGCGCGAGCGATGACCTTGGCGATGAACGATGCCGCCATTAACGCGAGCGAGGTTGATTATGTGAATCTGCACGGCACTTCGACGGTGTTGAATGATCGCATCGAGACCAATGCCTTGAAGCTGGCGCTCAATTCCAATTCGCGACGCGTGCCGATGTCTGCGACCAAATCACAAGTTGGTCATCCGCAGGGCGCCAGCGGCGCCGCCGGTCTCGCTGCTGCGCTTTGCGCGATGCAAACGCGGGTGATTCCTCCAACCATAAACCTCGACGAACCAGATCCGGATTGCGATTTGGATTACGTCCCGCTCGAAGCTCGCGAAGCTGATGTTCGCGTCGCGCTCTGCAACTGTATTGGATTTGGATCGAAGAACAGCGCGTTGGTGATTCAGCGAGTTTGATCCGCAGATTACGCAGACAAGAATTCAGCCACGAAAATGCACAAAAGGCTCAAAGGTTGTGAAACTTTCAGCGTCACAATCCTTTTTGTGCTTGTGCCTTTTTGTGGCTGCGGTTTTTCTTCATCGGTGTAATCTGCGTAATCTGCGGATAACATGTTCGAAAAGTTTCGCCAACGCAGCCTGGAACCCGAAAACCTCGACAAAGGTTCGTACACACCTGAGGAATATGAAGGCTGTCTGGTTGAGTTGCGTCGCGTCAACGAATGGCTCGGCGATGCGAACGCTTTGCGCGACTCGCTGCTGAAGGGAATCGAGCGGCGCAATTTGCCGTCATTTTCCGTGCTCGACGTCGGCGCGGGCTCGGGCGAATTGCTGCGCGTGGCAGCCGCGTGGGCGCGTGATACTAAACGGACCGCATTTTTGGCCGGCGTTGAATTGAACGAGCGATCAGCAACGGCGATCCTCGAAGAGTCCGCCGACTTTCCGGAGATAACATCGGTGAGGGCGAACGGTTTTGTGCTCCCTTTTCGGGATCAGACATTCGACTATGTGATTCAATCTTTGACGCTGCATCATTTTGACGATGCAGGCGCTGTGAAGATTATTAAGGAGATGGCGCGCGTGGCCCGGCGGGGAATTTTCGTGATCGATTTACAACGAAATCCAGTGGCCTATTTTTTCTACACGACGATCGCCCGTTTGTTTTTGCATAACCGGCTGATTCGCGAAGACGGCGCGCTCTCGATCTTGAAAAGCTTTACGCCTGAAGAGATGGAAGAGATCGGAAGAAGAACCGGCCTGAGCAACGTAAGAGTAGAGAAGTATTTTCCGTCGCGCATAATATTGAGCGCACTGTCAGAACCGGGAGCGATAGCGACCGGATCATGAAAGTTTTAGACAGGATTTACACGATTTACAGGATTGTTAGAATGCACAGCACTCATCTTTCTCTTTATCTTGTTAATCCTGCCCAATTGTTTTTCTCGTGTGCCACCGCTTACTGATGAGCCCACTTTCAAATTACGACGTAATCATCGCCGGCGGCGGACCGGCCGGCGCCAGCGCTGCGATTCATCTCGCAATGCGCGGTGCGCGCGTGTTGCTGGCTGAACAAAAGAGATTTCCACGTCCGAAATTGTGTGGTGAATTCATTTCTCCCGAGTGCGCGCAGCACTTCGAGCGCTTGGGTGTCAAAGATCAGATGTTTGCCGCGGCGCCGGCCACGCTGTCCGAAACAGTTTTCTATTCCCGGAACGGCAGCAAGGTGAGCGTCCCAAGTTCCTGGTTCGGATCGGACGGAGTGGCACTCGGCTTAAGTCGCTCTGAAATGGACGAGCGTTTGCTGCGCCGGGCTGCCGCGGCGGGTGCGCACATCCTCGAAGACGGGCACGTAACAGATCTTATTTTTGAAAAGGAACAAGTCAGCGGTGTCACCATCAAAGTGGATTCGCGCGCGGAGATTTTTCGAGCGGCGATCACGATCGATGCCACCGGTCGAACGCGAGCGCTGGCGCGGCGTCTGCCCGCGGCGAAAAGCGCAAAACCAAAGCGCCCGCCGATGATCGCTTTCAAGGCGCATCTGGAAAATACTCGGGTCGCCCCAGGAGCCTGCGAGATCTATTTCTACCGGCGTGGATACGGTGGTCTCAGCAGCATCGAAAATGGCCTCAGCAATCTTTGTTTCATCGCGTCAGCGCGCGACGTTCGATCGTGTGCCTCAGATGCAGAGCGCGTAATGCGTGAAGTGGTATCGCAAAACCGTCGAGCCCATTTCACTTTGAAAGGTGCGCGAGCACACTCGCAGTGGCTGGCGGTTTCTCTTGAAGGCTTTGGCCGTCATGACGTGGCCCCGGCCGACGGGTTGCTTACGGTCGGCGACGCGGCGTCTTTCATCGACCCTTTCACTGGCAGTGGAATGTTGATGGCGCTCGAGAGTGGCGAACTGGCATCGAACGCCATTGGCAATTATTTGGATGCCAATGACGAATCAAACAGCCTCAGCGATTTGCGTTTGAAATACGCGACTGCCTACCATCGTTTTTTTGATTCGCGTCTAAACGTGTGCTCGCTATTGCGCAAAGCCGCATTTGTTCCGGGCCTCGCTGAACTGGCGATTCGCTTTTTCGGTGCGAGCGACCTGGTTCGCAGGCGACTCGCGCGCGCGACGCGCGGTCCGGCGTCTGAAACTTATTCTCAGCCTGAACGTGTAAGATAATGGCCCACTACGCTAAGTACCGCAGCTTGACTAATTAATTCTTGCCTCATGAATGGATTTAGGGTACAAACTGGCTAGTCTCCAGTTATGGGCGCGGGACGCGGGTTTCATCAAGCACTGACGGCATGCAAACCTTTCGAAATTGTCATAGCTGTTCCTGCCTCACACTCGCGCCTGGCCGGTTCGTTTGATTTGCATTGATATCAATTACGTATTGATCAGTATGGGATCTGTCGCCACAGTTCGCGTGCTAACTTAAAGGAGAAACGAATATGTCTTGGTACCTCAGCCGTTGGTCCAGAACCTCACTGAGTAGCTTGCTGGCTTGTTTCGTAGTTTTAGGTTGCGTCAGCGCCGCCATGTCGCAGGCCCAGTCGAATGCCGCAGACCTGCAGGGCACGGTGCGCGATCAGAATGGCGCGGTGGTGGCAAACGCCTCAGTTGTGGTGCGCAACGCGGGTACAAATGTGTCTCGCGAAGCGACGACGAACGACGACGGCTACTACAAGATTGTGAATTTGCCTCCGGGCGAATACGCGATCACCGTTAAGGCAAACAACTACAAGACCGCGGTCGTTCCGGCGGTGAAATTGACGATCGGTCAAACTATTACTCAGGATGTTCCTTTGGAAGTTGGCGATCTGACGGCGACTGTGCAGGTAACTTCGGCAGCTCCGGCACTGGTTGAGACAACCAACACGACCATATCTTCGGTCGTCGATCAGCAACGAATCGATAATCTGCCGATCAATGAACGCAACTACTTGTCGTTCGCGCTGACCACTTCGACCGTCAGTCGCGACAATGGCCGGCCGATTGGGCCAGCCCCGACGACGGGCCTGAATTTTGGCGGCCAGCGAGGCCGTTCAAACCTGGTCCAGGTGGACGGTGCTGACAATACTGACAATTCAGTCAATGCTTCGCGATCGACAGTAAGTCAGGAAGCGGTGCAGGAGTTTCAAGTCGTCAGCAATTCATTCGCCGCGGAATTTGGGCGATCGTCCGGCGGTGTCGTGAACGTTGTCACCAAGAGCGGCACCAACGATTTGCATGGCAATGTGTTTGGTTTCCTGCGGCACAAGAGTTTTCAAGCACGTAACGCATTCGCTCCGATAGCGGATCCGCCATTCACACGTGCTCAGTACGGCGGCACGATTGGCGGCGCTTTCAAAAAAGATTGGACCTACTTCTTTTTCGCATTCGAACAAAGACAGCGTCACGAATCAGGATTCTTTACCAGCAACGTGAGCCAGGGCCTGACTTCGTCAGTTACGATTCCGGTCATCCCCGGTATTAATCCCGTGGCGCGCACATTCAGCGGTTTGACTCCGGCGCAGGCAACTTTTGTAAACACGTTGGTAGGAACCGGCGTGGCCGCGAACATCTGCGGTGCACGGGCTTATGCCTTCTTCGCTTCGAGCGGCAGCAGCACGGCCCTGACTGGAACCAATCCGCTTACCTCGCCGAACGACGGCAGCGTGTGTCCGGCGATCAGCCCGATTCTTCCGGGAGCAATCGGTTCACGTTTCTTCCTGTCAGGCGCGCCGATCCCCTCAGCGACGACCAACGCACTGGGCCAACCAATCGCTTTTCGACCGTTGAATTTTTTGCAGACGGTTTTCCCGGTGACGGACAAGACCACCTTCAATTCAATTCGAATCGATCAGACGGTTACGAAGAATAACCACTTGACCTTCCGCTTCGGCTACAACCCCAGCACGATCACGGGCATTCAGGTTGAATCGCAGAACCAATCCCTGGGTCAGAATGATTTCTCGCGCACTGGTATTCAAAGATTGAAGGACTATTCGTTTGTCGGCACGTTGGCTTCAACTCTTTCCGGCAACATGGTCAACGAGCTGCGTTTTAACTTTGGCGAACGCCGCGCGATCTTTCAATCCCAAAATCTGGATGCCGTTGCCTTCAATATTTCAGGCGCCGCGTTCATCGGCCGCGAATTATTCTCGCCGGTGGTGCGCAGCGAAACGCGTTATGAATGGACTGACACCCTGAACGTCGTGAAGGGCAATCACACCTTCAAGTTTGGCGGCGACTATGCTTCGGTAAATATTCCCTCGGCCGTGTTCGAGTTGAATTTTGCCGGTCTCTATAATTTCGGCGGACTGCCCGCCAGCAATCTAAATGCGGCCTTTGTCGGCGCTCCGGATTTTACGCCGGTCCAGCAGTATGGCCTCGGGCTACCGACAAATTACATTCAGGGCTTTGGTAATCCCGTCAGCCGGATCAGCAACAAACCGATTGCCTGGTTTGTTCAGGACTCCTGGAAGATTGGGAGAACTCTGACCCTCAACTACGGCGTTCGCTACGATTACGAAATAACCCAGCAGGTCGTACCGGTGGGCTTGACCGATCCACTTTCGGGAATAACTCTCTCAGCCACGGATATGCTGGCGGCCCAGGACGCGATGAGTGTTCAGCAGGGATTTCCGCGAGACAAAAATAATTTTGCTCCGCGGTTTGGCCTGGCCTGGGACATCAAAGGCGATCAGAAAACGGTCATTCGTGCGGCTATCGGAATTTTTTATGATCACCCGCTGTTGGCCATCGCCTTCAATTCTGACATCGCCGACGCCGCGCAGCAGCAACAGGGAATCCTGACACCGCAAGGCGGACCTGGCCCAACGGCGCTGCTCAATGCGACGCAGGTGTTCCAGGGCACTGTTGTAATTTGCAACTTCCCGGGCGCTATTCCCGGCGTGAATTGCACACCGGGTGCGGCATCGTCGGCGCAGTATCAACTGGGCCGTCAGCGTTTCAACGATCAGACGTTCCCGGGATTCGGTCCGGTTCTGCCGTTTACTTTGCACGTCAAAAAAGATTTCGAGTACGCCTATGCGAATCAGGCCAACTTCACGATCGAGCGCCAACTGACCAAGGACATGGCAATTTCGGGCAGCTATATTTTCGTTGGCGCGCATCACTTGCCGCATCCGAACGACATCAATGCGCCGCGCACAGATTTGCAGATTTCGAACTTTGCGCGTTGGGCCGGTCGCAACCCCTTGAGCACAACCGAAGCCGTTGCTTTCTCGATCCCAACGGCCGGAGCAGCGTGCCCCGGTGGCGTGCCACTGCAATGCTTTACGATGACAACTCCAGCGGGCGCTCCGGCGTATGCCACCGCGGGTACGACGTTCGCGATCATCGTGCCGGGAATGATTGCAGCGCCTTTGGCGAATCTGGGCAGCCGAGTGATCAACTCTGCGGTCGCCAACTTCTTCCGGCCGAGTGCCCCAAATTATTTTCTGGCCCAGGCTCTGACCGGTGGATTAGTAACTCCGGCCGTTTTGAATTCGCAACTAACAGGAACTTTGCGAACCCCGGGCACTATCTCGCCGTTCGGTTCGATCAACGCGCAGTCGTCTGAAGGCAATTCAAACTACAACGCGATGAATATCGATCTGAAGAAACGCTTCTCGAACAATTTCCAGTTCCTCGCGTCCTACACCTGGTCGCATTCAATTGACGATTCGTCCGATCTGCAAACGCTCTTGTTGCCGCAGGACAATCGAAATGTAAGAGCAGAGCGGGCTGACTCGCTCTTCGATCAGCGCCAGCGGTTCGTGTTTAGCGCTATCTTTGCGTCGCCGCCAAGTTGGCGCAGTGGTGACAGTCTGCACAAATTCCTGTCTGATTTTACCCTGGCGCCAATCTTCGAGATTTCTTCCGGGCGTCCTTTTAACGTCCTCAGCAACCAGGACACCAACAACGATCAGTCGAACCAAACCGACCGCCCATCGATTTCGGCGAGTGGCAGATTGTGCGTTCCGGGCACGCCCGGATGCACACCGTTAATCACCAATGGTCAGTTCTCAGTCGGCGACCTGTCGCGCAACATGGGAATTACTCACAGCTACAGCTCTTTCGATATGCGTCTGACCCGTAAGCTGAGGTTCGGAGATCGTGTAAACCTGGACATCATCGCTGAAGGGTTCAATCTGTTCAATCGCTTCAATGAAGGCGCTGCATCGCCGTTCATCGACGATGTGAATGCCTTCGGTCAACGCGCGGGCAGCGGTCGCTACTACAGCCGGCCCACGGCGTCATACGACGCGCGGCAATTTCAGTTTGGTCTGAAACTGAATTTCTAGTCCCGGTTGTTGGTGCAGGAAAAACAGAAAAGGCGCGGCAATGAATGCCACGCCTTTTTTGTTTCTGATCTTACGAAGTGGTTTGAAGTTAGCTTGCCTGGGCCACCTTCGCTTCTCCCAGCATTCTTTCCAGCGCCGGTTCCATCACCTTTGTGCCGTACTCGCCGGCGGCAAAGCTCTTTAGCTTATGCTGCTCGTCGAACAGGTAGTAGGCCGGAACATAGCCGTGGTCGTTTTGAAAAGCATCGCGCAGTTTGTGGTTGTTATCGACCGCGAGCGCGTCAGTAATTCCGTGCTGCTCCGCGGTTTCGCGCACCACTTCAACGTTTGTGTCTTCCGGATAGCGGGGCATGTGAATCGCCACCAGTCGCAAGCCGGCAGCGTGGTAATTCTCTCGCCACTCGGCCACGCGTGGCAGGTTGTCTTTACACATGCCGCAGCTTACAGACCAGAAATGAATGAGTACGGGATGGCCTTCGGTTTCCTGCAAAACCTCTGCGGTTGATCCCTTCAACCATTTGGTTGCGCCCTCAAGTGAAGGCAAAGGGGTTCCAATTCTCATTGGCATTAATTTGATTCTCCTAAAAGTTCCCACTCACTCTGGGAAGGGGTTTAGGGAGAGGGCTTAACTGTCTGCCTCTGTGTAAGCCCCTCACCCCGGCCCCCTCCCAAAGGAAGAGGGAGCAAATCCAAATCACTTACGTCTTGATTGTTTCCTGGCCCGGTCGCCATTCCGCCTGGCAAAGACCGCCGGTCTGTAGAGCCTGGATCACTCGCAGCGTCTCTTCTGCCGAGCGTCCAATATTCAGATCGTGAACGACCTTGTAACGCAGGACGCCTTCCGGATCGATTACAAACAGGCCGCGCAGCGCGATACCGCGATCCTCGATCAGGACGCCGTAGTCCTTCGACATCTTTTTGGTGATGTCGGCGCCCAAAGGAAAGCGCAGGCCTTCAACGCCGCCCTTGTCGCGGGGCGTCTGTAGCCAGGCACGATGTGAAAAGGCCGAGTCGGTCGAGATGCCGATCACTTCAGCTCCGACACCTTCAAAATCATCGTAACGATCGCTGAACGTGGTCAATTCAGTCGGACAAACAAAGGTAAAGTCCAACGGGTAAAAAAGTAGCACCACCCATTTGCCGCGATAATCGGAAAGCTTGACCGGCTGATCGAGCTTTTGAATATTCTTGGTCGATGGAACATCAAAATCAGGCGCAGGTTTTCCCACCTGGGCGCTGTCATATGCGGTTGCAATTGCTGCTGACATTCTTCCTCCTCTAAAAGGTTAATTGTTGGCCGCGGCATTTTTGCTCGCGACGTTTTCAGAATTAAGACGAACTTCTCTATTTATCATCACGGCATTGCGGACAAAGACCGACCAGCGTCAGATGTACCGATTGCGCCCGAAAGCGCGAAGCGCGCGCGGCCGCCCGAGTCAAAGCCACAGTGCCCGGTAAATCAAAATCAACCAGTTTGCCGCAGGCCGAACAAATCGCGTGATCGTGCCGGTCGGTTTCCCGATCATAACGGCTCGCCCCATTGCCGAAAGCAATCTCGCGGACCATTCCCTGTTCTTTGAGATAACGAAGCGAGTTATAGACGGTGGCAAAGCTGATTCCCGGCAAAGACTCACGCGCCGCTTCAAAGACTTCTGCAGCCGTCGGGTGATGGTCGCCTGAGCGCACGACGTCGAACACTACTTGTCTCTGACGCGTAAGCCCGGGTTCCCGGGTTAACTTAGTTGAAAGCTTTGGCTGTTTGGCCATGATGAATTTAGAATTATAATAATTCTAAATCAATAGTCAAGTCGCCGATGTACCGCAGGTTGTCTGACTTGCGGCTGTCTGGGAATTACGACCATGCGCAGGTTGGACAACCTGCGCTACATCGAGTTAGGCTGGCATCAGTAACGTTCTGCAGATCATTTTGGTATCGAAGGAGGAATTCGACCATGCCTGAAGTTGGAGACATGGCCCCGGATTTCGAGTTGAAAAGCCATCTCGAGAAAGATAAGAAGGTGAAACTCTCGGATTTCCGCGGCCGCAGCAATGTGGTAATCGCGTTTTATCCGCTGGCCTGGACGCCGGTCTGAACGGCGCAGATGCCCGCGTACGAGGCCGACCTCGAACGCTTCGCGGGCTATGATGCTCAGGTTCTGGGCATTTCAGTCGACAGCGTCCCGTGCAATACCGCCTGGGCCAGGAGCCTCGGCAACCTTTCCTACGATCTTCTCAGCGACTTTCATCCTAAAGGCGAAGTAGCCAAAGCTTACGGAGCTTATCGTGAGAACGATGGCATTTCCGAGCGTGCCTTGTTCGTCGTCGATAAGGAGGGCAAGCTCGCCTACAAAGACATACACAACATCGCGGATCAGCCGGACAACGAAGACTTGTTCGATGTATTAAGAAAGTTGTAGAACGAACCTCTCCGTGTCCTCTGTGCTGATTGGCCCGTAAAGTTACCACAGAGGACACAGAGAAAACCGAATCGCAAAGCGACATGACCATCTCAAGAAAATGCGTGCCCTTCACGCCCTTCGATCGCGAGCTCGCGAAAAGTACCATCGCAATCGTCACCGCCGGCGGCGTGCATCTGAAGGACCAGGAAGGATTCAACATCGCTGACGAACTTGGCGATCTCACGTATCGAGAGATTCCACCCGACGTCGACTCGTCGGACTTAATGGTCACACATCATCACTACGATCACACGGATGCCGACAAAGACATCAACGTCGTTTTCCCAATCGATGTGCTTCGCGATTTGGAAAGCGAAGGCTTCATTGGCGGCATTGCGAAGAAACATATCGGCTACATGGGCTACACCATGCAGTTGAAAGCCATGTACGAAGGTACCGCGCGTGAAATCGCCAACGAGATCGACAGAGGCTCACGCGCGGACGCAGTCGTACTCACCGGTGGTTGACCAAGCGTCTGTCACCGCACGGTCGTCGCGGTCCAGCGTGAAATCGAGATGAAGGGAATTCCGACGGTTCTGATCACCGTGAGTCCCGAAGTTTCCGCGCAGATGCGCCCGCCGCGCGCTCTGTATCCCAAAGGCTTCAAGATTGGAAACAGTCTCGGCCGCCCTGGCATGCGAGATTTGCAAAAGCAAGTCCTTCGCGATGCGCTTGAGCTGTTAACTCAGAACACGCGACCCGGCGAAAGTGTAACCATCGAGTATCCCGAATACGGCGAACAATACGAGCCGCCTCGAGTTAAGACTCTAAAATAGGGCCGCACTCGTCACCTGCTAATTTCGTCTCGCCCGAAAAAGTTGATTTACGGCTCACGGCCGCTATTTCTTCGTGGCTTCCCATTTTTCGGTAAAGCCTTCGGTGGTGAATTGGCCCACCAGTTTGCCTTCTTTGATCGCGCCGCTGATCGCGATCGACTCGTGCTTCTTGAAGTCCAGAGTGAAGCTGAGTTTCCCGTCCACCCATTTGCCCTCGCGCACAGTTCCCGCGCCGGTATGATCTGAATAAGCGGTACCGGTAACTTTCGTTCCTTCCAGTTTCAGCGTAAAGGTCGCCGGCGTTTTCTTCTCGTGAACAAAGAACGCCACCTCCCATTCGCCGGAAATCGGATCCTGGCTGTCGTTGGTCGCTGGCTGAAACAGCTCATTGTGATGTCTGGCTATTGCGGAACAGGCCGAAAGAAAGATCGTCGCCAGGGTCAGCGCCGTTAGAATTGAAATAGTCTTTGATCTCATTTAGCTTCCTCTTAGATTATTGAAAGTTCTCACTTACATTCAAAGTGACGCCAATCGCGCAGCGAGATTAGCAGCTTGTTTTGAAGAAATCTGTGTGAGACGGCCGATAATGGACAAACACCTTTTTGATGTTCAAGAATGAACGCGATGCGAGTTAAAAAGAAGACGGACCGGCGAATCCAGCGCACCAGGCACAGCCTCACTCACGCGATGGTCGATCTGGTTACCGAAAAGCGATTTGATGACATCACGGTGCAGAACCTGATTGACCGCGCGGACATCGGACGCTCGACCTTCTACACGCATTTCCGCGACAAAGAAGATCTCTTTCAGAAGAACTGGGAAGGGTTTTTGGATTTCTGCGTCGAGCAAATTGTTTGGGAAAGAGTCGGTAAAGGCTCGTTCTTTCCGGTGCTGTTTCTCTTTGATCACTTAAAGGAAGTTCAGCCCTTCTATCGTGGCCTGGTGCTTTCGCGAAAGAGCGATGCGCTCATGAAGACTGGAACCGAATACCTGAGTCAAAGAATTGGGGAAGGTTTGAAAGCCAACCTCAAGTATCACCCGTCCATCCCGATTCCGATTCTGTCGAACTATCTGGCCAACGAGCTGTTCGCGTTATTGAAGTGGTGGCTCGACCAGGGCATGCCTCATTCGCCGGAGCGGATGGACCATATCTTTCACGAGTTGGTAAATCCCACGTTTCAATCCATGAAACATTAGTTGTTCGATCAAGTGATTCTCTCTGGAAGCGTCGAAGTTGAAGGCTCGTCGGAAAAAGGCATCTCTCTGTGTGCCTCTGTGGATCTGCGGTAAAAATTACTGAGAAAACATCACCACAGAGGCACAGAGATCGCACAGAGAACCACAGAGTTCATTTTTCCCGACAGACTCCGTTGGGCGTTACAGCTCCTCGGCGGATGGTTTCGCCACTACGCGGCTCACGTTTCGCTCACAATCTTTACCCACGGCTCACGCCCTGGGCTACAGATCTTCCACCGCTCCGCATCTGGGTCAGATCCTGCGCGAATCGTAGGCCCAGTGGAGCAGTGCCTGCCGCTGCTTGCGGCGGCAATCCAGCGCTCGTCCCGGACAGTTCTTCTTCAATTGCGCAACGTGACGTTGAACCGCGCGCCATCTTTTGATTTGACGCTCGTCGTCGGGACAGCGGCGCCCCAGGAAGTAGCGGCAATACCATTGAAACCAACCGCGCGGATCTTCGTGATAAATCCAACCGTTCCGTCGCCAAACTGAGAGTGGTTGTGATGCGTTGACGCCAAAATAATTCAGCTTGGGATCATGTCGCTCGTGGCAGAGCTTCGCGCGTTTGAACCATGAGGCGGGAAATTCTTTTCGGCAATCAGTCATGTACTTGCCGCCGAAGACTCCCAACTCGAGCATCTCTTTCGGTGTCAGTTGCGGTTTGAAATCCGAATGAAAGTTCCTGCCGGAAGGTACGATGAGGTAATAGATGTAGCCTTTCTGCATCAGGTCGTTGACTTTGACGGCGACTTTCCGCTTTCTCATCGAGATTCACGCTCTTTCCAGTCACGCGGTGCGTTTTGACCGCTTCATTAAGAAGAGCATCCGAACATAAACCAGATCAAAAACGGTGCACAGAATTCCGGCGATTAAGATTAAAAAGCTTCCGCGGGGAAATCCACCTTCACCGATCACTCCGTACAGAATGGTGGGCGCCAGCGTGCCAATCCATTTGTTGATAGCAATGGTCAGGCTTTGCCCTTCGCGATTGCCGCGTCCGGCCAGCATCGAAATGAACAGCACCGACATGAGGAGATTCTGCAGAAAGGCGGAGTAGCCCGCTCCCCTGGCGACACCGAATTCTTTGAGAAAGGCATATTGCAGAGCGAACGCAGTAACGAGGCCAAGAATGCTCCAGGCAATGAAAGAGGTTTTGTCAGTACCGCCCGCGTGAGGGGACGGATCGTGCACGCTTGCTCGGAAATACTTCCGCCCGAACTTAAAATACGTGTAGAGAATGCCAACATCAAAAGTAAACCAGACTGCGTTGAAAATGTTCTGGACCGTAATACCGTCGGTGCGAAATCCGAAAAAAGTATAGAGCGCCTCCCATGCGAAATTGAGCGCCAGCGCATAGAAGGGAATGGCGTAGGATTTGTCACGGAATCCTATGCGAATACCTTCGATGTAGACGATGGTCCAGCAGACTCCGCTAATGACGGTGAGGGCGAGCTTGATCATCTCAAGCATCGTAATGCTGAAAATGTAATCGTAGTGCATGTGCGGTGAGGCCGTTCGGGCGTCGGCCGCTAAACGATCTCTTTTAGCAGTTCCATGCGCGGCGCGGGGATGACGATCTTGTTTACCAGCAGTCCCTTGGCCCCGAGCACCTGAGCTCCGGCATCAACTGCGGCCTGAACTGCCGCGACATTTCCCGTCATGGTTACAAAGGCTTTGCCGCCGAGGGCCATTGCCAGCCGAATCTCGATCAACATTACATCGGCAGCTTTGGCCGAAGCGTCGGCGGCTTCTATCAGCGAAGCAACTGAGAATGATTCGAGAATGCCCAGACTGTCCATGCGGTCGATTTTGTTCGTGCCATAGATCGCCGGAAAAACCGATTCGTGCAGATTGGGAATGATGAACGTGTCGACGATGAAACCTCGCGCTGCGGCGACGCCGGATTGCACACTGGCCATGACCGCGGCCACGTCGCCGCGCACCATTGTCATGTACTTGCCCGAGCAGATGGATCGCGACAGCAAGAGTTCGGTGTCGGCGGCTTTTAGCATCGCGTCGGCAACCTGATAGCCGGAGGCGATGCTGGATAGTTCGATCAGTCCGATGGAGTTTTTGATCATGGCTGGTAACCATCCGCAGATTTCACAGATTACACCAAACAAATAAATCAAAAAACAAAGGAAAAATCTGCGTAATCTGTGGACGATGTTTTTAACTCTCAATCACGATACTGCCGTTTACGTCTTTCACCACACCGCTGATGCTCGCATGCAAACGCGCACCGAGCTTGTCAGGCGGAATGTCGGCAATCAATTCACCACGTTGTACTCGTTGACCTTCGCTAACAATCGCTTCGGCGGCTGAACCGATGTGTTGCGACAGCGGAATCGTCACTCGCGTGGGTGGGCCATCGATTTGGCGAAAGGGTGTTGCGCGATTGTATTCCTCGACGCCGAGCCGCTGCATGAGCTGCTTCAAAGGTGTCCGCCGGTACTCATACATCGGATGCGGCTGAACATCACGCGGGCCTTCCCACTTAATCCCTTTGTCTTTCAGATCGTCCTTGGCTTTGTCGCAGGCCTCTTTCGGAAAAAGATACTCGGGACAGGCGTAGAGCGTGCACAGGCCACAGCCGCAGCACAATTGCGCGAACTGGTTCCAGATGTCTTCGCCGGTGGCCGTGAAAGACAAACTGCGCATGACCTTATGTGGTTGCACGTCGTAGCCGAGCGTGTAGCGCGGGCAGAGTTCGGTGCAATAGCTGCATTGATCGCAGGCTGACTTGCCGATGCCGTGCATTCGTTCCGTGGGCAAGCTCTTACGTTGAATCAGAGTGTGGTCTGCGGGCAGCACCACCAGGCCGGCGCAAGTTTTGGTAATCGGCAAATCAAGATTGAATTCGAGTTTGCCCATCATGATGCCGCTCACAAAAACTCCGAAGTCTGGCGTACTCGCGCCGCCGGCGATCGCAATTGCATCACGATAACTCATGCCGACCGGAGCAATGAAAGTAACGGCGTCGTTAACGGCACCGGCCACGGTGATGAATTTCTCGATCACCGGAGTGCCTTCAACTGCCGCCGAAATGTTGTAAAGCGTCTCGACGTTGTTAACCACGATGCCCACATCCAAAGGGATCCCCTGCGAGGGAATCAGACGCCCGGTCGCTTCATAGACGAGAATGTATTCGTCGCCGGAAGGATAAAAGTCACCGAGCGTGTGCAGACGAATTGACGGATCGTCGATCGCTGCGCTCAGCGCCTCAATCGCTGTTTTGTTTTTTTCTTTGACACCGATGATTCCTTCACGCGCGCCGGTTGCCTGCATCAGCAGCTTGACGCCATGGACGACGCGTTCCGGATAATGCAGCATCAACTCGAAGTCTTTGTGCAGCAGCGGCTCGCATTCGGCGCCGTTGGCAATGACGTAATCGACTTTGGCGTTGGCCTTGACGTGCGCCGGGAACCCGGCGCCGCCGGCGCCAACCACACCTGCATTTTTGATTAAGTCGGCTGTCTGCATCTTTAAGACGTCGGGTTCGGTTGCTTTGACGGAGGATGATAATAGCGCAGCATTTCAGGATATAGAACTGAGCGAGTTTCGTCCGCGTAGCCGACCTTTGAAAGTAGCCCAGCGCTTTAGCGCTGGGTAGGTGAGTAAAATGAACTCAAGAGCCCGCTTTAGGGGCGACAGCTAGCCGGAACTCAAGATAGCGACTTTTGGGACCAGTTCCTAAACCTTATTGCTGGACAGGTAATCCATAACGTAGCTCAGCATTCTGTAGTATCCAGGAAAGACCCTCCGCGCTCAGCTCCATCTTCGTAGTCGACTTAGCTCTGAAGATAGGCCTTCAAAAAATCAGCGCGCGAAATTCCTGATTGAAGTGCAAATCGTCCGCAAGGTTGAGCCTTTGATGTGAGCATGGTTGGGCATCGTCAGCGGAGTTTGAGTGCCATCAGGATTGTCGCGCACCATCGCAATGTGCTCTCGTTCCCGAACGATTCTGAATCCGAGCAAGGTGAGCGCTTTAACTACTTTCGTCTTTGGTGCGTCGACTGGAAATTTGGGCACTAAGCTGTTACTTGGGTTTCGGCAACAAACACTTCCAGCACCGGAGAATCAACCTCGAATACTTCGTGGCCAAAAGTCTCAAGATGAAACCGAATTGCCGATTGCACGTCGGCGAGCGCTTCTTCGTAGCTATCACCTTCGCCCACAACGACGCCTTTGAGGCCGAGAGGATAAGCGACGTAACCATCGGAGTGCTTCTCGATAATGATCTTTTGGGATTCCATGGCTGAAAACTATCACCAACGGCTGTTTTTGTTTCAGATCTCTTTCGCCCGCCGCGGGCTTTGATTACTTGGGTGACGTGATCCCCGGGCTTACGCCCGGGGCTACAGATATGTCGCGCCTCCGGCGCTTTCGAAAAAAGATTCAGGGCGATGGTTTGGGAATCGATTCAATCGCTGATGCCGCTCGCGACTTTTTAAGGTCCCGGTTTCGCTACTACCAACGGGCTCGCTTCCATCTCGCGGCGATAGAAAACGCGCGGCCGCTGGACGCTGCGCTTTTCGGGATCGGCGATCTTCTGTTCGCCTTCGGTGAACGCAATGTTGAGTCCCAGGCCCCGGGTTTCTTTCATCTTTTCTTCCTGCATCTGCGGCACGCGCTCAGTAGCAAAGTCCAGCCATTCGCGTGCGTTGACCACGCCGTCCTTCGGTTCGTTATCAGCCACGCCTGACTTCAATCCTTCTTCGACCAGAGCGTAAGTCAGCAAGCCATGGCCGAGTTGGGCCGCCTCGAGCGCCGCCTGATAGCTCTGCGCCGCAGTGAGAATGTACATGCCTTTTTCATAAGCGAGCTGGGCCAACCCTTTCGAGTTCATGGGACCGCGACGCTTTTCTTCTGCTTCCAGCGCCTGGCCTGAATTACAGGCATCAATAACCATGAGCAAAGATCCCGCGGCCAATCCTTCGACAGCATCTTCCAGTTCCTGATCAGAAATGCTGTGCGAAAGGATCGACTTCAATCCGCTTTCATCCAGCGCGCCGCGGTCGCCCGTATAGCCCAGATCGTGGGGCAGCAGATAAAAGCGCTGACCCTGCGCAGTGCCATGACCTGCAAAATAAATGACTACCGCGTCTTCGGGTTCGGCGCGTTTCAGACGATCGAGCGGCCCGGCCTTCAAGGTTGGCGCTCCCGGCTCTCCCGACAACCGCCGCAGAGCAGCGAGGATATTTGCCTTCGTCGCTTGATCGTTCAGCAAGGGAATGATTTCGACATTCGCGAACCTGGCCAGCTGCTTCTGTTGGCGCTGAACTTCCTCAGCGAAACTGTTGGCATCGGCGACCGCGTACTTCAAGTTGTACTGAGAGTTGGCGTATTCGTTGACACCAACCGCAATGACCCAGGCGGTGCCCGCGCGTTTCAAGCTGTCTGCGCCGGTGAGCACCAGGTTCGCGTCTTTGCTCTTGACGTTGTCGGTGTTGAAAGCATACGCGGTTAATCTGTTTGGACCGGCGATGATCGAAATCTCTTCTTCGAGCGATACCGCCGGCTGACCTTTCAACGCATCGCCGTGCCAGACCTTCACCAGCGAGCCGTTGCGAAACAGGCGCACATCACGCGCGCCAGTGCCTTTTGCATGATCGGCATCTGCGGGTGCGTCAGCAATATCAATTTTTACTTTGACCGTGCGCGTGGAAATATTTTCGGCCGCACCGCCGACTGACAACTTCACTATCGACTGCCGGCGATCTTTCCTGGAAATGTCCTGGGCCACATGCGGTCGCTTGCCGGCGAATACTTCCGACAGCAGGCCGGGGTAATAGTATTCATTGAAGAACCATTCGACCGGCGCGACGTTGAAGGTGTCCTGGTTATAGCGCCAGAGAATTTGGTTCCATGATTGCGGCGTGCCGTCGAACAATCCTTCGGGAGTTACCACCATCCATTCGCCACCATCGTCCAGAGAGATCAGTGTCAGCAGATGTTCACCGGTCGTGGCGTCCCACAGAAAGGTGCTGCCGTCGTCGCTCGCCGAGGCCAGCAATTTTCCGTCAGGACTGAAGTCCATCGATTCGATTGAGGCAATGTGCCCGCTCAGGGTGCGCAACTCGCGCTGCGTGGCCACGTCCCAAATCTTGATCGTATTGTCAGTGCCGGCTGAAGCGATTAACTTCGCATCGCGACTGAAGACCACGTCATTGATGCCCTTGCCGTGCCCCTTGATCGTTCCTACTTGCTGGCCGGTTGCCGGGTTCCACAAGACGATCTGTCCGCTCGTTTCAATCTTGAAATCTTTCAGAACGTTATTCGGGTCGGGTGTCGGTTGATTCTTTGGACGCTTCTGATTGCCGGTGGCCTGAGCCATCATCGCGGCCATGTCGAAATTCGATTTTGTTTCAATTCCGCCACTCGCCAGAATCTTGCCATCCTGGCTGAACGACACTGAAGTTACCGTCCGGCCCATCGTGCCGGCCGCCATTGTGCCCATCATGTTCGTCATCATGGCGCTGATGTCAGCCATGTTCGGCATGTTCTGAATGTTTGGGATTTGACCGCGTTTGATGTTTCCCGTGTTCGGGTTCGGCAGCGTCCCGAGATTTCCAAACGGATTAGAGGTCTGCCCCGGCGCCGTGGTCAGCGTCTGCGAACGCTTTCCGGAAGCAACATCCCACAGAGAAATCTCGCCTTGCATGGCGACTGTCGCGAGCACGCGCCCGTCGGCACTGAAACCGGCTTCCGCCGGCGACGCACTCAACGTCAGAGTTTGAATTTCACGTCCTGCACTGACGTCCCAAATTCTCAACTCGCTCGAGGGCATTTTCCCGATCATCTGTGTGCCTTGCGATTGCATATAGCTCGCTGCCAATAGACGGCCGTCGGGACTGAAGTAGATTTTTTCCACCCCGTCAGACGAACCGCTGCGGGTCAGCGTCTGCAAAGTCTTTCCATTGCTCGCATCGTAAATCGTGATCGTGGGGATGTTGGGAGCGAAGGTCGCGATCAGTCTTCCATCGGCGCTGGGCATAGCGAATAATTTGTCCGAGGTTTGCGAGGTGAGACGGCGTCCCTGTCCGGTCCGCAGGTCCCAACGTGTACGCCCCCCGGAAGTCAATTGCGTACCGTCAGCGCTGAATGCGACTGCATAGGCCATGTTCGTACGGCCTTTCATCTGTTGCAGTTGCTTGCCCGTTTCGGCTTCCCATAGAAACGTCTGAGTTCCAAAACCGCCAGTCGCCAGCTTCTTGCCATCCGCGGTGAAATTCGCAAACACGCCACCATACTCGACGAACACACCAGTGTTCGGGACGTTCAACGAAGGCAACGCGCGCCCGGTCGCCACCTCCCAGATTTTGACCGTGTAGTTTTCGCAAAGGGCGATCATCCGGCCGTCGCCGCTGAACTTGATGACGCTGAACTCCTTTTGCGTCGGGGCCTGAAGGCGTTCGGTCTTGCTGGTCACGTCCCAGACCCTCAGTTTCTTTTCACTGATTCCGGCCACGAGCAAATGACCGTCTGCTGCGAAAGTAAGTTCGGCACTATCCCACCGTTTATCAGGAAGATCGATCGCGCGGGCTTCACGCCCACTGACGAGGTCGATGAATTGGATCTTATCGTCATTAACGCGCGCCAGTTGATTGCCGTCCGCACTTAAGGCAGCGCCACCGGCTCCGCCAGTCATGCCCGACGGATTGATGTCCGCCATCGGTAGCGTGACTGTTTCCTTCCAACTGCCGGTTTCCCAGACACGGACGGCGTCGCTAATCGCCACCAGCTTCTTTCCATCAGCGCTGAAAGCGATGTAGGTAAAGCCAAACGCGCTCATAAACGAAGCCTGTCCCGCGGTGAGCGTCTGCACTTCACGTCCGCTGGCTATTTCCCAAATCTTGATCGAGTTGTTGCCACCGGCAGCAGCCAGCCAACGGCTGTCCGGGCTGAAGGCGAATACCGGAGACAGGCTGCTTGTGTTCTGTCCGCCGTCCGACAGATTGCGGAGCTCGCGACCCGTGGCAGTCTCCCAGAGCTTGATCGTATTCGTGTGGAAAGTCGACGTCGCCAGCAAGCGACCGTCCGGGCTAAACGCCAGCCGCGTCGCACCATAAAAATTATTGTAGCCGGTTTGCAGCACCAGCTCCGGCTTCGCTTCCTTAGCCTTTGTCTGACTCGTTTGCGAGGTTGTTGGCTGATTGGATTGGATCCCCAGATCCCGCTTGTCAGTTGGCGTTGGCGCCGGATTTTGTGCCTGAAGCGGGGTCGTCGCAAAAGCGAGAATCAGCCAGACCGGCAAGAGTTGTTTAATCAATTCAGCGATTCGACGCAGAGATATCTTTTGCATGGCTTTGTAAGACGAAAGCGTAGGCGCGTCGGGTTGGCTCTGTCAAAGGTCTGACGATGGAGGTAGGAATATTTGCGGTCGCCAGCCGTGGGTAAGAGTCGCCAATTAGATCGAAAGCCCCGGAGAGTCTGTCGGAAAAGGCTTTTCTCTGTGCCTCTGTGCGATCTCGGTGTCTCTGTGGTGAAACTACTCGAGAAAGCACTCACCACAGAGGCACAGAGATCGCACAGAGGTACGGAGATCAACCTGGTCGCCAAGAAGGCCGATTAGTCGATGAAGAAAACCAAACGATCGCTATTTCGGTCCGCGGCTTGTTTCGGCAAATTGGATCTGATCTTACTTGTGAGATCTCTGATACGAAAGCTTCAAAAGCTCAACCAAATCATTACTGAGCTGAGCCTTGTCAGTCAAAACCAGCATGTGCGAGATTCGCGGCATCGGACCGGACAGTTTCGATTTGCTGAAAGTTTCGTCAAACGCGCGGTCCCCTAAATCAAATCCGATGCGCAGCTCTTTCGGTTTGATGTTGATGGCGGCAAATTCGCGCTTCTCCAAAATTGAAACGTACGTCTTTTTCGGGAGGACGGTTGAATTTGGAAAGTGTTTCTGCGCGAAAGCGGTGAACGCTTGGTACAAAGGTTTAATTTCAACGGCCTTGGCGAACTGGTTCTGGAGAAGATCGTCGGTGCTGCCATAGACCGGCTTTCCATTATTCAAATAGATTCCCGTCAGCAGAGACGCGTTCATGTGACCAAAACCGTTTTTTTCCTTCAGCCACTTGATGATGTCGTTGCGCTTGCTGATGCCGGAACCGCCGACGTGCTTCAGCCATTCGGCCAAAGTTTTGCCGGTTGAGTCTTTCAGGTTGTCGATGAATTCCTTCTCAATTTCGCCGGATGTCTTCGTCGCCATTGACGTTACCTCCAGATTCCCAAAACGAATCCAATCAAACCAAAATAGATAACGATGTACCCGCAGTTAATCAGCAGATACCGTAACGACCGCTGCTCAAACAGCGAGATGATTACAAACATCGTCGACGTCCATCCCACGCCCGCCAACAGACCCGCAATTATTCCCCATTGCCAGGTCGTTTTGCTGTCGCCCAAAAAGAACGCCAGGTTGTAGGAAATGATCCAGGCCAGGACCATGGTGAGCGAATAGGTTTTGAGCGGATTGGCTTTGGCAACTTGCTCGTCGCTCAGGCCCGCCTCGCGTTGCCAGGCTTTGAAAAAAAGCAGCGGCGAATACCACAAGCCGCCGATCAAAAGGCTCAACAGCGCACAGACAAAAACTGCCAGATGGTTGATGTAAGGTTTTTCCATAGCAGCAGAGAATTTATGAAAGATCTCAGCCGGCGTATTGGAAAAAATTTACCTTTCGGTACGCACGCCTCCGGAGTGCCTCGACTGGAGCGCGAACATCCTCGCTTGCAAGACTTGGCAACCGAGACGGGTCGCGCTCCAGTCCTAACCGACCGGCACGTAATTCAGCATGTCGGTTTTTCTGCGGATGTATTCTTCAGGAGTGAAGCCTGAAAAGAACTTGAAGTCGTGAATGAAGTGGGCTTGATCGTAAAAGCCACAGTCCTGCGAAATTCCGGTCCAATTGACGTCGTGACTTTCCTCGATTTCCGCGACAGCTTTTTGAAAGCGAATGATTTTTAGATAGGCCTTTGGCGTGATCCCAACCTGTTGTTTGAACATCGCGATGAAATGCTTTTGGGAGTAGCCAATCCTCTGGCTCACTCGTCCCAGATTGATCTGATCGGGCGACTGAATAATTTCCGCGACGGCAAACTCGACTGCCGGATTAACTTTCCAGCACATTGGGATCCTAAGCTTAGAATTCCACGTGGACAAGTTGTCGCGG